>OCTW011516147.1_pt1 | contig 15257 bp, 8 predicted proteins | sample 1539671 | NCBI WGS metagenome assembly OCTW01 (sample SAMN02144230, study PRJEB22623) | gut metagenome | biome: sheep rumen | host: Ovis aries | place: New Zealand
GACGCTGGCCAACATCCAGCGCCGGAACCGGCAGGCGAAAGAACGCGCCGCCCGTTTCCGCAACTTGCTGGGCATTGAAGCGGAGCCGGAAGCAGAAGCATCGGCGCCGTTGTTTTGATTCTACCACGTTACCGGTGAGCAGGGTCAACAAAAGACAGAATCTGCCGTGTACCGCACGCAGACCGGAAACCAGTGGCGTACGCACGCACAGATTCTATCTTTAAATGAAACCCAGACAGTGTGTTCAGAACCGCTATTAACGGCACACCATCAAGGCTTATAGTAATTATACTAACAAACTTCTGAGTTAGCAACGACGGTGTAGTAAAGGATTTTTCCAATAATATAAATGGTTTCCATCCCCCCATTCTATGTTACTTCAATCTATCATCCCATTGCATCTTACATTAGTTGCACCAATCGCTTTTAGTTCATCTTCAAATACGTGAATTACCATATGTTCAAAAAACGCATGCGTTTTACAACCCACTTCTTTCGGATAAATAGTATAAGACATACCTTTATAGTAAAAATCTACTGATGCGCCCTTTACAACCCAATAAGTGCCTCCAAGACTTTCATACCATTTGTCTTCTTCTGCGGCTGCATATTCCTTCATTTTTTGCACGATTGCATAAATTTCACGGGGGTAACCGTACTTGACAATATCTGATGCTGTATCTTTTATTGTTCGATAATGTTCTGCCCGTTCATTTTTGCATTTACCTGCATACCAAAAGATACGCTGCGCTACAACGTCAGCTACCTCATCATATAATTCTGCATGCTCCTCATTAATATGAATGCCGTATCCTGTCCATCTGTTTGTCTTATCATCCAAATACATTTCAAGACAGCTGTCATCCCTGTATGTATTAAAAAACCATATCACCATTTTGTCCGTATGGCTTAATATTTCTAATTCTCTTCTTATTTCGTTTTTAACTATCTCATCCGGGCATTCGGTTGAATCTTTCCAATAAACGCATATCACATCCCACACCGTTTTTAATATGGATTCATCATCATATTTTTTATGATTAATTTCTGATGATGGCTTTTTCTTTAGTTTTTCTATAATTTTGAGCACAAGATTTTTAACAAGCTCATTTCCTTTTAAATACATTAAAGTGGCGACAAATTCGTTTTGATCACGTACATAATCATTGTAAACCATGTAATCCGTCTTCCGCTTAAGCCTGCATGCATCATCATATAAATAAAAAGATCTTCTCTCAGCACATTCATTTTTTCTTTTGCTTTCTTTTTCACCACGCCATATAGCTTCCCTGTTCGCAGTTTCATGATCATTTTGGAAAATTTTTAATACTTGCTCCCTGGCACGAGACTGGATTAATTTTCTCCATGTCGTTATTTCTTCATCTATTATTTGTATACGTTCGGGGTCGGTGATACCTTCCTTATCTAAATACAGCACACGTAATTCATAAGGCAATTCATAATCGAAAATCACGGCTTCTATTTTTTTGTTAATAATTTCATATGACTTATATTTTTTATACTGTGTTTGATAACACATTGCCACATAATCATTTCCAAAGCCATCTTCCTTTGAAATGTCCCCATGTTCACTACTTAAATAATTTAATATTTGACCTACTAATATTCGTGTCTGTTCGTCAAGCATTCCATTGGCGAGTTTGAAAAGCGTTCCTCTTGCCGAAGGAGTCTGTTTTATATACATTACCAGCCCTAATGTTTCACACATGCTTTTCGCCACCTTACTCATGTTATTGTTTTCTCAACAATCAATAGATTTTCCCCTACACCGCCCTCGCCAATCAGTTCATATCCGGTGATGAATCTTTACAATTACAGTGCACTTGTACGCAATGCGGGCTTAACGATTAATTCGAGCCTGCCCAAGGCATCAATAGCACACAAATTGCTTGTTTGCAACTTCGGCAGTTGCCGCCTGATACGCCCCCTGAAAGGCTACCAACTATGTAATTATTTTTTATTAGCCCTTCATAACTACTTCGTCATGCCTGCGCTATACATGTGAATAGTTACAAGGTAATCTGTTTCCTTCTTATGCCCGTTGTTTTTACGAAGAATTATTTCTCCACCATTTCCGTTTTCCAGTTTGTTTCCTGTAACAGATTATCCAGCAGGCGAATCTCCTTTGCCAGTTTGTCTACCGTTTTCTGCAGTTCTGCCGCTTTGATGACGGCAATTACTTTAATTTCCGTTCCTCTGGCTCTGTATGTGTTATTGCCCGCCGTATAGACAAGTTCTTTATACGCGGAATGTTTCAGACTTAACGCATCCTTTTTTGCAATAATTTCTGTAAGGCTCATGCCATTGACTTTTGTATTACAGTTTGTTGCATTGATGGCTGTCATTAATTCAGCCAATCGCTCCGTTGCGCCATCCAGTTCACACAACAACGTATTCGGATCCTCTGCCGGATCTTCCCCTTCCTGTACCAACAGGCAGTTTTCCAGTCTACGTCTTAGTTCATTGATTCTTTTGTTGATGTCCGCCCGTTCCTGTAATGCTTCTGCTAATTTCATGACTTTCCCTCCTGATGCGCATTATGTATTATTCTATTTCTGATATAATTATTATATTTTTCAACTACTCTTTTGTCAAGTGTTATATTTAAAATTAGATTATTTATTCCATTCATCAACTTTCTACAATATTTCGTTTTTGTAAATTTGACATTTTGCAAATTTTAATGTTCTGTATGTTCGTATTTTTTTGTTTCAATAACTTGTGAATTTAAAGTTCCCCTTTCTAACAAATTCAAACAACTCCTAAATCTCTACAATAATCTTCCTCATGGCTTATTATATTTTTAAAGGCAGTATGACTTACGAAGAAAAAGCCAGTCGTCACGACTGGCTTTCTAACATCTGTTCGTATAATGTTGAACAATTCGAAGATTCTTCATAGATTTACCACTGTTCCATAAGCGCTTTTCTAATATCATTCCGATTCAACACCTTTGCGCAGGATTCCCAATCTACAGCTGAAACGTTATCATGATACTTCATTTTGAAAGGATGTTCTTTTGGCATCTTGTTAATACGCTCTTTTGCTTTTTCAATATCGCCAACCGCAACATCAATCCAAACATCTTCCAATACATCCGGCAACTGGCCAAACATTTCATATATGCTCTTCAGCCGTTCCGATAACAGCTCATGGACGCGATCTTCAACCGAGCCACGATACCGCATATTGTAAACATAAACAACATCATTCATCTGACCGATTCGCTGTATACGTCCTTTTCGCTGTTCCAGTCTTGTTGGATTCCATGGTAAGTCGAAGTTAATCAAGGTTCCCAATGTTTGCAAATTCAGTCCTTCACTGGCAGCATCTGTCCCAACGAGCACCTTTATTTTGCGATTTTTCACCAACGATTTAATTTCATCCCTGGAACAAGATTCCCATTCGCCGCGAATAAAAATGCCAGACTTGGAACCACCGGCATAAACCCCAACCGGTTCCGCAATATCTTCCGAAAGGTTTTTAGCCACCCACTCAGCCGTATCATAAAACTGTGAAAAGATAATACACCCGGAATTTTTCCAGGGAGCAGAATGCTGCCCGTTTCCCATAATGACGCCGCTTGTCAGGATTTGTAAACATCTCTGGTATTTCGGATCTGTTGTTTTGTCTATAGTTGCTTTTTCCAGATAGGATACAAAACGGGTAAGTATTTCATGTTCTTCAGCCGTTAAATTTTTAATATCGTCACTTAAAGCAACATCAGCCTCTTCTATGTCATCATCAATTTCTTCTTCCGAGAAAATCCACTCTTTCAACATTTTGCTGCCGGTATTAAAACCGGCAATCATAGAGCTGCCAATGCGTCTTAATAACAATGTTTTAAATAAGCCGGCAGCCGGGCACCGTTCTTTGATTTTTTCGCAAAAAGCTTCCGCTAACCGGTACGCCTCACCCAAATAGCCATCTAATAAGACAGCATCGGATTTCTTCTCCCCCAACAGTTCCACTTCAACTTTTGGAAGATAGGGCTGATTGGTTTCCGGATTCATCGTGTTTTCCAAATATGAACGGGTACGCCGTACTATATGGCGAATGTACGGGTTATGGTTTTGGAAAAAACCGTCCTGTAATGCATTCTTAATTCGCCTCTGATTATTCGGCTGAAAACCGCTAAATAATGTACGGCAGATAAAATCCGTTTCTTCCATTTGTGTATCTGCACGCAGGCGACCAAACGTCCGAGGCTCTTCTTCTGCCGGAGGCATGGGGTTTGACATCCATAGCCATGCTTCATTAATATCGTCTACTGTTTTTTCGCCGGTAATTAAGGAAAGACTGTCCAATACCTTTTCCGGCGGCTTTCTCCAGTAACTGTTGATACTACCCAGCACACTGTTATTTCTTTGCGCCAGAATATTTAACAAATCATAGGCTTCCACTTTATAAAGCTGCACCGGCGTAGCAGTAGCCAGTAACATACTGTGTGTTTTTTTAGAAAGCTGCATAAGGAACTCATAGAGATTATTCTTGTCCGGGCTTTGATGCAGCTTCCGCTCGCTCAGGTTTTTGCGACGTGCCCGATGCGCTTCATCCACAATAACGCATTCATAACTCCGGCTTAGTAACTCCTCCTTCAGCTTCATACAGGATTCACTGCCATTGTTGATAATCCCCTGAGAAACAATGCCAATCCTGCGGGGCGCTTTTGTAATTGGAAGTGGATATATAACCCCTTCTTCATCAACCCATTGTTTTCCGTTCCATACTGCCGTTGGAATACCTAGCAAATCTCTCAGCTCATTCTGCCATTGGGCCAGTAATGTTTTTGGAACTATTACAAGAATCGGGTTACTCCCATGGAGCGCCATCAATTCGGCACAGATAGCAAGCTGCGCCGTTTTTCCTAAGCCCACGTCATCCGCCAACACATACCGCGCACCATATTCTTTTTTATGATCCCTAAAAACATGATCCACAAAATACTTCTGATGTTCCCATAACCCAAAGCCATTGCGGTTAACAGGCGATTCAACGGTCACAGAAGCCGGGTCTTCTTCCCCGTCTTTCCATTCTTCAACCGTTTTTATAACAGTACGTTCCCCTATACGTTTTATATCTGCTATAACATAATCAGACAATGAAACCGTACAGGGATCGTTCCACAACGCATCGAATTCATCCTGAACCCATTGTACCGACTCTGGCGAATCATCTTCCCAGACCAACTCATAATTGATTTTCCAACCGTTGTAAGATTCATTGACGCTTCCCAAAAAGCTGGTTTTATGGCCATTGGCCAGCGTAAATACACCGGCCTTCCCATGTTCCAAGCCAAATTTTTCCTTGGGCAGTATTCGCACTTCCAATTTCCCGGTTTTAAGAAATTCATACAAGCGTTTGAATCGAACGCCATTAGGCGGCAGTTCTTCCGGTTTGAAGTCGCACCATTCCCGACGAACCGCTTCCGATGCAAGTTTTGCAGTCTTTACATCCTCAATATCCAATTCAGAATTACAGATAATGCGAACTTTGCCTTCCATTTTTTCAATTGCTTCCCCGGCAATCTCTAAAATGGAAGAAGAAAAATAACCGGCAATCCTGTCATATGATTTTGCGCCTTGCAGATTCCTTTCCAGCATTTCGGAAAAAAGCTGCCCCCGTCTTGAAGAGTAATGGTTCATTTTCATTACCTTTTACAGGCTATCGTTTCGGATAGCTTCCTTCAGCATAACAATAATTTCCGCAACATCCTGCCAGTGTTCTACATTGGCATTCCCGCCGACCTTGGACATGAATTCCAGTATGGCAATAATCTGTGTCCGTAACATCCAGTACTGGTTATTATCCTGATAGTGCGAACGCAAATACGACAGGCCTTCCTGCACGTTTTCTCTATTAGCGGACAGGTAAATAGCTGCTAAGATCTGGCGTACCAGGGAAGCGCCAAACCCGGAATCCGAAATCTGTGTCATCCGGTATTCTTTGGGAAGTTTTAGCCGTACCGCATTTGCTTTTGTGCTTCCCAGCATATCAGTATAATCCCTCACGGCAAATCCTCTCGCAAGCTCCTGGAAAGCTCCCATCTGGTGGTTGCCTTTCATCTCCATGGACAGGCCTTTCAAGTAAAACCGTTCTTCGGGGCTTAATTTACTCCAGTTAGAAGAACTGATGCCTTCGGGAACAAGGTAATCATACGCTTCCTTCCGTGCCGCATTGATGATTTTGGTAACAGGACTGTCTTCTGCATTATCCCGTGCCCGTTCCAGTTCATACTGTACATCAATGCCTTCAATCTCTTTATAAGAGGTCAGAACCTTTAACGCAGCTACATACGCTGCCAACAAGTAATCACCATCATTGAAATCTGGATTTTCGATATCATCCAAATCCCGCATGGAATCAATCTGCTCCTGTACCTCATCGCGGATTTCTTCATACAGGTCATCTTCAAAGGCAATCGCATCGGATGTCCGTTTACGAAGAACCATCAGCACAGTTCCTTTAACATAATTTCCCTGCTTTAAACCAACCGCATCTGTTTCAGTAGCAACACACCATGCAGAAGTTACATGCAGACCAGCAGACCATAAAATCATGGAAAGTTCTGCCCAGACCTTTGTATCCTGATGGGTAAACATAACAATCTGCATGCCATTATCCGGCATATGCTCTGCCAAATTACGATATGCTTCTACCATGGATTTATTAAAATCAAAGCCTGTACCTTTGATAGCTAATGCTCGCTTACTTTCCGTATACCAATCAGGGAAAGCTTTTTTAATTAACGCAGTATCCCACGCTAAAAAATATTCGCTTAATTCATGGTAATTTACTGCATCCGCATATGGCGGATCAGTTATCCAAATATCACAAAAAGCACTTAAACCTTTTGCATCACAAATATTAACTTTGTTATCTGCAATGATATTACATGCATTCAACGCAAATTGCCACAACACATACATATTGTATGAAGAACGACAAGCCCAATTATATAAAGTATTTAATGCTTGATTATAAAATGTCTGCGCTCCTTTTTCAGATCCTACATCCCAACGTGCTAACTTTGAAAATCTATCTGCTACATTATTTATGCCTAACAAACCTATACATAATTCTTTTTGGCTCTTCGCAAATACAAAAGAATATTTTATAACTAAACCTATAGTTAATAATTGCCTCGGATTAAATAGCTGATGCCAATACCTCCATCCTTTTTCACGAATAATCTGGTCAGTGTTATATCCTGAATAAATTTCCGCAGATGGAATATATCCTTTCTCCTGCCATTCAGAGAAATGTTCTTTTACAAAATCTAAAACTTTTTTCTCATTAGCTAAATCGTATTTATTGGGTTCTCTATAATAACTCTCGCCAAACGTAGCATCAGTTACAGGCCCTGGTTTCTTCCGAAGTCCTTCTATAGTTTTTCCGGGTCTATTAACATTTACATATTTAACCGCATATAAACGCTCCTGTAACAAATCATCTACACGTGGAACAAAATCGGATTTTTCCCACTTTCTTAAAAACCGTCCATCTTCACCGCCACGTAAAGCTACAATAGAAGTTGACCTATGACAATGGGGGCATACCAAAAAACCGTTCTGAACCGTAGCGGATTTATCTACGTTTTTAGAATCTTTTGCAGTTACCAAATGCATGGCAAACTTTTTGCCTGGTACTTCTTCCAATGCAACAACAATCTTTTGTTTTTTGCTGACAAACATAGAAGGAAGCATGGGAACATGATACCCACATTCAGGGCAAACAGTTTCATTACAATACAGATAATACTTTGCCACATGACCTTTTTCATTGATTTCCACGCCGAGGTCATCTATTTCTTTGCAGGCAGCATCAAAGACTTTTTCCTGAAAATCGTTCAACTCTTTCAATTCTTCGTCTGAACATCCAAGGATATTCAGGTCAGCCCATGTAAGTAACCCCGCCAACGGATTCAAGTCAGAACCATATACATTGCATCCCATACGGGCTGGCTCAAACACATTAGAACCGCCGCCAGAGAAACAATCGCCAACCACCGGTACATGGCCATACCGTTTCATGCCCAGCTGCTGTGCCAGTTCCTGCAAAGAGGTGGCATTCGTTTCTAAATGGGCATTGATTTCTTTCCACGCTTTCTCGCTGGGACCGTCAATCTCTTCCGGGCGACAGCAATCAGCAATAGCAGATTCATAAGTTGTTCCCCACGGAGCTGTATATTCTTTCTTTTTTGAATTCTGGTGCGCCCAGCGTTTATGGATACCATCAGCATCCATAGTAAGAATCTTTAAGAAAATTTCCTTATCCATTTTCGGGTCATCGGAAACAGGCAGCAATGCGCCAAACAAAGCTGCCCGAACCAAAATCAACGGCTTACGGCCCCACCATTTGCCAAGCCCTGTCAGCGTTTGGCTTCTGCCAGCCTTACGTTCCCGATAGCTTTCTTTAGAAACTTTCGCTACCGGAAACTGCGACTCTATTAATGATCTGCTGTAATCTAACATTATTTAGCTCCTACACTCTGTTCCAGGCTGCTGAACATATCCGCCTGCTTCTTTTCATCCGTAACCGGATTCTGCGTAAGCGCATACCGAAGAGCAATCCGCCAGCCAATTTTGTCGTCTGCCCCGCCGGTTGCCGCATTAGTCATGGTAAACAGCCACCAACGTTCTTCACGGCTGAACCCAAGCCAGTTTTTTATCGCCCGGGGAATCACTACGGGATCGCAATCCTCAATGGCCCACAGCAGAACCATCATTTCTTTCCCCAACAGGCGTTCCACCGGATTTTGCCCAATTTTGAACCGGGCAACCCGTTTATTATCTTCTTTCAAAATCCGGTTTAGCTCCATTTCCAGCGCCGGTTTTACCAAATCCCATTTATGGCGGTTCAGGGAAACCTTTAGCCGGATTTCATCCTCTCCTACACCGTAACGGTCCTCAATTTCATTCAACACCATTTTTTCTTCCGGCAGACCTGTGATCTGCTGTTCACGCTCATCATCCCAAGTGAACCTTTCGTAAACAAGGACATCCTTGTTCTGATTAGCCGGGCTTAAAAGAACAAGAAAATGGTGCTGCGCTTCTTCCGGAATAAACCCAAAGCCATAAGAATTACGTTTTGCCATGTTAGCCCTTCCTGTTCTCTTATTTTATTGCGCCAATGTAGTCTTTAATTTCTTCTTTCCGGCTTGCCACCCACTGTTTAAAAATCTTTCCTGTTGGGAAATGTATTTCTTCAACGGTCAGATGCACTGTTGTGTTAATACCCTTCATGATGACATCCCTGATATGGGCCAGCGTGCTTTCACAAAGTGCGGCATCCCACTCGTTGCCAGCAGAAGACAAATCAATATAGTTTCTCTTGTCCGCGGCAGCTTCTACCAAGAAAGATTCAACGCCGGCAGTAAGATTAAATTTCTTCATCGCTGCTAAAAAATCATAAACAGCTTTGTTGTCATCAAATGTTAATCTGATTCTTATAGTAACCGGTTCATCGTCAGGCAGCGAAATATCAATTACAGACTCTCCATCCTTGTTTTTATATTTTGGCACAGGGGCTTTCAATACTTCCCCATAAATATCGCCCTTCGAATAGTATGCAACTGCCTGTAACAAACTGGCATGTGGCTCAATTACGAAAGGTTCATTATAGTTCCCGCCTTTTCGCGGATCAGATCCTTCCGTCGTGTACTTAATTTGTACTTTTGGATTGTTTGCCCGTAACTCACAGCATTTTCTGTCTCCCTGGTCAAAATACCGATATTGTACAGTCACCGGATTAATCCATTTTACAGGATCGCCCGTCTCGTGCTTTCCGGTACTGTCCACACAAACAAAAGAAACTACAACTTCGTCAGTTATAAAAGCGCTGTTATCTTTCACCAGTGAAGAAGAGGCCGTTGCATCCTGGTCAACTTCCCAGTGGATCTCATCACCATTCTCAGGTTTCAACCGTAATGTAACTTTGTTATCCATCAACGAACGGCTTACTTCCTTCACATTGACGGAAGTCTTCGGTACGGGCGGTTCTTTATCAACCATATCCCCTTCTTCCACCCAGTAACCGTTGGCTATGGCTCTTGCTTTAACATCGTTCAGCGTAGAGGGTAAATACCAATTCCATTCAGCTATCGTAGCTGCCCGTTCCACAATGTCCGCCCACCGCATCTTGCGTGCCGTAAAAAGCCTTTCTTCCACTTTTTTCCGGAACGAATCATCCTTGGTCTTCTCAGGCGGCAAATACTTATGTACTGTGTCTTCCAGCAGACGATGTATCTGCTCTTCTGCCACAAAACTGTTATTCTCGAAATTCATTGTAATTTCTTTGGAACGGAAAGCAGAGCCGGTTCGCCTGTCTTCTCTTGAAGGATAGAATAATGTTACGAATGTTTCCTTGATGGCAGAGTTCACAATATTGGCAATACGGTCAGCCAATTCTATAGCCGCAGTAAACTGGGAATCTGATTCGGGAATCCGTTCCCTTTTCAGATCCTCTATAATTGATTGTATTGCTTTTTGCTGTTTGGCTACTTCCAGCAAATTGTTCATTGTATCGTGTTGACCGGAAAGGAACATAACACGATTAATGAAGCGTTCTTCACTCAGAAAGCTCTTTAAGTCTTCTGTTAAACCGCCTGCCGGATTGGGTTCAAACAAAATTAACGTAACGGCATCTCTGGTCAATTGAATTTCATCCAGGGCCGGAAACACCAACAACTTCTGATAGCAGTCTCTATTTTTCGGCGCAAACCTTTCCAATAAAATCTTTTTAATTTCCTGTTTTGCCTGCTCCCCGTTGAAAGACGAAACCAAAGTATTTAATTTTGCATTCACGTTTTGGATATCCCGAAAGAATAACCGATCCGCCTTATCCTTATAGAGATACCATGCTTTAGAAAAGAACTGCTCAATTAAGTCTTTAAAATTAGACATGTCACGGTTCGGCAAAACCATGTTACCAATGATTTCCGCTTTGGTTAATCCCAAAATAACGCCAGTTACATCGCCTAATGAAGCCGTCAAAATCATCCTTGCGATTTCCTGCATATCTTCACTGTTGTCCGAACGGTCGATTTCTTCAGCAGCCGAACGCCCTTCGTTACATATATCATGGGAAATGGCGTTTGTCATCTTTGGCTTTATGCTGGTAATCATCGAATACGTTAAATTGTCTTTCAGGTCGTAATCGTACGCATTAATTAAATATTTAGCCTTTGCCTTCAATCCGTCGTTAGCCCAAAGTGACCGGATCATCAACCGGGCCAGCCGGATAAAACCACGGGTCTGCTGGAAATTATTGTTTTCCTTAAACCGCGCAAACAGGTCTTTAATACAAGGATGGAACGGGTAAACTTCGCAAATTCCCTGATAAATACTATTTGCGTCAACCCCGGTATATAACATCTGCCGCGCTTTATTCACCGCATCTTTAAATTCTGTAGCAATCGGAATAATTTCACCATCAGAAGGAAGTTTGCAGAAAAGCTTTTTCTTCAAAATCAGATACAAGTCATCTGAAGAAGCACGTACCGGTTCGATATCAACAGCAGTACGGGAAATTTCTCCGTCTAAATCCTTAAATGATTTTTCTAACAGTTCGCTTCCGCTTTCATAGGTGGATTTCAAATCTGACACAACAATACAAACATTTGACAGTTCCGCCTTATTTACAGCATTAAACAAATTGGCCAATGCAATGCCTGTCACATTCGCCAGCGTATCTGTCCCAACTGTGCGTGTCCGAAGATAAGAGAGATAAGGCGGCAATTCGTCTAACAGGATCAGAACCGGATCGCCTTTCAACAATTCAATCCAGGACCGTTGCCCTGGCGCGCCCAACGGGGCATAAAAAGCTGAAAACTGTTCTTTCTTTCCTAACTGGCTGGCAATTTCTCCCCAAATGCCAAACTGTATATCGGTTTCACGACCGGTGTAGCTGACTACCTTAATTGGTTTTGTAACGCCATGTGTAATTTCCGCAGGCACATTCCTGCGCAGTTCGGGATGTTGTGCCAGCAAGCCTAATGCAATCATATTGTGCGTTTTGCCGCCGCCCATAGCCTGCTTCAAGCGAATCAGTCCAGTAGCGCCTATCCCTGCAAAACGCTGGAAGGCCAAGTCTACCAATTGTTTCATTCCATCCGTCACGTAGTTTTCTTCAAAAAACTTTTTGGAATCTATGCTGCCTTCAGCTAAATTCGTTAAATCTAACGCATCGTTTTGCTGGGCGTCATCAAAAACATCTGCACGCGGAATGCACAACTCGAACAAGCTCTTCATTAGCGATTACCTACCTTTGCAAGAATATGATTGTATTACGTAACTACATTATTATAATTATATCACGAATGACAATGCATCTCAATTAGGTTTGGTCATATACATTGTTCCACATATTTAGTCTGCAAACTCATTGTTCTAACATTTCTTTAGTATAATAATCAGTTACCGCATAGCTTACAGGGTCTGTATCAATATTTGTTTTCTCCCCCAAATAATTTAAGGAAATATAATGGTTTTCCATAAATTTTGCGATTCTTACATTGTCTCGCTTCACAGTTCCGTAATCAACCATTTCAGCACCCGTCAAACAGTATGTCAACGTTTTCAGGCAATCCGTTTTTAAGGTTATTACATAAAACCAAAATGGGAATTTTTCGTCAAGCTTATGCAGGAAATCGCAAATTTCAGGCACTTCAAACACTTCTCGGGCATCGCCCATATAACCGGAAAAACCTATACTGATCTTACTTTCACAACCTTTAAATCCAACTTTTTTTATAAGGCTCCAGAGCAGATCATCAATCTTTTCAACACTTCCACATTCCACCGTATCTCTGGCAATATACAATTGATAAATGTCCAATTCATCATCATATAAGAATTGGTCTGTCGGAATTTTCTTTTCCATCTCCTGTTTCATGCGTAGCGTAACCTCAGATTCTGCTGCCATTTTTACCTGCGCATTATGAAATAAATCTTCCGTTGTATATTTGCTTTCCACAAAATTCATCAATGCCGGGTATTGTGCAATTGTTATCTTGCTCTGATAAGCTTTCTCCACTGCTTCTTTTAAATGCTTTTGGAAATAAGTAGGTAGAGGAACAAAACGCATTGCCTTTAAAATGTTCGTATTTGTATCAACCAAATAAATTTTAAAAATACTGGCCAAAGGAAACCTGCGCAAATCGTAGCTGTAATATTTCGGATTCATAGGGCAATCCAAAACATCTTCCCCAAGACGGAATACAAACCATATGGCTGTTTCAATCTGGCTCATTGCAATGTAGACAAAATTATCTTTCACATTTGCAATCTCTTCAGGTGTAGGATTACTATAATAAATCAACAACGCCGGACCCACGTAGTCAAAATATTCAACTCTGGCACCATCACCTATAGCTTTTCGCGGAATAGGAAAAGGAAAACCCTCTCTAATTTCAAATGTTCCAGCATCCGAATAATAGTAATGAGAATTAGCAATCATAATTATTTCTCTCCTTTAGTAAAACTGCTTGCAGTAATAATAATTCAACTGAAATAATACCCTTGTCAAACCTTATTATTGAATCATTATCCTTTCTCATCATAATCCTCATCTACCGGGTTACCACAATAATCATAATCTTCGTCTTTATCCGTTTCTTCAAAAGTTTGTGATAGCACCTGTTCGAAAACCTGATTTTGTTTTAATAAGTCAATCTCATTATTAACAGTAAAAGTAATTTTAGTTGGATGTGTATACTCTTCCATGCCGTCAAAAGCTGCTCTGATATAAGGTTCGTATTCTTGAATCAATTCTTTATCTTCAATATGTTTCTCCCATTTCTGAAAATAATCATATTGACGCATATTGAGTTCCAATTTTTGTACAGTACCAATCGTCTCAAATGCTTTTTTCATTACTTCTGTGTCCAGACGTTTACCTTGTCTTTCCAGGTACTGGCGACACCATAGAAGTTCTTGTACCGTCTTCCAAAAAGCTGGTATCCAATACTTTAATTTTTCCGCATTCTTACCTTGTACCGCTTTATACTGTGCCCGGGTCCAGTCAGTTAATTTATCAATCCCTCTTTCAATATATACCAGCCCCAGCTGACATCCTGCAGCCCAAAAACTTGGTATAAACATTGGGTTATTATTATTCTCCCGCCTGTCTTTAATCAACCGCCATCTTTTCAGTTTGTCGATTTCTGAAAAGTATTGCTTTTTGTCAAACCGATACTCACCCAGGCCGGAATAATCCCAGTGGGAACTGCTCTCCGGATCTGTTTTGAATGAATTTCTAAATCCGGACCATATTACCTGATCGTCAACTTCCGTAATGGTGACATATAACGGCCACTCTTCAGCACAACCGGAACTGCAGCCCAGAATAAGGGTCTCAGAATCATTTTCTTTATCAGGAACAGCTACTTTACCAAGATTTTCTATTATGTCATCTACAGTAAGCCATACATATAGCCCTGATGAATCGTAATCGCCAGTCTTAAGAGCATTCTCCCACTCACAATCTCTTATGATTTTTTTAAAATTATGATCATTTATATATATAGCTACCACATCAGAAGGTTCTGCATCATAATCATAAGTGAATTTCTGTATTGAGAACCGAAGTGTATCTAGTTCGTCATTTATCTCCGGGGTTCTGTTGATCTTAGTCCCACAATGTGGGCAGTAAGCAAATTCATCGCTCACATACTTCTCACATTTCAGGCAAACATACCGGTTAGCAAGTTCCAGTTTAGCCCCACAATATGAACATGTATCTTCATCCTCAAAAAACTTTAAGTGGCATCTCGGACACAGATGCTCTCTCATTTTCAGCACAGCATCAATTCTTTCTGTAATAAAGCTGGGGTTTTCATATTCTTCTAACGCTGCAAATATAGCGTTAACATTATTTTTATAACGGCTTATATCTCTTTCATTATTCAACTTTTCTTCCACATACTTATAAACCTGCCCGGCAGTAATACCCGGTTCCTTGTTTCGTAAAGAAAAAACAGTATCAAATACAGGTTTCTGTACTGTTGCATCATGTTCAAGCAAACGCCATATTGCTCCCAGCCATGGCCTGATTTCTTCACCCGCGCCACGCACCATACGCCTTGTCCATATATCTATATCGTGTGTTGCCCCTTTGTAACGATAGCCCAATGAACATCCCAATAACCATATTTTATAGATATATTTACTATCCTCTGCTTTATTTATGTCAGCACCCCCGGCCTGTTCTAATGCAGCTTTAATATTTTCTTCTGC
>OCTW011458232.1_pt1 | contig 15254 bp, 13 predicted proteins | sample 1539671 | NCBI WGS metagenome assembly OCTW01 (sample SAMN02144230, study PRJEB22623) | gut metagenome | biome: sheep rumen | host: Ovis aries | place: New Zealand
GTGTAAGTGTAAGACTATCACATCTAAAATCGTGCGTAATATTTTCGTAATATTGTAATGTTTCCTTAACAGTGCCTGTCACCAGATACCCGGATACCCGGATACCCGGATACCCGGATACCCGAGATACCCGGATACCCGGATACCCGGATACCCGGATACCCGAGATACCCGAGATACCCGTAGCAGAAACCATGCTGAACAAATAAAAAAAAATGGAATTCCCCCAAGCCCCAAAGTATCTAAAGAGTAACAAAATGATCGTATTAATATCTGTTGTTGCTTTTGAAACATCAATAACATACGAGTGATAAGATATGTCTAAGTTCTCTGCATTTAAAGTCTGCGTCACATGACTTATTACGATAATGAAAATTGCAAATATTTTTAAAAGTTCAATTCCAGAGTCTCGAATAGCTGTCTGTCTGTCTGTCTGTCTGTCTGTCTGTCTGTCTGTCTGTCTGTCTGTCATGAGATTATCTCTTTCATTTATTACCTTGTCAACCTAAAAATTTCTAAAGTGGGTTTTCAAAAGTCATCACAAATTGTTCATCTAAAAGAGGGTTTAAAGTTCATCTAATATCAAAAGTTCCACGTCCACCAGATATATGGACAGTATCACCAGAAATCATTTGTGCCCCATCGCTCACTAGAAACCTAGCAAGGTTTGCAACTTCATCTGGCAAAACAAGCCGATGAAATCTATTATCATCGCAGTAAATACTATCACCCTGTTTATATCCAACCAATCCAGTAGCTGTGGTTCCGGGCGCAATGGCATTAACATTTATTCCATAAGGAGAAAGCATTTGAGCCACTCCTTCAACCAGCCCCTTCATTCCCCATTTTGAAATGCCATAGGGACTCCATGCAGGCTCTGACCCACGTGAGGAAGAAATAAGAAGAATATGCCCATGAATCTTATTTTCTTTCATGTACTTACCAATTGCTTGACATGCAAAGAATGATCCTTCTAGATTGATCTTCATGACACGTTCAAATTCATCTGGGGTCATCGACCAAAAATCAACGTTCTCAGTATGAACACCTGCAGAGGATATGAATATGTCTATATGCCCATAGATATTGATAGTCTCATTAATTGATGTTTCAATCGTGTCAGGTTTGGCATAATCCAATACAACTGTCGGCACATCTAATTCGTTGTGAATATCGTTTAACTTCTTCAGATTCGTCCCAGCAATAATAGTCCGGCATCCAGATTGGATAAGCAATTTTGCTATAGCTAAACCAATTCCACCAGTTCCGCCAGAGACAAGGGCGACCTTGTCATCAAACGCTTTATCTGCATTTACAATATGATCAACTGGAAGCAATTTAGGACTTTTTAATGCTTCTATGAGTCTTCGTAACTTCGACATAACTTATATTTACTCCATCTTATCTTGAACAAAAGCTTTCATTGAGTTCCTATAGTTTCTTGTTGCATATTGTTTTGGAAACATCGAGACCCACAATATTTTAGCTTTTTCTTTCTTATTTACATTTGATTCCTTAAATACCTTAAGGCAATGACTTTTCAGATATTTTAAGTTAGCATTATATTCTTTTTTATATTTTTCAAATTCTCCAGTAGCAATAATAAGAAAAATAATAAAATAACTATTTCTCCATAAATGCCAATTAAAGGCAACTTGGATTTTAGGTGTGACTTTTGATAACTGACTTCTTGTCTTTATAATATTTTTTCTGGAATTAAGTCCCATTTCAACATTGTAATGTGTCAACCCACTATTCACATTATTAAGCCTATAGTTATATACTTTTCTCCTTCCTACAGCCACAAAATTAGAAGCATCCGCTACTCTGGCAGCAAAATTCAATCCTTCACCAGACCAAATCTCGCTAAACCGAATATTATTATCATCAATAATCTTTTTGCTATATAGCTTGTTCCAAGGTCCAATTTCAATACCTGGATAATAAAGATTACAAATGGTCTCTTCTGATGTCCATTTTTCTACTTTGTCATTTTCCACTTGAGTACGATCCCGTGTAGTGAAAACATTCACAGACATAGCCATTTCAGCCCCCGTCTGGTGTATTAGAGAAAGAAAATATTCTAGACAATCAGATTCCAACCAATCATCACCATCGACCAGCATTATGAAATCGCCCGTTGCAATTTTTATCCCTGCATTCCGAGCTTGGCATGTTCCTCGATTCTTCTGGTGTATAACCTTTAGCCTATTATCTTTAGTGGCAAAATCATCAGCAATAGTTCCACTTCTATCAGGAGAACCATCGTCTACTAATATGCATTCCCAATTGATATAAGATTGCGATATTATTGACTTTACAAGTTTAGGAAGGAATTTTTCGGACTTATAAAGAGGAATTATAATACTTACTTTTTCATTATTGGAGGTCAGGTTACTCATAACAAGCCTCCATTAACATATCCAGATCTGGAAAACTTACTTGTCTATAACTCCAATAACATAGTCTTTCGTTATACCCCCCCCGATCTGAAATCAGGCCTATTTTAATCAACACTTTCTTAATCTCCTGTTCTATACAATTTTTGGGATATGCCAATAATACTGCTTTATTAAATGGCATCCCATTTAAAACATTTTTAAAAAATACTCTTCTTTGTGGTGGTTTAATAGATGGGCTATTCAACTGATGATTCTTCCTTATTGCATTATCTAGATCAACCTTTTCAAAATGAAATTTTATATGACTTAAAAGTTCTTTTCCCTTTTTTGTCTGACATAATACTAAAGAAATACCTTTATCAATCTCTTCACTCAAGTTAGATCCCCAGGAATCACCGATAGTCAGATCACCCACACGATTTATCTGTGCATAGCTGCATGAGTAGCAATTTTCAGTGTAATCTAATCCTTGCAAAAAAGCCATCGTATAACGATCTCTCACGCCATCTGGAACAATTTTCTTTATCTCTGTACCTACGCCAAACTTGTTATTAGCTCTGAAGTATATATTCTGAATATTCGCTAATTCAACTCCATAGCCATGCAAAGAGTCCTGTAGAAGTTTAACTGAAGGAGTACCATGGCATATCACATCCACTGTGTAGAGTGGATCTTGGTACTTTTGAGGAATATAATTGAGCAGTGACGAAACTTGGCAAGGAAGACCAATGAATAAAACTTTTTGTCCTCTTTTTAATATGCTGAGCACCGATTTATAAATGCCAATCGGATTGCTTTTTACATATTTTGAACCAATGAAATGATTGATGTTTTCAACACTATCATTAATTTCAAATCCAAACGTACCATTTCGGAATATGCACGCCGCTACTACACCGCCGCTCCTGATAAAAGAGATCATCAATTCCTGAGCAAGACCACCAGAAGAACTAGATTCCCGAACCTTCAGCTCACCCCATCCTTGAAGCCAATATGCCGGATGCCTACATTTTGCAGGATGGTTATACTGACACACCTGATGGCAACGCCCACAATTTACACATGTTGTTGAATTAATCTCGGCATTCATGTGCTCTAAGCCATCAACAACAGATATGGAATTTGTCGGACATATGTCGACACATGCCATACATCCTGCGCATTTATTTAATTCACAAACAATATTTTTAGGCATTTGTCAACTCATTTCTTTTTCAAAATACTCATTGCATGTTTTTTCATTTGTAACGGCTTAATGATGATAAGAACAGGATAATCAAAATTCCTATAATAGAGTATAGATTGATTATTCCGGCAATAAAAGTATCAAAATTAGCTCTTGGTGCTACTAACAATGCGTAAACAAACGATAAGAGTATTCCATCATGCATATATCTATTAAGCTTTAACTTGCCAATTTTCTTCATTAATGCACCATATAAAACACTGCCGAGTACCACCCCCACATAGCCAAAATCATGATAAAGCTCTGCAATATAGCAGGAGCCTACTCCTCTTCCATTCAAATATCCACTCCCATATGTGTAATATGAGATTCTATGCATTAAAGAATGTCCCTTCATGGCATGTTCAATAGAATTACCCGTATATGACACAACACCAAAGAGCCTTCTCATAAGAAGATTTTCAAAAATATTTGAATAAAGAGTGCTAAAAGAAGTAAAAGTTAAATCTTTAATCTGATTTGAGAAGTATCTAACTCTCTTAATTACATTTACACTTCCACCTTGAGAATCAAGAAAATCTTCTACAGTTCTTAAAACTCCACCAAATGATAATTGTTCTCCTGATCTGAGTGATCCAGCCATCTGCATTACTAGAATTAATATCGGTGCGGCAATGCAAAGTAAAATTAGATTTCTTCTTTTGATCCATCCACCATCAAGATTCTGACGAATAACATAGTAAATAAGGATAAACAGACTTATCCCAATAAACGGATATCTAGGGCCAGCAAAGAGTGTCAAAATAGCATACAATTCATAAAAAAAGAGTATCCTGCTACATTCTTTTTTTTCTGGTCTTGAAGACAAATATAAGCAAAGGGCAATATTCGTGAAAGCAGCTATATAACTTATAAACGAAGGAACGCCACTTCCTCCCGAATCAGCCACATAAGATTCGACATATCCGACTCTTCTAACAAAGATAATCTGGAAAGCAACTGAGATAAGGGAAAAAATATAGCAAAATATAAAGGCATATTTGCATATATTTCTTATTGAAATATCATAGTTAGCTTGTTGAACGTCTGTAGAGTTATTACTTATATTTCCAATTTTAAAATGTATCTTACCAGAAGCGAGATATGACCCAACTGTAATTCCAATTAATGATAGACTCAAGCAAAAATATGTAAATGTATTTTCCTTTTCAAGATATAAATAATAGCGTTTTAATCCAAAGTAATCAAAGCACATTTCCCTTCCAAGAAGGAAAACAAAAAAAGCCACTAAAAAACACCATATAACAATATTATTCTTGATTCTAAAAGTATAATATATGAATAAAACTGCCCAAATATTTAAAACAATAGCCAGCAGTATATTAACATTTAATATTGAACTAATAAAAATAAAAATAGTTTCAAATATAAAAAATATGCATAAAAGTATTCTTGTCATTCTATTATTCCTAATTTTGCTATTTAGTGCCCAAATCTAAAATATGCTATCATTTTTGCAAATATATCCTTCATCATATCTCGCTCTGCTATCATGGCAATAATTGTACCAATTCCAAGTGAAACTAAATACCAAGGATGCGGCAGATATTCCAAAAGAGCAAGTATTACAATATAGATATATATTCCGACTTTCTCTCGATCAAAAACCGAAAGTTTCATATACTTCTGAATATTGAAGTATCTATAAATAAAAACTGATATATAACTTATACATGTAGCTAAAGCAGCGCCCGATACTCCCATCACCGGAATAAGTAAGTAATTCATCACAATATTTGTTATTGCACCAACCGTTCCTGAAATCAGAAAGCCCTTACTATCCTTATGAACAGTATAAGATGTTGATAAGAATGTTCCTATTGTCATGAAATAATATCCGACAAGCAGATAGGGTGTATACTCCCAGGCCGAATAATAATTTTCGGATACATATATTTTCAGAAACGGCCTAAGTATAAGCAGCAAAAAGGTTATTGTCAAAAATAAAAACCTTGACAGCAGTGTAAGGATCTTATTATTAAATTCTACGCTGTCCTTACTATTCTCTTCGTGAATTGCTGAGTACATCCAAGCCTGATTAAACACAGTCGATAATGCAGCCATAGCTGATGGAATTTTGTACGAAATCGCATAAACACCATTGGCTTCTATATCAATCATCGAGGTAACCATAATTCTGTCAGAGGAATTCATAATCCACCACATAAGAGAATTTGGAACCAGAACTATGGAGTAAGCCACCATTTTTTTTGACAGCTTCCAATCTACATGAAATGATTGAAGATACCTCTTGATATTACCTCTAATTCCTGCATAAATAGATGCACATATATAAGCTAAAATATAGGCCAAGAAATATCCTGGCACCCCCTTATGAAAAACAACAAGAAGGAGGATATTAAATCCAGCTGTCAAAATTGTATTCAGAATATTACATATTGCATAATCAAAAAGTTTTTCCTCCCCCCTCAAGACACAAGAGGTTGTTGAAAATAATCCTTGTGTAACACAATACAAATATACATAAACCGGTGAAACCTTAGTTGACGAAAACAAATACAACAAAGGAAAGATAATCGCACCAGTCAGCAGCGAAATCAGAGTAAAAAAACAACCAATATCCACAATGCTATCAATATTGGCATTTTCGTCTAATGCAAATCGCATTACTGCTTCACCAATATTAAGAGTAATCAGTGGAACAATAATTACTGCTATTGTGGCCACCAGATCGACCTCGCCATATTGTGATGTGCTTAGAACATTTGTATAAAGAGGGACAAGCAAAAAATTGATAATTCTTATTCCTATGCTGTTAAGTGCAAATAACGCAGTGTTCTTTGCGAGGTATTTCTTCCTTTCCATATGAACTACTCTACTTCTTCCCCTATTGTTTTAAATAAATACTCTCTTGTTCTCTGTTTTTCTAACTCTATTATTTTATTGGTCTTAGAAAAATCAGCTTTCTTCTCATACATACGCTGAAGGTCTTTATAATTGCTTACCTTCCTATCTTCCTGCGATAGTTGAGACAACAAAGCTTCCAATTTTTCCTTATTATTATCTCTTATACGAACGATAAAGTTAGTGTTGCATTTAATCGACATGACAGTACCATGAAAGGTATCCGTAATCACAAAATCAGCGTGTTTAAACCAACTAAGAACTTCTAGCGGTTCAACCATTAGTTTGATATCAGCCCATTCTTTTGAATCGCCAAGAGAAACTAGCTGCTTTCCATTTTTTCTGCAAAAGTCTTTTATTTCCTGTATCTCATCCTGTGAATACGATCTGCTTTTATATGTATAAAGCAATACGTAATTATTTATTTTCCTGCTCATAAGAACATCAGGAAAGTCTGCTACCAGAACAGGGTCTAAATTTCTTTGAACTTTGAGATCAGGATCGATTTCTTTTAAAATTTTCTCGGAATTTTCATCTCTAACGGAAATCCCTCTGAATTTTTTAAAAGAATCTGTAATAAATGGGCGCAAGCCATATTGATCTATTTTTTGAATAGTAGTATTTCCAAAGCTTCCGGCATAAGAAAGAACTTTTTGGCAGTTAATATTCTTTCCGAAAAGCATCGATGAAAAACCTACATTAAATCCAGCCTGGGTACAATTAAAAACTTCATCGCTTCCGATGACTGCGACATTGATTCTCTTTCTATCAGTTCGTCCATAGCCAATTTCCATTTTAGGAAGGCATTCGATTTTATAAAATAGATTAAACTTCTTTTCTTTTTTTACATAATACAGAAAATAATCTAATGTTTTACAAACAAGGGCAAGACTTTTTACTCTCCACAATGCATGCATTGTTTTTGAATAGTCTGTAACGGGTGGCTCGGGCTTATAGTCTATAAATACCACATCATGATATTTTTCTCTTAGAATATTTCTCAGCCCATATGCCTGCAGATAAGATCCATAATTAGGAACTCTCTGCATACTTATTATTCCAATTTTCATCTTAAAAAGTTCCTATTCAATGCTCCAACAGCGATGATAAATAAGCGTACATTTTATCGGCCTGAATCTTAAGATCATATCCATGCTGTTTTAATGTGATTTTTGTTCTTGTTTTATCATATCCTTGATATTTAAGGCAGAATGCAGCCCATGTCTTATCGTCATCTACAAGTTCAATCTTTTTCACTGCATTACTCTCAATTACATCATCTGACAAATTTGCAGAAATAACACATGGAACGCCTGCTGCTTGTGCTTCAAGTAATGAATACGGAATTCCTTCATGTAAGGAAGGAAATAACATGACATTAAAGCATTGAAGAATTCTATTCACGTCACTGCGAACGCCCAAAAACATTACTTGACCTTCAAGATTCTTCTCCTTCACTAATACCTTAACAGCAGATTCATCGTCTCCATCTCCACATAAAAGAAGGACAGAATTATTATTTTTCTCATATATCTTTTCAAATACAGAAATGACTTTCTTATGGTTTTTCTCATGTGAAAAACGTCCAACATGTCCAACCACAAAGTCATTTCCGATTTCTAATTCTTTTCGAATCTCTTCCTCTAAATTCGCGTTATATTTATACCTATCTACCTGAAATCCGTTTCTGATAACACGGAATTTAATATTTCCTTTGTAGAAATATATCCCCGCATCATTGGAGCATGCAAAGAAAATATTTGCTAGTCTTTGAATCCTATTTCTATTCACCGCATGCATAAAGGCAGTGAAATGATTGCCCATATTTTTCGTGCAATGGCTATGAATTATACGAATCTTCACACCTGCTTGTTTTGCAATGTCAAACTCTTCAATAGAACTCAAAGTCGTTTTATGTGCCCACAATATATCATATTCGTTATTGCTAAAGATTCTTTCTAAATTTCTCTTATATTGGCCAACACCTTTTGAACGTCCAGGGATATGAAAGACTTTGCTACCATTTTTTTTAATTTCATTTTCAAATGCGATTTCCGGATCAGTCGCAAGAAAGTCCATCTGTACACCATGATTCAATAGTTCCCTATACATGCCAAAGATGTAAGTTTCTTTACCGCCATGGTTGCCGGACATTCCGCTAAATAATATATGCATCATCTAATCTCTGCTCTCTTTTCCTTTTAATAGTCTATATATCCGCTCAGAGTTATTGGTGTCAAAATAAGGAAAATATTCATCGTGTGCTTTTAAGAAAGCCTCATCGACTTTGTAATCATCCTTTATTATATTTTCAAGTTCCATTACCACACTCTTATAATCATTAAAGCTCTTTCCAAAAGAATTGTTATGATAATCGAAATAACCTTTTTCATATTGCTGCTTCCGAAATTTTTCTTCATCAAACTGATAAAACAGAACAGGCTTTTTCATATAGATCATATCAAAAAAGACGCTGCTATAATCTGTTATCATCATCTCTGATTCCTTCAGCAGATTTTGGACATCATAATCCCTGTAAGAAGCTATCGTTATATAAGCCTTGACATCGTGAAAAAATGATAAGAAATGCTGCATATTTCGATGTGGATAAAAAACAACCTTTAGGTGATATTTATCTATCAGTTTTTTCAGTTCATCGCTATTTAATATTTCCTTCCATCTTATAAGGTATTCTGAATTTGCGAAATTGGCATCGCTTTCATCCGCTCTCGAAGAAGCTTCTGTAAACCATGCCCGCCAAGATGGCATTATAAGAACTTGATTCTTTATGATCTTATTATCATGGAGATTATCAAACCGTGGCAGGCCAGTTCTTTGAACAACACCTGGTTTATAGCCGTATACATCTCTAACAAATTTATATTCAGACACAGCGGAAGTAATAAAAGTCTCTATACAAGACCTGTCTGCATGTAGCCACACTAGATCATTAATGATTACACCATGCTGTAAAAAAATGTTGTGTGGTTTAAATTTACCATTCAGCTCAAAAAAAGCACAAAGAGCGGCATTGGGTTTTCCACCTTTTTGAGAACTTATATTGAATCGTGTAGTAAAGTATAAAATCCAATGTTTTAAAGAACCATACTGAACACACTGACCTAATTTGGCCACTTTATAAAAATCAACCGAATCTTTATTAATTAGATATATTATTTTTTGTTCAGGGTGCTGTTCTCTTATATATTTAAAAAGCCAATAGCCATTATCCCTTGCTTCATATGGGTCTTCACATATAATCCAATAATCTTTATATTTCTTTTTATAAAATAATGAAACTATTTCCCCAGTCACCATAGGAAAAAACGCAAGATAGTCTTTTGGCTTAACATCTTTAATTTTCCAAAGAAAATATTGCAATTTATTCATTGGTAACTCCTTAGCTTCTCACAGCCTTATTCTTTAACAACGGCGACAACATTCTCTGGACGCAAGGAATCAACCTCTTGGAACTGTCCGGGAACTTCGCTGAATTCCTTTCCTGGAATTCTATAATTGTTTCGACTAGCTCTTTCCCACCATTCATACTCAATTTCAATATGACCCAGATCTAACGCTCTGTATCCTTCTACAATTAGATCAGCGCTCAAAACTGTCGCGGTTGGACCAAGTGCACAAATAATAAGATCTAGTTTTGAGGCATTTTCAATGACAGTATTCTTTATTTGCGTATAATAAGAAAAAGCATTTTTATTTGGGCATAATATCCTTCTTGTAGAACGTGCGCCATCAAAAAAAACATTACCTATCCCCATTCTCGTATGGCTTCCTTCAACAATAAGGAGATCTTTTTGTGCCCATATCTTTTTCAATGAATCAATATATTTATTAAAATACTCTTTGTTGCCTCTATGAGGATCTGACATGTAAAATCTCGAAAGATTAGTATCTCCATATAGGCTATCGCTGAAATACTTATAATAAAACCCTCGAGAAAGAATCAAATTTTTTCCAAAATTTGAGTGTCCCTGGTTCAATTGTTTCTGTTAATTCATGCCCCCCTCGGAAAATATTTGGAAGACAAATAAGACAATTATCAGAATGGTTCTTTGCTATCTCAATCAATCTTTTTTGAAGCTCGGGATCATAATCCTGAAATAAAATGCCTGTACTAAGCATCAATGAAAGCTCACCATCGCCATATCTGCTTATCCCACAATCCTTATTTAGAATATAATCAACAGTCTCATACTTTGTCATAACCGTTGGCTTTTTGTATATCAGAGTATCTATAAATGAAAGTGGAATCATACTGATTCGTCTTATTTTTTGTTTCCTATCCACCTGAACTATTCTCCATTCCTAAATCAATCCAAGTACAGTCCCAACTCCATAACTTATATGGAGTAAAGGAAATATTACTATTAGTGCCAAATCCGTAATTAAGCCTTTATCCTTTATCAGGCATGCTATGCTAAGTACCAGACTTACAACCGCATATAAACTGCTAATCAGTTCAAGCCACAACGGATACCCAAGAGTTCCTATAACCCCTGTTATTACCAGTAGCATTACGAAAGCTCCTGGGACTAAGTGATACAAGCTTAGGCACTTTGGACATACCTTTACCGTTTTTCCAATCCAGAAACCATTTCCATATTTCTGCTTTATCATTCCCCGAAGTGTATTTCTGGTCTGATAAAAGGACTGAATCGTCTCATCATAGCAAATCCTATATCCAGCCTTTCTCACTCTGTAGTGGTATTCATTATCTTCAGTCCTGAGCAATTCTTCGTTGAAAAGTCCAACTCTTTGAATAACTTCTTTTCTATAACAAGTGTGAAAAACGGAATTAACATACTTCTTAGCTTGAGTCGATCTTCTATAAGGAGCTATACCGCTTCCAAACATCGATTGTTCTGCTGTAAGGAGGGTCTTTTTCCAACGAGTGTTCTCATCAATAACATTGGTGCGGGGCCCTCCGCATACAGACTCCCCTGAATTAAGGCATGCCAGATTCTTCTCAACAAAGTCCTTTGGAATCATCGCGTGAGCATCAAGCCTTATTAATGCATCACATGACATATTCTCAATAACGACATTCCAGCCTCCTGCTTGGATTTTTTTAGGATTATCAAGAACCTTTATATTTTTGAATTTACTTCCATGCTTGTTTCGGAACTCTTTCATAAGTTCCTTTGTGTGGTCCTTCGACCCGCTATCAACAAGAATCAATTCAATATTCTTCAATGAATAAGTCTGCTGTAAAATTTGATCAAGGAGCTTCGGCAGGTATCTTTCTTCATTCAGGGCAATAATTCCAGCCGTTACTGCCTTAACAGGAACTAATGATGCAGCATCTTCTTGAATACCATGCTTCTCATTTTCCCGGGCAGCATTGCCACAATAAATTGAACAGCTATTGTACTCAGATACTCTGATCGACTTATGTATCCCGTCTGAAGAACCTTCAAGTGGCGACTTCGATATTTCTTGAAGCAGCTCCACCCCCCTACGGGAAAACATGTCTTTACCGGCTCTTGCATAAACCAACGGCTCCTCAATATTCTTACATTTAGCTCCGATCTGAATCATTTTCACCCAGAGCATCGTATCTTCCGTAAGCGGCACAGACTGATAATTGCCTGCTCTAAGAACAACATTCTTCTTGTACATAACAGTCATGTGGTTGAAGGCATCTCTCTTTTTCTGATATTTCTTTATATCTTTATCAGTAAGAGGTACTTCTCTCTTTGCTACAATATTGTGTACATTGCCTTCGAACTCAATGATGTTGCTTCCACAGATATCAAGGTCTGGATCATCCATAAATTGCTGCACCTGCTTCTCGAATCGAGTTGGTACAGAAATATCATCTGTATCCATGCGAGCAACAAGATTAAACTTAGAATACTGGATTCCTTCCGCAAGTGCCGGACCTAATCCCCCATTCTTAGCTAATGGAACTATCGTGTATCTATCTGGATCAGCATTTACGAATTCATCAACAGCTTTATCCAACTCTGGAGTAAGTGGTCCATCCTTTACAATGATGATCTGGGATGGCAACAATGTCTGATTCAAAATGCTTTTCATGCAGTCAAGGAAATATTCAATTTTTTCCTTATAGTAGAGAGACATCAAAACCGAAAACTCTCCACACTTCACATCCACCATCTACTTATTCCTTACTCACCGCAAACACGGTCCTTATCATCGTCCCGAGTTCGCCCCAAAAACTAAATTTTTTAATATTTCTAAGGTTCCACTGCATTTTTGTCGTCAGAACGTTTGCCATATACACTTTGTCAACTTCCTCAGGTGCGAGACCATCAAGGAGTGAGGCTTCATCCTTAAAAGCAATCGAAGCCTCACTCGTTATACCAGCTGGTAACAGCAACGTCGCGTAGTAGGCCTTGTTGTACTTCTCGTACTGTTTTACGTACTTTACAGCTTCAGGTCTGGTTCCCACGAAGGACATATTTCCGTCCAAGACGTCAAAAAGCTGTGGAAGTTCATCAAGCCTCTTGTCTCTCAGCTTTGCTCCCACTTTCGTGATCCTGCTGTCATGATCTACCGTAACGGTGGAACCTTTGCGATCCGCGCCATTCACCATCGTCCGAAACTTATGGATACGAAAATGTTTTCCATAAGTCGTTACCCTCTCCTGCCGATAAAACACTGGTCCGGGCGAATCCACCTTAATCATGACAGCAATGATTAACATCGGAATGGCTAAGATTATCAGCATGATTACAGCAACAACAACATCGAAGGCTCTCTTAAGTCCAAGCGCACCTTTTTTCTTTGCAAGGATGTCATAGTATTCTCTGACTTCTTCGCACTGCATGAACGCAGGTAAGTCTTCCCATTTCCGAAGTCTCATTCTTACGGCATCCTTCCTTAGATATATTTGCTGACTACTTCCTTGAAATTGCTGATCACATAATCCACATCCTCATCTGTCAGTTTCGTATGGAGCGGTAATGTGATCAGATTCGCATAGTAATCATAGGCATTCGGGAAATCCTTGATATCCCATCCCATCTCTTTATATGCGGTCATCATCGGAAGTGGCTTATAATGAACATTCGTGTTCACTCCACGCTCCGCCAGTTTGATGATGATTTCTCTCCGTATTTCATCAGTTGCCCCAGGTATCCTTGTCAGATAAAGATGCCCGGAAGAGGTACTATTCTCAGTATAATGAACCAGATGCTTTACACCCAGTTCATCGCACATCGCATCATACCTTCCGATGATTTCTCTTCTTCTTTCCAAAAGCCCTGGATAACGATCCAACTGACGCAGGCCAATAGCAGCCATGATATCAGTCATATTGCACTTGTACCACGGTCCTATTATGTCATACTCCCAAGCACCAAGCTGATTCTTTGCAAGAGCATCTTTGCTCTGTCCGTGCAGACTGTAGAGCTGATACTGATGATAGATTTCTTCATTATCAATTCCCGGAATATCTCTCCAGGTAGAAGCTCCGCCTTCTGCTGTCGTAAAGTTCTTAACGGCGTGGAATGAGAAATCGGTAAAATCTGCGATTTCTCCAGCCATCTTTCCATTTTTGCTTGCCCCCAATGCATGCGCAGCGTCTGAAAAGATAATGACACGGCCAATAGCCTTCTGGATCCTTTTTCCAAGATCCGTATTACCTGCCGGCTTAAAGAGTTCCTTCCTTGCTTCTACGATCTCAAAAAGCCTGTCATAGTCCACAATAATACCGCCCAGATCAACTGCTACAATAGCTTTGGTCTTCTCTGTAATAGCCTCAGCGACTTTGTCGTAATCCATTTCTGTGGAGTCCTTCTGGCTGTCCACAAAAATAACTTTTGCACCACAGTGAATTGCAGCTGATGCGGATGCGGTGTATGTATATGCCGGAACGATGACCTCATCGCCCTCTCCGATTCCGCAGATTCTGAAATTCAGTTCTTCGGCAGCTGTGGCAGAATTCAGACACACCATCTTTGAAGTATGGCAAAACACTGCAAGTCTCTTTTCTAATTCTTTTGTTCTCGGACCCGTAGTAATCCATCCGGATCTAAGAGCATCTACTACCTCATTGATTTCCAGATCAGAAATATCCGGTGGGCTAAATGATATTGTTCTCTTAGCATTAATTGCCATGACTCTTCTCCTAACGTATGTTTGATTGCGTTCTACATTCTTACGCTGGTTTATACGTACTAACTACACTCATGACTTCGTCACGAATTTCATCATCCTTATTCTTATAGGATACATCCATCAGATGTCCTAACTGTTCTGTTAGGAACTTATCCCGGTCAAATGGGATCGGATGGCCGATGAAAATCAGCTTATTCTCTGTCTTCTGCAGGCCCTCTTCTGCCATGAGCTTCTCTTCATAGAGTTTTTCTCCTGGGCGGAGGCCAGTGAATTCAATCTTAATATCTACTCCTGGCTTAAAGCCTGAGAGGCGAATCAGATTCTTCGCCATATCTGCAATCTTCACAGGCGATCCCATATCCAGGACGAAGATTTCACCGCCCTTGGCATAGGTACCAGCCAGCATAACCAGTGATACTGCCTCTGGAATCGTCATGAAGTAGCGAATGATATCAGGATGGGTAACCGTCACTGGGCCACCCTTTGCGATCTGCTTCTTGAAGATTGGGATGACAGAACCATTAGATCCTAATACATTACCGAATCGAACTGCTACGAACTGTGTCTGGATATCCTGGAAGAGTTCAGAGTTCGGATCCACATTATGATCTCCCATACCCATATGGGTGAAGAGTTGT
>OCTW011407552.1_pt1 | contig 15251 bp, 19 predicted proteins | sample 1539671 | NCBI WGS metagenome assembly OCTW01 (sample SAMN02144230, study PRJEB22623) | gut metagenome | biome: sheep rumen | host: Ovis aries | place: New Zealand
TAACAACGGAACACTGCTTTTAGACAACTTTCATCAAAAGCCTTGTTGTGGGCAACCAGAGGCAATCCTTCTATTAGAGGTTCTATCTGCTTCCATACTTCAGGGAAGATAGGAGCTTCTTCTGTGTCCTCACGAGTTAATCCATGTACCTGAGTACACCAATAATTAAAATAATTTGGTTCTGGCTGTATTAATGAATAGAAGCTATCCACGATCTCGCCATTCCTTACTATTATGATGCCAACACTACAAACACTGCTGCGCTCATTGTTTGCGGTTTCAAAATCTATTGCTGCAAAGTCTTTCATGATTTATTTGTTATCTACATTATATTTATTCCACATTCTCTTAATCTTGCCAGCCAGTTCTTTTCTGAGCCAAACAGGTTCAATAACTTCAAAATCCTCTCCCTTTGAGAGAATCTCCTGCTGGAAGTCGAACTCTGGACAGATTCTTAGTTCAAAAAGACTATATTCATCAGACCGTTTAATCTCCTCCTGAGTCCAGTGGAGTGGCAATGATCTCATATAATTAGCCTGGCCAGCTGATACTTTAAGAATCACCTTTTCTACCTTTGACTGGTTATTGGCTATAATTCCATAGAAGTTCTCAAAGAATTCGGATGGCACAAAGTCTTCTGGCATCTTGAATCTCTTATCCGTCAATATTTCCATACCATATATTCGATCTACCGCATATATCATAAGTCTTTGGTAATATGGATTCCAAGCCAACATATACCAACGCTGCTTAAACAATTTGACGCAATAGGGTTCCACGTTGAAGGTATTACTCTCTTCACGCCAATAGCTCTGATAGGTAATGCGAAGAACTTGATTCTTCCTCATTGCCTCAATAATTGTCGATAGATACTCCTGTCCTGATGGTATATCCTCCAAAATGATTCTTTCTTTAAGGTTCTGATTATCTATCAGAAGATTACTTACGGAAATAGTGCTCAGTAGCCAGCTACGGAGGCTACCACTTTTTATTTCATCAGCATTAGCAATATAGTAATGATAGCCACCCTTCCGTTCACACTCAATGATTAAGCCAAACATTTCCTCGGCGGCAATACGCCATTTATGAAAGGTTCGAAGAGCAAGTTCAACCCCTTCACTTATATCATTATCCAGCCATTTCTCATTAAGTTCTTCAAATGTGATATTGCCAGCCTTGTAGATTGTCTCTACAAGCCAAACATACTTATTTAACAGGTTCTTAGCCATAATTATAAATTTTTGTTTTGCAAATATATAAAAAAGATATGTAAAATTGAGGCACAAGTCTCATTTTTATTTGTTTTTTATCGTTTTTTTAGTATTCTACTCATGTATAATGATTATATTCTTGACTAATTATTGCATTATTCAACAATACTACTTATAACAAAAGAAATAGGCCGACCCATCACGAGCCAGCCTATCAAGATGGTTAATTTAAAATATTTAATCGTATGAATAAAACTATTTCTTGTAATATAGCAGGATCTTTGTCCTGCGACTGGCTGCATCAGGTATGTTTTCCTGAATGCCACCGAGACTGACAGCCTTAATGTGGTCTTTATCGACATTTCGCTTCAGCAGTTCCTTGGCTATGTACTTGGCACGGTCTGTACTGAGGCCACGGTTTATTTCGACAGTACCTGTTGCCTTGTCAGCAGCACCTTCAACACAGACGTACAAATCATATTTCTTGGCGATACGGGCTATCTCGTCAAGGTTTATAAGTTGAGACTTATCCGTAAGGTTGCAAGTACCTATGTGAAAGAAGAAATACACTGGTGCACCAATGGCCTCCTTTCCCTGTGATATAGATACCAGGTACTCGTTCCAGTCTTCCGAGTCTGAGAATGCGAGAGAATCCGTCAGGAACCCGCCCTTATCCATTTCTGAAGAACCATCCCATTTTCTGTTGTTCATCCGTGCCCGGAGTGAGTTCAGGCCCGAATAGTCATTCTTTGGATAAGCCTTACGTTCCAATGCCTGGCCGGAATAGCTGTCAAAGACATTGTGATACTTCTCCAGCAGTCCCTCGATGCCCAGGATTTTCTTCAGCTCGTCAATGGTACGAATATCCGTATTGTGCATAAGCGAGAGTTCATGATTCTCCTTCCTCAGTTCCAAAGCGTAGTCTCTCAGCCAGTCGTTCTGACTGATATAGGGAGCAGCATCGATGACTCTCTTCCACCCTGCCTTACCAATTGTCACGGAGGCACCGATGGATAATCCCAGCATGTTATCACCAAACTTATTGGACTCTCCAATGCCGTCGAAGTTACGGAATGCCGTCATTCCAGATAGCTCTGCAGTCAGATGGAGCCGCTTGCTTACATGGTATCTTCCCATGACACCATAGTGCATGGAAAAGGATTTTCTGCCAGGTGCTTCACTCCTGATGAGACCACATCCCAGATACGGTATCACATCCCATCGGGACATACCATAGGCATCCTGCATGAATCCGCTTGTCACATTATACAGGAAGTCCGCATGGACGTTCTGGTACTTGTGAGTATGAAACTCGCTGTTTTTATACTCCAGCCCTTGGAATACAACTCTGCCCCCGATTGCAGGAGTGAACCATTTTCCGAGGCCGACCTGTAATGTCGGCTTCAGTCGATCGAACACATCGCCGCAACCGAGTGGAGAGCCAAGAAACGCAGAAGCCCCGCCCTTTACTTCAATAAACCAATTACTACCCCAGTTGGCTGCTTCTGTAACATTCTTGTGATATGTAGGCTGTAGTGGCATCAGCATCTGATACTCACTGACAGGAATCTGTTTGTCAACAGTGTCATTCACCTGACTTGTGTTTTCTGCCATAGATGGAATCATCGCGAGGCAGAATAATGATAATACATAAAATTTCTTCATTTTTTTCTGCAATTTAATTTGTTGTTGAAACTGAAAACTATGGACGCTACATTTTTTTCTTCTTGCCAGATGTTGGCATCATCATCTTCCTTGCCATTGCCAGACAGCGACGTGCCCATTCACGGTCATCCTCTTCCGGGTCTCTTCCCCATTTCAGGTCACTTCCACCTCCACCGCCACCACCATGTGTCTCGGCAAAGGTAGTTGCTTCATCGACGAAGCCGCACATCAGATGGAGTGCGACAGTCACGACCTTGTTACCGTCTGTTGCCAACTCATTGAGGAGTGTGCCATCAAACAGTTCCTTGTCTGAAGGCTGCATGTGCTTCAGCCTTGGAACAAACTCATTGACCACACGTTCAAGCATGACGGTGTGCAGATCTGCTGCCATATTCTCAGACCAGGACTTTTCAGAGTCATTAGCCTTGGTGGTCAGCTCTTCGGCTTTCACCTCTATCTCCTGATAGTCCTTCATCAGAGTTGCCAGCTTCTCTTCCGTATCGCTCAGTTTGACAATCTTATCGGCCAGCTTTTCTTCCGTCCCAGACAGTTGCCATTCCAGATCCTTGATTTTCGATGCCAGTTCCTCACTGGTATTCTCACCGTCCTTCAGCTGTGAGCGGAGTTCCTTCAGCTCCTTTTCAATGGAATCCTTCTCCTTGGTCAGATTCTCAACCATCGTCGTGAAGCTTTTCTGCTTTTTCTGGGCAATGGCAATCTCCACATTGAGGTCAGAGAGGGCCTTTTGGTGGTTTTCCCTCTCCTCTTCCAAGGTGACACATTCCTGAGTCAACCACCTTCGATACTCCTCTGTAGAGCGATGACGGTTGCCAGTTGCCGCTATACTGGAGCCTCTATTCAGTCCCCACTTCTCGTTCACCTTTGCCAGTTCGTTATGGAGTTCCAGAATGTTCCTTTTGAAATCAACCTTCGACTTGCCACAGAACATCTTCTTGAATGCGAACTTCTGGTTCTCGTCTATTGGCATGATTGCACAGTGAACATGTGGATTGGTCTCGTCAAGATGGACTATGAAGGACACAATGTTTTCCTCACCATATTTATCACTGACAAAGTCATAGATGTCCTTTGCCCACTGTTCAATCTCGGGCTTACGATGAATGGCAGAGTTGTCAGCTCCAGATGTGAAGTCCACCTCCTGGCTGCCAAAGGCCAGCTCACGCATCCGTTCCCGTGACCCTCCGAAGATGAAGTTCACGACAGTCCTGTACTTGGGTTCCTTCAGTCCCTCATTCCTGTCAACGATGCCACGTGCTCTAAGATTTTCTGCCATTCTCTCAGGCAGCGTCCGGCTCTTGTCCACAGGCGTAATGACTCCACCACGGCCAACCTCGAAATTAAGATGTTCGCGTGTGCGGTCATAGTTACCCTCCTTCTGGGCCTGATCCCATCCTTTATCCGTCCATCGTCTCAGCTGCTCATTACTGCTCTCGGCGATGCCCTTGGATGTCTTTATATCCATCACCTGTTTTGATGTCGTACTCATATCCTATATGTTTTATTTCCCTATCTTCGAATCTTTCCCGTGTCCTTAAACCTTCAAGGAATCTGACCCAGCTTGCTGTTTATCTGGTCAGCTCTCCCACCGAATTTATTCGTGTGGGGTATTAGGCTTCCCCAACGGTTAGAAATGTGGCACGGGCAAGCCCGGTGCCGTTAATCCTGAAGTCCGGCATTGCCAGGACGTGAAGGACTGACCTTGTTTAAGGATGAAGGGGCGTTCTTAACCCCACCAGATGCTTCTTCACCAAGAGAAGGACTATCCTGACTCTTGGAGGCAAGAGATGGTTCCTGAGCCGAATCGGAGTTTTCCGAGGAATCCTTATAAGAGGTATAGATGGAATCCATCAGAGACAGCTCTGCTTCGCTATGAAGATTGTGCAAGCGACTTATCGAGCTGGGACGGGTCTGTTCGGCAAATGCCGTTGACAGTATATCCAGACAAGACAGAACATTCTGCCACTTCCATAGTCCCTCTCGGCCAAAGAGAAGACGCGAGGCATCAACGACGGGTTTTGCGACGGGCTTCTGTCCTTCGATCTTTTCCAACAGGACAGTCACCAGATGACTGAACACCTGAGTCTGGTTCTGAAGTACGGATATCATTTCCCTCGAAGGGCTTTCGCTGTTTGTAGCGATTTCAGCTTTCAAGTCAAAGTAATTGTCGAAAGCTTTGGCCACCTCTTCTGCTGGCAGATGGCCATCCGTATATCTGGAAAACTGCATGATGCAGAAGTCAAGCACGTCATCAGCATCCTGAATGTCAAAAGACATACGCTTTGACTGGTTGACGGTAAAGACATAGCTCTTGACGAAAGGCTCCATTTGAACCTGACCGAGAGTGACCAGTCCTTCCAGAAACTGTCTGACAGTGGCTCTCTGCCACTGCCATGTACGTGCAAGGTCAGACACGGTGGCCACGAACTGTCCCGGAAGCAGGTCAACCTTCTTGTCACCACACATACAGGAAGATGCACCGTTGGATGCGCGGGACAGCAAATCACAGAAAGCCTCCAGTTTACTAAAACGGTCTTCCTGTTTTGGCTTCAAGTATTCCAGCAAGGAACGCTCTGCGTCCTGTTGTCCTCCTGAAACTACAGAATAAGAATTATTTTTCTTTGTCATCATTTTCTTTTTTAATGGTTTTATTTTGAGCAAGGTGTTTCAGAAGATCTGCCAGTAACAAGCGTGGACGGACATAGTAGTGTTCTATGATGAAAGGAATGATTTCATCAATATCCTCCAAATCCTGTTCTTCCTCTCTAATCCATTCCATTTCTGAAGGAGGGTAAAAAAGTGCTGCCACAAGATACGTAAGGCCAGTGACCACTATGATGTTCATTCCGCTGACCAGTCCGAATACCATCAGGAATACCAATGCACTCAGCATAAGGTCACCGTAGTTCGTGAGTCTCTGAAGTATCTTTTCGGTAAGCCTGGAGGATAGGAATGGTACTGACAGCAAAGCAGCCACCATCACTTCCTTTACATTTGAATAAGTCTCGTAGCAACAGTAGTTGTATATTAACAGCATGATAAAGAAGATGAGAGCATAGAACTTCTTTGCGCTCTCAATTAGTGACATTCTCAAATAGAATAGACGCATAAAAGGTGTGTCCTTTTTATAGGAGAGAATCATGCCACATCCCAGAACTATGGGATAAAGGATAATAATGCCTTTGAAAAATAAATTGAATATCTGTTCCATTGTCGATTATTGTTGATTTATCTGTTTTATTTCACTGAGTTATCCGATACGTCTTCTGACATATCAGATGGATTATTTGTGGTTACATCCTTCAACTGGCATGTGGCATCATCCTGAGAGGCATCTTGTACCACGTCCTTGGTCGCATCTGCTTCTGGAGGCATGATTGCCGAGTTATGAACGGCTCTCATGACACAGAGACAACCTAAGATGTTCAGGCCGAGGATGGCCTTGATCCAGAGTGCAGGGTCAAAGACACAGAGTATAACAATGCAGACAGTAATCCACATCGAGAAGAATGAGTATAATTTCTGATTGTCAGTCATAATCGTATCTGTCCAATTCCAGTTTTATAATTCCGAATGATGCTTTCTCTATGATGTATTCAACATCTGTCAACGTGAGCTTTTCACGTTCAATTCTTTTACGGGCATCAGGATCCTTGCGGACGAGTGCTACAACTCCTCTGCCAATGTCGTACTCCGTGATGTGCCACTTCCTCGTCCGGACAAAGCCATAGTGTTCCCGATAAGACTGAAGCGTAAGCGTCTTGCACATGCAGGTCTTCAGTTCTCCGTCCACGAACAGTCTCATGGGTGTCACCTGTTCCGTATCTAAAACTTTCAGCCATGTTCGGTAATGTTGAATAACGTCTGCAATTTGATAATATGTCTTCTTGTTCATACATATATCAGGCAACGTCTGTTGTCATAGATTGAAGTCGTTCAACATTTCAGCTTGGTCACGTTTATACTTGAATTCTCCCCTCTTCTCATTCAAGCGAAGGTCTTGAATGAGGTCTGTACTCATTATTTCAAGTGAGTCGTAAATGGTGACCAGCAGGGAGTCTACTTCGCCGGAACCATTTGTAGTCACATTCACCTTGAACATCCGTTCCGTCGAAGGATTGGAATAGGCACAACAGGTATGTCCGAAATCCGTTTGCTCCGACGGAACCATATGATACAAGATGATCATCTCCATCTTATCCTCGAACATGTCCATGACCTCTTCGAGTGGAAGCGGTTTCTGTACGGAGTAAGGCAGGATGGCATAGTCTTCGTACATAGAAACCTCTTCCAGCTGGTTGTTGTTTACCAGTTCAGGGAGGATAAGAGGCGCAAGTCCTTTGAACTTCAGTATTGCTTCGTTTAACATATAATGGTTATGGTTTATAGTGATGAAATATATAATCTTGTGATTTGCATAGGCAGCTGTCGGGCTGTTTCCTTGTCAACGAGTCCGACGGCTGCAAGGTTGTCAATGAGCTGGGTATAATTCTCAGCGATAGACATATATTGCTTGGACTGTTTTTCCGTCATCATCGTGATCGAAAAGCTGTCCATGGAAAGGTATGGCTGGATGACCATCCAGAGGAAGGCATTTACTTTCATACCCTCCTTGACCTTCTTTGCTTTAAGCATGTCATTGCATACTGCGGCGTTCTGAAGAAGCCGTCTGTCAGTACGCATGGACATATAGACCATTGTGTAGTCGCTCTCCAGCTGACCATTGGAAGCGGAGCGGAATATCTGAGAACATATTATTTCCGTATTTTTTGTAATACTGCTCAATCCCATGTTCGAGTAATCCGATATATGGGAAAGGAAAGTACGGAAATGCCTATCTTCAATCTCCAGGAACTTCAGGAGCTGCTGTTTGTCGCATATCTCCTGGCTTTTGGCCACCTCCAAGAAGTTGGAGTACTGTCTCAGCAGGTCTGCGGGTGTACCAGATTTGTATGGAGGCAGCTTGTCAAGTCCGGCAAAGAAAGTTTCGGCTTCCTTCTGGACTGTTGCCAACTCCTTATTATCTCTATATGGAGAGGTATGCATCTTCAGGAGTGCAACATCCTTCATGGTCTTTGGCTCGGAACAAGCCAGACGAAGGATCTCAGCCCTGACAGAATCAGTCAAAAGAAAAAATTCAGTTTTCAAATCTGTATGAGCCGTATAATAAGGATCATTTCTTATATATTTATATACGGTGTCAGACAGTTCATGCCAGTTGTTGATGCAATCCTCCAATTCCTTCGTGGAGCACTGCGGAAGGTCTTTCATGCATTTCAGATAATCAGAGTATGCAGAAATTGCATCCTTTGAGTCTTTGAAATCATAGTCTGGCTTTCCACTTGAACAGGCACAGAAAAGAATGGTACATAAAAAAAGCAAGTGAAAGATGAAACTCTGATGAGTATGCTTTCTTTCACTTGCCTCTCTTTTTTGCATTTGGTTAGCTGTTGTCTTCAGCTTGATTCCCATCTTAGGGAAATAAATCAGTGGTTTCTTTAATACAAGTTGTTTCATACACGAATTTGATTTAATTTGGGTGCAAAGTTACGGATAAAAATCAGATGATTTACCAGATAGTACAAAAGTTTAAACTAATTTATTATTCATACTCACTACAGTATGAAATCAAAAATAATTCAATTTAAAGCACGTCCAAATCCATTTATCTTAAACTTCCATAAGAAAGAGGTGAGTATGAATCACAATTGGAGTATAATTACTATATTTGCACAAAAATTCGAGCACATTCATTCACGAACAACAGGAAACTATGGCAAAAATAGGCTATATCATGGTTACTCCACACTATGACAATCTGGAAGCAGACAGGTCATGGATGAACGAGTATGGATGCATACAGATCATAGAAGAGAGTGAGGAGAACGAGAAGACCCGTCCTCTCTGGAAAAAGCTGATGCTCTCTCTTGAAAGAGGTGACGAGGTGGTTATCACCAAGTTCAGCAATGCCCTGCGTGGCTCTCGTGAATTGGCAATCTTTCTGGAATTTTGCCGGGTAAAAGTCATTCGTGTCATCAGCATTCGGGACAGGATCGACTCTGGCGACATTCTTTTCCCAGACACAAAGGCATCTGCCATATTGGAAATGTTCGGTTCATTGCCAGATGAAGCCCTTGCCCTGCGAAAAGCTGCAGCCCATGAGACAAAGCTTAAGCAGAAGATGATTCTGTCAGCTGATGACATGTCCAAGTTCAAGGAGTCGAAGAAAGAGAAAGAGGCTACTATTATAAATATGTATATGTCTGGCTATCCCATCGATGAGATATGGAGGGCATGTGGCTATAAGAGCCGTAGCAGTATCTTCAGGGTGCTCAATGAAAATAATATTAAGTTGAATCGTGGTAAGCATTCGGGGCCAATCAAGAAATGGAGTGAAAGGAAGAATCCGATAATTAACCGCGATAAGCAGGAATCATCAGAGTAATAATATTAAAAGTAATATATATGGCTTTCAATAAACAACAACTTGTAAAAGACTACAAAGAGGCATTTGGACATAATGCGGCACTTCCTATTGCTTTCTGGCATAGCGATACGCCTATAGCAGAGCCGGAAAAGACTGGAGGCTGCTTCATCCCCGTCTTAGAGGATGCCAGATGTGGCTATCCAGTTAGCTTGGACGCTGAGACCATGCTCTGCGGAGGCGGGAAGTGCTATTGTGGACTGGCTCCACTGCCAGCCTATGTGCCTACTTTCGTTTCCGAGAAGGAGCATTATAAGGCAAGCGCGGAACTGGTGGAAAAGGCTATCAGCCACATGGACATTCAAGTAAGCCCGTACAGATACATCAATTTCCAGAGGCTCGACCTGATGGATGAGGGCATAGACTATTACGGCGTTCTGATATTTGCCAGCCCCGATGTATTGAGCGGATTGGTATCATGGGCATATTACGATAATGCCTCTCAGGATGCCGTTGCCGTTCCTTGGGGAAGCGGCTGTTCTGCAACGATCAGGGCGGTTATCAGGGAGAACGAGCTGATGGGAAGACAGTGCTTCATCGGTTTCTTCGACCCGTCAGTGCGCCCGCATGTAAACAAGAACGAGTTGATGTTTGCCATTCCGAAGAGCCGCTTGGAGGAAATGGCAGAGTATATACGTGACACATGCCTGTTTAAAGGCAAGGCATGGCCGAAAGTAAGAGAGAGAATAAACCCAGAATAAAAATGAGTGATATTGAAGCAATAGTAGTTATCGTCATCGTAGCATGGATAGGCAAGCACGTCCTTAAAGGGATCTTCGGATTCCACTCACGCTCGGAATACAGGAGAGACAGGTGACATTCATGCCGATGAAAAGGTATTATTAGTAATACGGTAATAATATTACTTGTGATACGATAATAATATTTCTTTATATACGATAAGATTATTACTTTAAATACGATAATAATATTACTTGTAATATCCTCATAACAGAGTAAACAGACAGAATATGACCATACAAGAAGCAATTGAAGCCCGTCACAGTGTGAGGGCGTACAAAGGACAACCGCTGGCTGCCGATGTAGTCGAGGTGCTGGAAGAAAAGATCAGTGAACTGAACGAGAAAGGCCACCTGCACATGCAACTGATACGGAACGAGACGAAGGCGTTTCAGGGTAAGCTGGCCAAATACGGGAAGTTCCGTGGCGTGAACGATTATATCGTCATGGCTGGTCAGAAGGCCGATGACCTCGACGAACGCATTGGCTATTACGGCGAACAGCTTGTGCTGCTGGCTCAGACCCTCGGACTGAACACCTGCTGGGTAGGCCTCTCCTACTCCAAGGTTCCAGGAACGTATGTCCTTGAAGCCGGAGAGGTCATCGAGGCGTATATATCCATCGGCTACGGTGAGACTCAGGGCGTTTCGCACAAGATCAAGCGCGTGGAGCAGGTCAGCAATGCCAACGACCTTACGCCAAGCTGGTTCAGGCAGGGTGTGGAAGCAGCTCTTCTCGCCCCGACTGCTGTGAATCAGCAGAAGTTCTTCTTCGAATATATCCCCGCAAGGGACGGAAAGCCTGTACGGGTACTGGCCAAGAGGAACTTCTCACTGATTGGATTCACCCAGATGGATCTTGGCATTGCCAAGTGCCATTTTGAGATTGGAGCGGGAAAAGAGAATTTTGAATGGGCATAAGGGGAAAAAATATATCTATTGATACGAGCAATATATGCTCACAACTGCAGAATTATGAAGGTATTTATCGTTTATTGTCATCCATCAGAGGATTCGTTTACAAGAAATGTACGAGACGCATTCATCAAAGGAATTATTGATTCCGGTAATGAATACGTTATGTCTGATCTGTACAAGATGAATTTCAAGACGGATATGTCTGAGAAGGAGTATCTCAGGGATTCGAACTATAGCACCGAGCCAGGCTTGGAAAGCGATGTCCTTGCAGAACAGGCAAAGATAAACTCAGCAGATGCCATAGTCTTTATCTATCCAGTTTTTTGGACTGAAGCTCCCGCTAAACTTGTGGGATGGTTTGACCGTGTCTGGTCGTATGGTTTCGCTTATGGTGATAAAACTATGAAGGTACTCGACAAAGCTTTGATTCTCTGTACTGCAGGAAAGAATTTAGATGACTTGGAGAATCTAGGGCTTCTCGACTGTATGAAGAAAGTCATGCTTGGCGATAGGCTATTCAACCGGGTAAAAGAGTCTGATTTTATAGTTTTCGATGGAATGTCAAAGGCACTTGATTCCAGAAAGACAAACTGGGACAAGTATCTGGACATTGCCTACAGAAAAGGTTTCCAGCTATTCTCGTTTATACCTAAACTATCCTAATTCTCGGAGCAGCGAGAACCAACATGCTTGCATGATTGGTCGAGTCGTGACGAGAATCAACTTTTGTTAAATATGGCTGCAAATATACGAAAAAACGGGGAATTATGAGTACCTTTGCTCTTTGAATTAATAGTATTTGTGAAATAAAGAGATATATGATGCAATTAAAGGTAATTGATAATGAGTTCTCTGTATGTAAGGTTAAGGATTATTCAGAAATTAACCTGAATCAGGAATATGTGTTTACAGGTTCAACAGACGAGGAAAAATCGCTTGTATGCCCGATTTCTTTAGTCCCAAACGACACCATTGAGCGTGAGGACGGCTGGCGGGCTTTCCGCATAGAAGGCGTTCTTGACTTCTCACTCATTGGAATTCTCTCAAAAATTTCCAGTCTGCTGGCAGCAAATAAAATCGGTATATTTGCGATTTCAACTTTCAATACAGACTATATACTCACGAAGAAGGAGAATTTCGATAAGGCTATTGATGTATTGAAGGCGGAAGGTTATTTAGTAAAATAAGCATGTTTTAATGAAAGAAGAATGTCTGATTTGCAAGGCGCCATTGGAATATCTGGAAACGGATGAACTCATGGAGTGTGCGATTTGTCACAAGAAGGAGAACAGCAAGACCCGTTGTGTCAACGGCCACTATGTCTGTAACGACTGTCATACCAGAGGGATGGACACCATCATTGGACTCTGTCTGGCAGAGACATCAAAGAACCCCATTGAGATCATCAATAAGATGATGGATTTGCCTTTCTGCCACATGCACGGCCCTGAGCATCATGTGATGGTGGGTGCTGCGCTGCTGACGGCCTATCAGAATGCCGGAGGAGATATTGACTTGCCTGCTGCGCTGACGGAAATGATGAACCGCGGCAAGAGTGTGCCAGGCGGTGCTTGTGGCTTTTGGGGAGCATGTGGTGCCGGCATCAGTTCGGGCATGTTCATTTCCATCATTTCCAAATCCACCCCTTTAGCCAATGAACCGTTTGCTTTGTCACACAAGATGACAGCAAAGTCGCTTGGCGAGATAGGCAACATCGGTGGCCCTCGCTGCTGCAAGCGTGACTCCTATCTGTCAATCCTCTCTGCCATCGATTTCGTCAAAGAGCATTTCGGTGTGGAGATGGAGAGACCTCCCATCGTCTGTCAATACTCCGCCAAGAATAATCAGTGCATCGGGCGAAGATGTCCGTTCTCAAAAGCGAATCAGTAAGTATGGAAATAGTATATAAGGATATACATGAATTCAAGAAAGAAGACTTAGAGTCTTTGTTTCTCTCAGTCGAATGGTCTTCCGGCCACTATCCTGACAAATTGGTAGTGGCCATGCAGAACTTCGAGACGGTCTATACAGCATGGGACGGCGACCAGCTCGTTGGATTGATCTGTGCGATGGACGATGGCATCATGACAGCTTACGTCCATTATCTGCTCGTCCGTCCTGAATACCAGCATCTTGGCATTGGACGAAAGCTTGTTGAGATGATAAAGGAGTACTATCAGGAATACCTGCGTATCGTCATCGTCGCCTATAACGAGGAGCTGGACTTCTATGAGTCTTGTGGATTCAAGAAAGCCGACGATGCAAGTCCGATGTTTATCACCAGTCTTTGGACTTAATTAACTATTCATAAAACCAATATGGAATATATTAGAGTAACGAAAGAGAATCTGGAGCAGGAGCATATCTGCTGCGCGATTTCCAACAACAAGGATGTTCAGGTGTCATCAAAGAAAGCATGGCTGGCGGAACGTTTCGATGAGGGCTTGGTGTTCCTGAAGAGTGTTGAACGAGGAAAATGTTTTATCGAGTACATCCCAGCAGAGAATGCCTGGAACCCGATTGTGACAGACAATTACATGTATATCGACTGCCTCTGGGTATCGGGTAGTTTCAAGGGACATGGCTATTCCAACGACCTGCTCGACGAATGTATCAGAGATAGTAAGGAGAAGGGGAAGAGCGGTTTGTGCATCCTCTCGTCGGTAAAGAAGAAGCCCTTTTTGGCCGATCCGAAATTCTTGGCCCACAAGGGATTCAAGGTATGCGACGAGGCAGACAACGGCATCCAACTCTGGTATCTTCCTTTTTCGGCAGATGCACCAATTCCCCAATTCAAGGAATGTGCCAGGCATCCGAAGATAGCAGAACGTGGATATGTGTTGTATTACACCAGCCAGTGCCCGTTTAATGCAAAGTATGTTCCAGTTCTTGAAGCCGTTGCAAAGGAACAAGGCGTACTGTTCAAGGCCATTCATTTGCAGAGCAAGTCTGAGGCACAAAACGCACCTACGCCCATCACCACCTACGCTTTCTTCCGCGATGGCGATTATCTAACTAATGAACAGATGAACGATAAACGATTCCTAAAAGTAATAAAATGTTAGAGCATATTGCAGATTTCACGGCTTGGCCTATCCTGACTGGCATTCTTGTCGGTTATGTTGCCAACCGCATCATGAGCGGTGAGGGCAAAGGATGCTGCATGAATCTTATCATTGGCATTATAGGCAGTTATGCCGGTACATTCATCAGCCATCTGCTGAACATTGAACTGCTTGGTAAAGGCTATCTCACCAACTTCGTATTCTGTGTGGTTGGTGCTGTTACCGTGTTGTGGCTTTGGAAGAAACTGTTTTGATTGAGCATGAATAAAAAATGAGCTTTATTAAGTACATAGCAGACGAGAACCACTATAAGGAAGTCCTGTCATTGGTAGGTAAGGCCAAGCAGACAGTGTGGATTGGGACGGCAGACATCAAAGATCTGTATGTCGATGACAAGCCATTCCTTGCACTGATTGCCTCTTTGCTGAAGAAAGGCGTGGAGGTCAGGCTGATTCATGCCAAGGAACCAGGAACGTCATGGCGCGAGGATCACGAGAAGCATCCTATCCTCTATGACGGTATGGAGCGTGTGCTATGTCCGAGAGTTCATTTCAAGCTCATCATCATCGACAGTACCATTGCCTATGTTGGTTCCGCGAATCTGACAGGTGCGGGCATGGGCATGAAATCACCTAAGAAACGAAACTTCGAGGCTGGCATCCTGACCGATGACCCAGAAATGCTTGAAGCAGCCATCGAGCAGTTCGATAATGTATGGATCGGCAAGTTCTGCAAGGGTTGTGGCCGACGTGAGTATTGTTCAGACCCTATAAAATAGCATCACATGCAGATAATAAGAGCGACTAAGACAGCAGAGCAAGCCGGAGCCTACTATGTCCGCATACAGGCTATGGCACGTAAGCACAAGATTACGCTATATGCTGAGTTTGACGAGCATGATACGCCAGAGACCAAGTATATTGTGGTCGTTGATGACTATCTTCCAGTAGCCACTTGCCGGTTGTATGCCATAGACAATGAACGGGTAATGCTTGGAAGGATTGTCGTTCTGCCGGAGTATCGTCATCAAGGACTAGGAACGCTTGTAGTTCAGGAGGCCGAGAAGTGGGCTAAGGAACTGGGCTTTACGACTACTGTTTTAGAGAGCCGTGACAACAAAATTCATTTCTATGAAACAATGGGTTATGTT
>OCTW013420597.1_pt1 | contig 15247 bp, 9 predicted proteins | sample 1539671 | NCBI WGS metagenome assembly OCTW01 (sample SAMN02144230, study PRJEB22623) | gut metagenome | biome: sheep rumen | host: Ovis aries | place: New Zealand
AACGCAACGCTTGTCGTGAGTTACATCGGCTTCGTAGCCCAGGAGGTGAAGGCCGGTAGCAACGTGACCCTCCAGGAAGACAATGCCCTCCTGAACGAGGTCGTCGTCATTGGTTATGGTACGCAGCGCAAGGGTGATGTCACCTCGGCTGTTGCCTCTGTAAAGGCTGAAGACTTCAACGCCGGTAAGATTGGCGATGCCGCCGAACTGGTGAAAGGTAAGATTGCCGGTCTGACAGTGGTCAACTCAAGCGGTGACCCGAAGGCAACCTCTTCCATCCGTCTGCGTGGTATCACGACACTCGAAGGCGACCTGACCCCGCTCATTCTGATTGACGGTATCGAGGGCGACCTGACTACAGTGGCTGCCGAGAACATCGCCTCTATCGACGTGCTGAAGGACGCCTCTGCTGCTGCTATCTATGGTACGCGCGGTGCCAACGGTGTGATCATCATCACCACCAAGACCGGCAAGCGCGAGACGGCTGCCAGTGTCAGTTATAATGGCTATGTATCTTTCTCCACATGGGCCAAGAAGGCTAAATTCATGGACACCCACGATGTCATCTACGGCAAGACCCAGCAGGAATACCTCGGCTACGACACCGACTGGCTGAAGGCCATCACCCGCAAGGCAGGCTTCAAGCACAACCACGACCTGAACATCAGCGGCGGTACGAAGAATGCCACCTATTCGGCTAATATCTCTTACGCAAGAGAAGACGGTATCATCCGCAAGACTTTCAACGAGAACTTCAAACTCCAGATGGACTACACACAGTATATGTGGAACGACGTGCTGAAGTTCAATGTCAATGCACTGGTGACCCGTCAGAAGTATTCTAACGACAACCTGAACACCTATTCTCACGAGAATGCCTACCGTCAGGCCCTGATACACAATCCCTCGGAGCCTATCTACAACGAGGACGGCAGTTACTATGAGAACTTCAACAAACTGCAGTACTACAACCCCGTGGCTTTGCAGAACGAGGCCTGGGGCGATACCCGCATCCGCTACTCACAACTCACTGGTAACGTCACGCTCGAACCCATTACTGGCTGGAAGACCAACCTCATGATTTCTTGGGGCGAGTATGCCAACACAGGAGAGAACTGGACATCGCCGCTGCACCAGTCGCTCGTGCGCCAGGGTTGGAACGGTGCTGCCTCGAAGAGCGAAGGCACCAGCGTCAGCAAGAACTTGGAACTGACCTCACGCTACGACACACAGTGGGGCGACCACCGCTTCAACGCCCTCGTGGGTTATAGTTACCTATATAACCAGGAAGACGGTTTCAATGCCGGCAACCAGGACTTCTCTACCACCGCCTTCCTGTGGAACAACCTTGGCAACGGTTCATTCCTAACAGACAAGGACAATCATGCCTGGATGGGCAGTTACCAGAACGACAACAAACTGATTGGTTTCTTCGGACGTATCAGTTACGGCTATGCCGATAAGTACAATGCACTCGTCAGTATCCGTCATGAGGGTTCTTCCAAGTTTGGTGACAATCACAAGTGGGCCACCTTCCCCTCTGTCTCTCTTGGCTGGAACATCATGAACGAGGAGTTTATGAAGGGCACCCGCTCGTGGCTCGACAACCTGCGTCTCCGCGTAGGCTTCGGTGTCACGGGTATCACACCGGGAAGTTCTTATCTTGCACAGACCCTCTACAACTTTGCTGGCTATGGCGATGTACTCTCAATGAACAACAAGTGGATCAAGACCCTCGAGGTGGTACAGAACCCCAACCCCGACCTGAAGTGGGAGACCACCCAGGAGTGGAACTTCGGTCTTGACTACGGTGTGCTGAACAACCGCATCCATGGTTCACTGGATGTATATGTCAAGACCACTAAGGATCTGCTCTACTGGTACCGCGTACCCATGCCGCCAAACATGTGGAACCAGACTCTGGCCAATGTGGGTAAGATGCGTAACGTCGGTGTGGAGTTCATGATCGAGGCCATCCCCGTACAGACAAAGGACTTCGAGTGGACCACCACCCTCACCGCCTCTCACAACTCCAACAAACTGCTTTCGCTGAGCAATGATCTCTACGAGACAGATAACTTCCAGGAAGAGGGTGGCCTGAGCGATCCTATCAGCACTTCGACCCACTGCATGGAGGTCGGCACGGCTCTCGGCGACTTCTGGGGACTGAAGTTCGTGGGCTACGACAAGGACGGCTTCGCCCTCGTGGAAGCCAGCGACGGTAACGGCGGCTGGACCGTGAAGCAGTTCAACCCGAACCTGAATGTCAAGGAGAACCGTCAGCGCTTAGGTAGCGGTACCCCGAAAGTCATCTTGGGCTGGGGCAACACCTTCCGCTACAAGGACTTCGACCTCTCGATGCAGTTCACAAGCCAACTCGGCTACAAAATATTGAACGCCTCACGTGCCTTCTACGAGAACAACTCGATAGCCTACAACCGTCTGAAGAGCGCTGCCGACCTGCATCCCGCCATCAATACCGACGGTACACCCTATATCGATCCCGAGACAGGTCAGCAGAAGATGGTCACACTGGCCAGCGCCATGCAGCAGGGTTGGTGGAGCGACCATCTGGAGAACGGTGATTTCCTGAAACTCACCAACCTGACGCTGGGCTACACCTTCACCCCGAAGGGCACGCTGGGCAACTACGTGAAGAAGGCCCGCATCTATGCCAATGCCACCAACCTCTTCTGTATCACTGGCTACAGCGGCATCGACCCCGAGGTAAGCAACTACTTCCTCGCTCCTGGTATCGACGATCGTGACAAGTACCCCGTCACGCGCAACTACACCATCGGTCTTTCACTTAACTTCTAAAAACGAGACAGCAATATGAAAAAGATATTCAACAAGGTACTGATTGCCATTGCAGCAGGAAGCATCAGCCTTTCATCCTGTACGAATCTCGACGAGACGCTTTACGACCGCCTCAACGAGACCAACATCGACCTCTCCAACGAGACCGACCTCTCTCTGCTGCTCGGTGCCGCCACCGCACAATACCGCTATTTGGTGGAGGACTGGTTCGGCATGTTTCACCTGCTCGAGGAGAGCGCAGACCAGTATATGGTGCCCGCCCGTGTCGGTGTGGGCTGGGGCGATGCCTATATCAACCTGCACAAGCACAACTGGGGACCCTCTGTCGGTCAGATCCAGAATCCCTGGGACATCGCCTATCGTGGCATCGGCTATGCAAACAAGGTGATTGATGCCATCGACCCTGCAAACCCCTCTACACAGCAGAGTCTGGCCCACGCCCGTTTCTTCCGTGCCATGTTCTACTATCACCTCTTCGATATGTTCCGCAACGTCCCGCTTCAGACCACTCAGGAAGTGGAGTCTGGTTATCTGCCGCAGCAGGTGAGCCCCGAGGAGATGTACAACTTCCTCGTTACGGAGTTCACAGAGGCCAAGGCTGGCATCGGTGACGACGACATCTATGGCTATGGCAACAAGTATGCCTGCTCAATGGCCCTCGCCAAACTCTATCTGAACAAGAACGTCTATCTCGGCACCAGTGATAACGACGGCTACGAAAAATGTCTGGCCGAGGTGGAGAGCATCATCGCCTCTGGCAAGTACAGCCTCGCTCCCACCTATAAGGAGTGCTTCAAGGAGGATCTCACGGGTAACCCCGAGATTATCTTTGTGATTCCCGGCGACCGCACGCACACCGTACAGTTCGGTCTGCAGAGTTACTGCTTCCCGCAGTCGGGTATCGAGGCCTACGGCTCTACCGCTGCCGGCTATAACGGCAGTTGCGCCATTCCGCAGTGGATCCGCACCTACGACGAGGCCGACGGTCGTCTGGCTGACACCTGGGCTGGTGGCCCGCAGTATCACGCCACGAAGCAGGGTGATACCTATATCCCCAACAGCGACAAGGAGAATCCCATCATGTTCGAGGCCGACGACTGGACAGGTACGGGCATCCTGACCTACAACCTGAACGTACACTCCATCGACAACCCCGGTGCCTACCAGCAGGAGGGCTACCGTCTGCACAAGTATGAGATCGTAGGCGGTACTAACGACGGTACGACATCTGATGATGTGGCCATCTTCCGCTATGCCGACGCACTGATGATGAAGGCCGAGTGCCTGCTCCGTCTTGGACGTGACAAGGAGACCGCAGCCCAACTCGTCACACAGGTGCGCCAGCGCTCCTTCGGTGCCAATGTAGCCAAGGCTACCCGCACGGTGGCTGACCTTGAGGGCGGCTCAGTCTATCAATATGGTCACGATGAATATGTGGTCGCTGCCGACGCTACTGCCGGCTACACTGACTGGAGCAACCACATCACTACCTTTGAGGGCGGTGCCGACATCGAACTGGGCGGTCTGCTCGACGACCTCGGCTGGGAGTTCTGCTGTGAGTTACACCGCCGCCAGGACCTGCTCCGCTTCAAGATGGCAGATGGCCGCAGTGTATGGAACGGTAAGTCGTGGTTCTGCAAGGATGCCACCACCAGCACCACTTACGACATCTTCTCTATCCCCGACGAGGCCATGAAGGCCAACATCTCGCTGAAGCAGAATCCGGGATACTAATCAGTTTATAGTTTATAGTTTACAGTTTATAGTTTATAGATATGAAAAAGTTATCATATATCCTGAGCGGACTGCTGATTGCCGGCTCGTCGGCCCTGTTCAGCAGTTGCGGAGACAATGAGAATTTCTGGGGACCTCACACCCTGACGGATGACGAGATTGCCGAAATGGCACGTCAGGACTCCATCAAGCAGGCTCAGCGCGAGCGCATCGACGCCGACCTCATCCTGGAGTACAACGTGGAGTTCTATCTCAGTAGCAACGCCTACGACGGCGGCCCTGTTGAGATCGATATGGACAAGATTGCCGCTGAACTGGGTGTCGACAAGGATGCCCTCGGCGCAGCCCTGAATGGTGAGGGCGGTCTCGACGTGGCAGGCTTTGCCATCGAGGGTAGCACCCATGCCGACAATATGACCTCCAGTAACTCTGGTGCCTATTGGGGACACTGGTGGGACAAGGACGGTAATGTGAAGAACTGGGGCGACGAGGCCATGGTATTCGCTGAGTTCAATTACGATGCAGAGACAGGCAAGGGTGTATTTAACGTAGGCCAGTATCCTGGTCACCTCGTAGCCAATCAGGAGGTGAAGTTCATCGAGGCCCTGAAGTATCAGGACAAGCGCGTGGCCATCGTCATCACCGCCAAGGGTGTTGAGCGTGGCGAGGTGAAGGCTACTATCGTGGCCTCCAACACGCTGACCCTCTCAACCGCTCCTAACGACACTTACGCCACCGTAGCCGTAGAAGGCTTCGACGCTGACGCAGCCCTGGCAGCCCTGGGCGCAGGCTCTTGGGCCGATGTAGCTTGGGTATGCACCAATGCCGACGGCTCGTATGCCCAGGAGTACAGTGCCGACGCACCTGGTTTCTGGTACGACAAGGAGGGCTTCTCTGGTGCCTGGGGCGACAATGCCAGCGTCTTCGCTACCTTCCAGGAGGGACAGATCCTCATCGGACAGATGCCCGGACAGATGACTGCCGGCTCTACCGTCACCATCAACTTCAGCGCTATGTACGACAATAAGATCGTGGAGAACATCGTCACCGTCGTCATTGCAGCCTACGAGGATCCTGAGACCGCTCCCGAGGGCGAGCCCGCCTCTATCGAGAAGGAACTCACCCTGACGAAGCCCTACGATGCCGACTGGGGTGCTACGGATGAGATCGACGTGAAGGAAGAACTGCGCCAGTGCTTCAAGATGACCACCTATCAGATCTTCTCTGCCCTGAAGAGCGGCGAGATGAACCTCTGGGTGGGCGAGGTTGGTGCCGATGCCAATGAGGATGGCACGGCTGCCTATACCGCCGATGCACCAGGCTACTGGCTCGGCAGCGAGGGACAGCGCGTCGCCTGGGGCGACGAGGCCATCGCCTACCTGAACCTCGGCATCAGCGAGGAGTCGCTCGCCTTCTACTCGGGCAACCATCCTGAGAACTGCAACCCCGCAGGTCAGACCATCAAGACGAAGGTGATCCTTGAGAAGGACGGCATCACTGCCACCTATAATGTCACCATCGACATTACTGCACCCGCTGCTACAAGAAAGTAATTAGGTTAAGTTAGTTGTATTTTAGTGCTGAGGGGCGGGACATCACAAGCCCGCCCCTCTTGCTTTATTGTCAAACGATTCCATTTCATTATTAGAAGATGAATATGAAGAAAATCAGTAATCTGCTATTTTTGTTAATAGCATGTTCGTTTGTCGCTTGCAGCAGCAGCGACGATGACAACAACAGTGCATCCGTGGCTCCGACCCTCAGTGAGACGGAGGTCAACGTGGAGTACGATGCCACCTTCTACAGCCTGACCGTCTCTTCGCGTGCCGTCTGGAACGCCACTGTCGAGAACGGCAGCGAGTGGCTGAAACTGATCAGTGCCAAGGGCGTGGGTGGCACGAGTGAGAAACTCTCGTTCGAGATGACGAAGAACACCACGAAGCAGCCCCGCGTGGCTGCCATCAAGGTGACCAGCGGCACCGCCAGCAGCATGCTGAGGGTGACCCAGGCCCCGTCGACGATTGAGATCATGGACCAGTCGCAGGTGAAGGACTTCGACAAGTATTACAAGCCGCAGGAGTTCAACTTCGACATGCTGCGCAATGATGCCAAGTGGTCGTGGTTCCGCTCGAAGCAGAGCGAGCACTTCTTCGTGTTCTGGGATGCTTACTTCGGCGATGATCCCAACAGCAGTTCCTTGGCTGAGGGCGACCGCGTGGATGTAGATGACCTGCTCCAGAAGGCCGAGCACTTCTACGAGACCAACATCACCAAGCTCGGTATGGTGGTGACAGGCGAGGGTAAGAGCCAACTCGACAAATACAAGATGGAGATCTACCTGCTCGACCCGACGCCCGAATGGTGGGTGGCTACCGGCTCGGGCTACGACAACGTGATCGGCGCCCTCTGGGTGACACCGTCCACCTGCAAGCCCGTAGGCTCGGTGATTGCCCATGAGATAGGCCACTCCTTCCAGTATCAGGTCAGTTGCGACAAACTGCTCACCGGCGAAGGTAAGGAGACCAACTACGGCATGGACTGCGGCTTCCGCTACGGCTTCGGTGCCAACGGCGCAGGCGGCTGTGCTTACTGGGAGCAGTGCGCACAGTGGCAGTCGTTCCAGGACTATCCGGAGGTGACCTTCTCAGACAGTTTCTACGCCTGGCAGCAGAACTTCCACCGCCACTTCAACCACGAGTGGATGCGCTACGGCTCCGTCTACTTCCAGTACTACTTCACTCAGAAGCACGGTGTCAAGGCCTACGGCCGCATCTGGAACGAGTCGAAGTTCCCCGAGGACCCGCTTGAGACCTACATGCGCCTCTACTGCGGTGGCGACCTGCAGAAGTTCTACGACGAATACGCTGAATATGCACAGAAAGTGCTCACCTACGACTTCGGCAGCATCCAGCAGTATGCCGACGACAATGCCAAGGCCTTCAAGACGCAGATGTTCAAAGTGGGCGATAAGTTCCGTCCTGCCTACTCGGCATGCCCGGGCACCACTGGTTTCAACGCTATCTTGTTGAACGTTCCGGCTGCTGGCACAACAGTGAAGGCCTCGCTGGCAGCCCTGCCCGTGGGCGCTGGTCTGGCTCCTGATGACCCCGGAGAACAGAAGAATGGTGACAACCAGGTGGTGGGCAACGTGAAGAAATACAACTCACAGTCGAACAAGACCTCCAACTACCGCTTCGGCTTCGTGGCCATCAAGGACGGCAAGGCCATCGAGTACGGCAAGATGACGAAGGGAGCCCAGGGTGACGCCGTGATGACGGTACCCGCTGGGACGGACAAACTCTACCTCGTGGTAGTGGCTACGCCCGACACCTATAACCGCCATGAGTGGAACGACGACGAGACCGACGACGAGCAGTGGCCCTACGAGGTCAGTTTCACAGGCACCAGCATCAGCGGCTACATCGACGTCGATGAGAATGCAGAGCCTCAAGACGTTAGTCTGAGTTACGAACTGACTTGCGACGCTTCACTGGACACATACGAACTGGGGCGCATCGACTTCGCCAGTGACGGAAACCTGGCAAAGATAGCCCAAGCCTTCGCCATGCAGCCCGCCACACTGGCCGGCAATACGCTGCCCATCGCCGCAGGCTCTGAGCAGACACCCGCAGAAGGCAAGGTGGTGCTGGGATTAGAACAGTCCGACGGCAGCATCGCCTACAACTACACCGCCAACGTCGGCTTCTGGTGCAGTGCAGAAGGCAAGGTCGATAACTGGGGCGACACGGCTCCCGTGTTCTTCGAATACGACAAGGACAACTTCGTACTCTCCTACGGTCATCGCTTCGGCGTGAGCAAGGCCGGCACGAAATACGTGGTGAAGCCCGTGCTCGTCTACACCAAGGGCGGCAAAGAGTACAAGGCCGTCATCACGCTGAATATGCAGTTCTAAGTATGGTCTCATAGGTTAATTGGTTAGTTAGTTGAGGGGGCGGACACATTGCGATGTCCGCCCCCGATTCTGTTGATGGCGCGCCGCCCTTATTTCAGGGTGAAGTCGAAGCGGAGACCGCCGCCCTTGTTGTTGGTGACGCTGATCTGGCCGCCGTGCAGCACGACGGCGTTCTTCACGATGGCCAGACACATGCTAATCCCGTCTTCTGGATTCACCTGCGCCAGAGTCTCATACTCCGTGATAAAACGGGAAAAAGACAGTACGCAAATAACGCAAGCAGCCGCCTCACTCGGGGCGGCTGCTTTAGTATTATTCACTTTCCGGAAATATCACCTTATACATCTTCTGCGTAGTAGGCTGCTCACCGTATCGTATTTTGTTGTAATTCCGTATTCTGCCAACCTCGCTAAACTCAAAGTCACATTTACGATAGAAATCAACTGCGCTGTATTCACGGGAATCTAAAGCCTCAACGGTCATAAACAAAGTGGCCGAAAGCCTGTCATCCCTTACAAACTGCTCAATTTTCGCTATCAGGGCCCTGCCCAAATGCTCTTCTGGATCGTCCCGCTTTTCCTGACAAACCGCCAGATAGTCTATTTCAAGGGCCGGGTATTTCTCCCGCTCCCAAAACTTATCTTCATCCTGTGACGGCAATACCGCCGATTTCCTTTCATCGTCACCAATAGCGCGTATATCGTCGCCATTCAACACAAGCGCATCCTTACTAAGTGCAAAAAACGCTACTACCTTATCACCCTCATAGACATACCATAGCGTGGAAAGCCCGTAACTGATAAACTTTTCAAGGCCGTTTACCCTGTCGTGTATAAAAGCGTCCATCGACGGCACGCCACATTTGAAATTAAAAAGGGCCGACATATCATCAGCCCTCCTTATGTATAAACTTGGTTTACTCATAGCTCCCAATGGATGTCGTAGCGGCTCAAAGCCTCTTTGGAGCGTTTCATACTTGCCAAATCGCGCTCATTAAGCTGTCCGGTGGCGACACGGGCAACGGCGTCACGAATCTGATTCGCAACGTCTCCCCCAATAGGGGCGCGCCTTGTCTTAATTCCTAACATATCGGTTCAATGACTCTGATGTTCGGGTACAAAGTTAAGGATTTTACTTAGATTATCCAAATAATTTCCTTAAAAAACTTACTTACTTATATATTTTATGCTGATTTAACGCAATTTGGATGCCGCAAAACGCGATTTTGAATCAACATCGGCGAGGGAGCCGAGCCGCAGGATGTCCGCCCCCGATTCTGTTGATGGCGCGCCGCCCTTATTTCAGGGTGAAGTCGAAGCGGAGACCGCCGCCCTTGTTGTTGATGACGCTGATCTGACCGCCGTGCAGCACGACGGCGTTCTTCACGATGGCCAGGCCGAGACCCGTGCCGCCCAGGTCGCGGCTGCGGCCCTTGTCGATGCGGTAGAAGCGCTCGAAGAGGCGTGGCAGGTGCTCAGCGGGCACGCCAGTGCCGTTGTCGCTGAAGGTGAAGTGCCAGCCGCCAGACTGTGGCTCGGCCGACAGCATGACGGTGGTGCCCGTGCCGGCATAGTTGATGGCGTTGTCTGTCAGGTTGCGGAAGATGCTGTATATCAGTTGCCAGTTGCCCTGGATGGTGATGTCCGTGGGCAGGCAGTTGTTGAAGTGCATCTGCTTGCGGGCGAGCATCTGTTCCGACTCCTGCACGATGTCGGCCACCAGCACGGAGACGTCGACGCGCTCCCTTTGCAGCACGTCGGGGGCATAGTCCATCTTGTTGAGCGTCGAGATGTCCTGCAGCAGCGCTGTCAGCTGGCGGGCCTGGGCGTTGGTGCGGGTGATGAACTTCAGCTTCGTCTGCTCGTCCATGTCGGGCGTGTCGAGGATGGTGTCGGTATAGCCTAAGATGCTGGCCACGGGAGTCTTCAGCTCGTGGGCGATGTTCTGCGTCAGCTCGCGGCGCATCTGGTTCTGCCTCGCCTGCTGCTCTCGGCTGATGCGCTCGTCCATGCGCTGGGCATAGCGGTGCAGCAGCCACGCCAGACCTGCCATCACGACGATGGAGAACAGCAGCAGGTGCCAGTCGCTCACCTCGCCGAACGGCTCTGACAGCTTGCGGTCGTAGTCCTCGAAAAGTATAAAGATAAGGGCATAGACGGCGAACACGATCATGATGCTCACGAACATCTTCCGCCCCTCAGACAGTTTCCTCATTCCCCACATATCTCACTCCTTACTCCTTCTCTCCTTACTCCTTCTCTCCTTACTCCTTCTCTCCTTACTCCTTCTCTCCTTCCCTCCTTCTCTCCTCAAAAACATACCCGAATCCCTGTCGGGCGACGACACACTGTCCGTAGCGTCCGATCTTCTTCCGCATTCGCGTGATGTTCACATCGACGGTGCGGCTGGTGACGATGACATCCTTGGGCCACACGCGGTCTAACAGCTCCTGGCGGGAGAACACCTGGCAGCGGTGGCTCAGCAGCAGGCGCAGCAGGTCGAACTCCGTCCTGGTCAGCGCCACGCTCTCACCGTCTGTCGTCACCGTCTTCTTCATGAGGTCCATCACCAGCCCCTCGTACCGCAGCGTCTCTTCCCTGCCGGAGCCGACGGCAGCCGAGCGCCCCAGCACGGCCTTCACCCGCGCTGTCACCTCTCTGACGGAGAAGGGCTTCTTCACGTAGTCGTCGGCACCGAGGCCGAAGCCCGCCAGCATGTCGTCCTCCGTGTCCTTCGCCGTGAGGAAGATGATGGGGATGTGAGCCGTCTGCTCGTCGTGTTTCAGCCGGGCGGCCAGTTCGAAGCCCGACATGCCTGGCATCATCACGTCGAGCAGCAGCAGGTCGATGGCCTCGGCTTCTGCGATCTTCTGCAGTGCCTCTTCTGCCGAATGCGCTGCCTCGGCCTCGTAGCCCGCGGCCGTGAGGTTATAGAGCACGATCTCGCACAGATCCCGCTCGTCGTCGACAACAAGTATCTTCTTCGTCTTCATTCTGTGTGCAAAGATACGAATAAACGAGCGAAATGCAAAAGGAAAGCTCGCTTTTCTTTTTATTTCCGAGTGAAAGTATCTTTCTTCATGAGGTTGTTTAAAAAGTGACTTAAGCCGTCATAATCACCTTGAAAACATGAAACATGCCTACATGTTCTCCCTTTTTGCAGGCAGCTCTTTGCTGTTAACGATAGGAGTTTATGATAGTTTAGATAGTCCAAACTGGCAGTTTACCCTGTCTAAACTGTCAGTTTACCCTGTCTAAACTGTCAGTTCAGACTATCTGTGTGATTGCTGAACTGCCTATTAACAAAGCCTTTCAGCGATGTTTTCCTCAGTTTTCAGCCAGAATTTGCTCTATTTTCAGGTAAAAGTGACGGCTATATGACGGCTATAGAAGCAAGCCGTCATTACTTAACATGTTGGTGTTCAGCCTGTAGTGTCCTTTCCGCTTTCCCAGGGGTGGCTATTTGCCGAAGCGGGCCTGGACGACGTTCACCACGTAGTCGCCGAGTTTCTCGCACTCGTTGATGATGTCGTTGAACATCGTGCCAATGGCATAGTCGTACTCCTTGTTGTTGACGGCGCGCACGTTGTCGGCCTTCAGGCGCTGGCGCAACTGGTTGATGTCGTTCTCGATGCGGTAAGTGTCGCGGATGTCGTGCTCATGGCTGTGACCCGTCATCACCACGTTCATCTGCGTCAGGGCGTCGTCAGCGTACTGCATCATCTGCCGCAGCTGGTCGTACCGCTCCGGGGTGAAGTCGAGGCCCGACTCATGGCGGCGGTTCAGGGTGCGGGCCAGGTTGTAACAGGCATCGCCGATCGACTCCAGTTCGCTGATCTCACGCAGCATCTGGCGCACTTTCATCTTCGTGATGTCGCTCAGGTGGTTGTCGCTCACCTGCTCCAGATAGCGGGCAATCTCGATCTCCATCTTGTCGGTGATGTCCTCCTGTTGCTCCACCTTTTTAAATGTGGCGGCAAAGGCCTCGTCGTCTTTCTCCTCCAGCAGGCTCCGCACCAGCCCGAACATCTGCTGGACGCGCTGGGCGAAGTGGCCTGTCTCCTTCTGTGCCTGGAGTACAGAGATTTCTGGCGTTTGCATCAGGTTGACCTGGATGTAGAGCAGGCGGAACTCCTCCTGCTCTGGCTGTGCCTTATCCGGCAGCAGCTTGCAGACCACGCGCTCCATCTGAGGGATGAAGCCTATGAGGATAGCTGTGTTGGTGACATTGAAGCAGGTGTGGAAGGTGGCCAGCACCACGGGCAGCAGGGCTGTCTGACCCGACTTTGCGGGGTCGTAGCCTACGAGGCCGCACACCAGATCGACGAAGGGGTAGAACACGCAGAGCACCCAGATGACGCCGAACACATTAAACAGGAGGTGGGCCAGGGCAGCCCGCCGTGCCTGGGTGTTGGCGCCGAGGGCCGCGAGGTTGGCCGTGGCGGTGGTGCCGATATTCTCGCCCATCACCAGGGCGATGCCTAAGTAGATGGGCAGCACGCCTGTGGAGCAGAGCAGGATGGTGATGGCCATGACTGCTGCCGACGACTGTACGATACAGGTGATGATGGTGCCGATGGCGAGGAACGAGAGGATGGTCCAGTAGTTGCCTGTGTCGAACGAGGCGAAGAAGCTTACCACTGCCTCGTTGTGCTCCAGGTCCATCTCCTTGCCTGCCGAACTGAGCATCACTAATGAGAGGAACATGAAGGCGATGCCAAAGAGGAAGTCGCCGATGAAGCGGTGACGCTTCTTGTAGATGAGCACCATGCCGACGAAGAAGGCAGGGAAGACGACGCTCGTCAGGTCGACATTATAGCCCAGCGACATGATCCAGGCCGTGAGCGTGGTGCCGATGTTGGCACCCATGATCACGGAGATGGCCTGCCCTAAGGTGAGCAGCCCTGCCGAGACGAACGAGACGGTCATCACGGTGGTGGCCGACGACGACTGTACGGCGCTCGTCACAAAGGCGCCTGTCAGCATGCCCGTCAGGCGGTTGGTGGTCATTCGTGCGAGGATGTGGCGGAGTTGAGGGCCTGCCAGCTTCTGCAGGGCGTCGCTCATCATCCGCATGCCATAGATCAGCAGTCCCAGCGCGCCAAGCAGCTTCAGGCTGATCATCAGATAGTCTTGTGTCATAGTGTCTTATCCTTTTTGCTGCAAAGGTAGGCATAATCGGCGTTAACTGAAAGCCAAAACGATTACAATATGGTTACAGCCTCGGATTGTAACCATATTGTAACGCAGGCCCCGAGCTAAGCTCGCCTTATTGATAAGATGGCCTCAAGATTTGTGATTTATTATCATTAAGGTGGGGCTTTCAGCTCAGCGAGGGGGATGAAATAGACAATTGTTGTATGATTTTGGACGATAATGCCAAAGAATGTGAAGATTAGTGCGTAACTTTGCCGCCGAGTTTGAAAAAGTATATAAGAAGTGAGAAATCGAATGACAAGGAGTATCCTGCTGTTTGGGTGGGCGTTGGTCGTGCTGGCTGGCTGTTCGTCGGAGAGCGATGTGCCTGAGGCGGTGCCAGTGCCCGTGCCGGCACCTGTTCCTGTGGATACGGTGAAGACCGATACCAATAAGACCTCAGAGGTGACGCCTGCGAAGATCTTCCCTGCCCGATACCGTGTGGCGAAGATAAGTATCGACGTGGATGGTAATATGGCTGTAACGAGCAAGGAGAAGGAGGACTATCGGGCCTGTGCTATCAAGATAGAGTCGGATACGGCCGTATGGAACTATGAGGGCAGAGGCCGTATCCGGGGCCGTGGCAATTCCACCTGGGAGTGGTATCCGAAGAAGCCTTACCGCCTGAAACTCGACGAGAAGGCCCCGATGCTCGGCCTTGACGAGGAGAAAGACTGGGTGCTGCTGGCGAACTACCGTGACCCGACCCACCTGATGAACACCTTCGTCTTTGAGATGGGACAGGGCTTGGGCATGCCGTACACGAACCACTCCCGGTTTGTGGAACTGACGCTGAACGGCGACTACAAGGGACTGTATCTCCTGACGGAGCAGGTGGAACAGGGCAAGAATCGCGTGGCCATCAACAAGCATGAGGGCCTGCTGCTGTCGCTCGATGTGGACGACGGACCGGCGGAGGCACCAGGGGCAGGAGACAATTTCTGGTCGGAGGTGTACAGGATGCCTGTCTGCGTGAAGAGTCCCGAGGCCGGTGACTATCCCACGCCAGAGACGCTCGTCGACGATGCCCGCTCAGCCCTCGGCAGCCTTGAGCGCGCTATCCAGCGTCATGACTACGACGCCCTGAGCAGTATCTGCGACGTCGACGGGATGATTGACTACCTGCTCATACAAGAATATATATATAATGTAGAGGTGGCCGCCCCGCGCAGCATCTTCCTGTACCGTGACAAAGGCGACGATGCCAAGTGGACCTTCGGGCCGCTATGGGACTTTGATGCCGGCTTCGACTTCGACTGGGGGCAGATGACGACAGGGCACAAGTTCTTCTCCGACTACCGAGAGACGGTGCTCGGCACAGACCCTGCCCGCCACGTCAGCGACTACACCTATACCTCCAGTTTCTTCACCGATATGTGGAAGAGCAAGCAGTTCGTCAGCGAGGTAAAGGCGCGCTGGAACCGGATGCGCCCTCGTATCATGGCAGAGTTCTGGCCCGAGGCGAAGCGGTATGCTGAGGCTGCTGCCGAGGCGATGGAGCGCAATGCCCGGCGCTGGCCCATCGACAGACAGCCGAAGACGGAGATCAACCGCATGGAGAAGTGGCTGAACTCGCGAACCGTAT
>OCTW011604442.1_pt1 | contig 15240 bp, 20 predicted proteins | sample 1539671 | NCBI WGS metagenome assembly OCTW01 (sample SAMN02144230, study PRJEB22623) | gut metagenome | biome: sheep rumen | host: Ovis aries | place: New Zealand
GGGTTCGAATCCCTCCCTCTCCGCCATACTTTCCCCCAATAAAACGGGGGTTTGCTGAAAGAGAGCGCTCTTTTCCGGATGTTGTCCAACGTGTTTCCGACAAGGTGTGAGAGAAAGAGACACGGAATGATCAAGGCAAAACGGGATGTTGTCCAACGCGTGAAGTTGGTCACGAAGAGGGCGCGCGGGCAGGCGTTCCAGATGTGGTACGCCTACGTCGGCAGGGATCCGCTGACGGCGAAACGCATCGAAATCACAAGGTCGAACAAGAAGGAGCTGCTCGACGCGCTCGACGAGTACTACGCCGCGATGCGCAAGGGCATCGCGCCTGGCGACGTGCCCGACGCGCTCAGCGCTTCCAACGTCGCCGAGTTCAACGCGGCGAAGGAGGCGCTCGGCGGCGGGAGCGTGCTGGAGGCCGCGCAGATCGTGTCGGAAGCGCGTCGGAAGCTCCGGGACGCCGGGATGGGCGAGACGTCCATCCTCGACGCCGTGCGCGCGTTCTGCGACGGCAAGGCCGGGCTCGCCGAGATCTCGCTGCAGGACGCCCTCGACGGCTTCCTCGCCACGCTCAACCCAGCCCAGACGGAGTACCGCGACACGTTCCGCTCGCGCGTCGGACGCATGGTCCTCGCGCTCGGCGGCGACACGCTCGTCTCGGAGGTGACGCCCCAGATGGCGCTCGGCTACGTCGAGAAGAACTTCGCCGGTCTCTCGGAGAAGACCTACAACGGGAACCTCGGAGACCTCAAGCGCTTCTTCAACTGGTGCGCGGCACCGGTCCGCGCCTACTGCAAGGGCAATCCCCTCGAGACCGCCGAGAAGCGCCGCGAGGCGAGCAAGCGCCCCGAGTTCATGCAGCCGGAGGAGGTGCAGGCCTGGATGGACCTTCTCCTCGCGAACGCCTACGACGAAAAAGGGAAGAAGTTCCTCTGGTGGAACGCGCTCGGCTTCTTCACCGGGGCGCGCACGGTCGACATCATGCGGCTCACGTGGAAGGACGTGGACCTGGAGGCGCGCACGATCCTCTACGCGGAGCCGAAGGGGTTCTCGCACGGCGTGCCGCCGCGGTTCGTGAAGCTCTCCGACGCCGCGATGGCGTGGCTCACGGCCGCGCCGCCTACGCGCGGCGAGCCGGACGAGAAGGTGTTCCCCGGCGTCGACAAGACGCGCTCGGTCTCGAACGCGCTTGCGCGGCTCGCCCAGAAGCACGGGCTCAAGAAGCCCGCGAACGCCGCGCGCCATACGTTCGTGACGATGCACGTCGCCGCCTACCACGACGCGGCGCTCACGGAGTCGATCGTCGGGACGTCCTCGACGATGCGCAAGCGCCACTATCAGAACCTCGTGCGCGAGGACGTGGCGAAGCGCTACTTCGAGGAAGTGCGGCCGCGGGGCTCCGCGAAATAAGGGCCGCCCGGCTCCTTGCGGGGCCGGGCGGCGATCAACCACTGGCGTGATTGGGGGTTGGCTTTGCTTGGTTGCCGCTCGCGCGGTTTCCCTTGCCGAGTCATCCCCACTGGCGTGGGGAAGAACTGAAGCCGTTGTGGTTTGGTTTCAATTCACGCGGCCTCGCGGTCGCGACAGGCGGAAAACTACCACACCGGGAGCGGGCTTGTCAAGCGCCGTTTTTCATCCAGGTCGGAAAACGTCTACCGCACGAGGTCGCCGGCGCCCTTGAGGAAGCAGGCCCAGATGGTGCCGGCGTTCTTCCCGACGCGCGTGCCGAAGAGCGGCCGCGCGCCGAGCGCCTTCCAGACGAGCCCGACGCGGATCTGGACCTCCGACCACTTGAAGACGACCGTGCCGCCCCACTTCACGACGCGGACGCATTCCCAGAAGCCGTCGCGAACGATCGGCTCCCATCCCTTCTCCGGGAGCGAGCCGTACTTCTGCGCGATCCAGGCGTTCTCGCCGACATGGCGCAGATGCGGCGGGTCGAACACGACGAGGTCGAACGAGCATTCCTCGAACGGCATCGCCGTGAAATCGCCGACGACGTCCGGGCGGACGTCGAGGTGCCGGACGGACGTTCCGGACTTCGCGCTGCTCTTCCAGATGCGCTTGCCCTCGACGCGGCGCTTGTCGAGGAAGATCGCGTCCGGGCAGTCCGGATCGAACCAGATCATCCGCGAGCCGCAGGTCGCGTCAAGGACGCGGGCGTGCCGCAGCGGATGCGGAGGCCAATGGAGCCCGCGTTCGCGGGCAAGGTTGGCATCGTTCTTGCAGGGGGGGGTATTCACGGCGTCTGTTCCAGGTCGAGGAAGGTCTGTCCGTAGTCGAGGGTCGCTGCCTTCTCGGCGCCCCTCGGGCCGCCGTTGTGGATGCGGGCGAGGACGACGGCCGTGGCGGCGAGGCCGGTGCGGCGCTCGTAGGCCTGGCCGTAGCGCAGGAGGTAGGCGCGCACGACCCTCTCGGCTTTGTCTGGGTCGTGCATGTCTTGGAGCGTGTAGGACGTGCCGAGTGATTCGTTGGCGTCGGCAAGGTAGCCGGCTCGGATCTGGTATCGGCCATGCGCGTCCTCGGCCGAGTTGACGGCGAGGTCGTCGCGGCCGGATTCGATCGTGGCGAGACGGTAGAGGAAGTCGGAGGAGACTTCCGCGGAGATGGAGTAGATGCTCATTGCAAGGAGAAGGAAGATGGGTTTCATGGTGGGAACACGAACGACGCTTAGGGGTAGCGGAACAGACGGTCGATGTTGCGCATCATCCGAATGTTGCGGCTGTTCACGATCACGGAAAGAAAGGCGACAGGATCGCCGCGATCCGCCCTGCGCTTGAGCAGGAGGTTCTCGACGAGGTCGCGCTCCCACGCGCAAAGCCTGCGGCCCTTGCGCCATTCGACGATCTTGATCCGGAGCCCGAGCCGAACGCGCTTCCGCCAGAACCAGAAGCGCAGCCGAAGGCGCTTCCAGAACGGAATGCGGATATCCGGACCGCGCATCTTCCGGTAGACCTCTCGGAACTGCTGGTGCGTCTTGCCGGACGCGATCGGTCCTAGGAACGGGATCTCGTGGCAGGACGTGACGTGCCCGCCCTGGTCGAGCTCGTAACGGACGGTCCTCGCCGGCGAGCTGGCGAGATCGAACCCGACGTACGTTCTGGTCTTGGCAAAGCGCTCGGGCTTCGCGGCGCGGCGTTTCTTCAAGGTCACTTGGACTTTCCTTTCTTCTTCGCGCGCGCTTCGGCTGCGCGGCGCTTGGCGAGGCGCGGCTGAAACGCAGCGAAGATATTCTCGACGAGGTAGCAGAGCCCCTCGAACGGAGAGGACTCCTTCACGCCGAGGTCTTCGTGAAGGAACGCCGCGGCGTGGACGCATTCGTGGACGAGCGTCGCGTCGGTCGGCGTCTCGCGGGCGAAGATGAGCGACGAGCCGTGCTTGTTGCCCATGCAGAGTGCGTCGACGTCCGTCCGTTCGAGATCTTCGCGGGGCGGAAGGAGAATCTTGTTGAACCTCTGGTGCCGGACGCGCTTGAGCCCGGCCGGATCGCCGACGTAGAGGAACACGTCACGGTCGAAGCCGGTGACGCAGAAGTGGGCGAAGAGGGGTTTCATTGCTGAAGGACGGACGGCATGTTGGCAAGGATGTCGAAGCCGGGGCCATGTTTGACGGCCGGAAACATCACGCTCTTCGCGATGGCGATGGAGGCGTATGCGTGGTCGAGGATGTCTCCGATGCGCGTCTCGCGTCCGCTCCAGGGCAGGGTGACCGTGACCTTCTTGTCTGGGAGCGAGTCCACGATGACTTGAAGTTCGTTCACCGAGTCATAGAGCCGATGAGCGCAGGACTCCCACTTGCCGCTCTTGCGCAAATCGGCGACCAAATCGCGGACCTTGTCTCTCAATTCGTTGTTCGACCGGATCAAGCCCTTGTTCTTGCATTCAAGGAGTGTGACATTCCGCGCGTGTTCCTCCATCTTACGGAACTCGTAGATGACCTTGTCGCGCTCCGCGGCGACGGCATCGTAGTCGCGCAGAAAGAGGCGGCGCATCTCCGCTTCGCGCTTCATCGACTCGGCAACGCATTCGCGAACGATCCGATCGCGGAGCGTCAAGCGGCCGTGGACGTATAGGGCGAGGAGGACGAGGTAGAGGATGAGGAGGAGGATGAGGAGGGTGTTCATTTGACGATGTTCCTGAATGCGTATGCAAGGGCAAATTCGATTCCAGCCCGAAGGGCGACCTTGAATTCTTCTTTCGGCTGGCCGTGGTCCACGATGTATTGAAAGACGAGCCCGTCGACGAGGCGCTTGTATCTGGCGCGCTGATCGAGGGTCATTTTCCTTTTGTCGAAGCCGTCCGGCGTTTCGAAGTCCTTCGCGTCGATCTTCTCCGGAAGCCCCGGAAGGTCCTCTTCCAGCATCCGCTTGTACGCCGCGAACAACTGCCGGAAGGCATCGGTCGCGGCGTCCCCCGCGAAGTCCTTCTCCACGTAGGCGACGTCGACGGCGAGCGTCCTTCCGACGAGGTCGCCTTCGAGGTGGACGAAGCTGTACGGAAGCGCACGGTTCGCCAGGAGGCAGACGTTGGCCGCCTGCTTCTCGTCGAGACCGTCGCAGACGAGCCGGTTGCGCGAGTCAATCACCGCGAACTTCCTGGGCGGAACCTTGCAGGATTCGTCGGAGCCGAATGCGATCGCGGGAATGCCGGTCGGCTCGGCGTAGAGCGGGAGGTCGAATTCCGGCATCACTCGGCTCCTTTCTCTTGTACCGGCGCGCCGGCGGAAGCCGGCGAGGCAGGACCACCGAACACCTTATCCCTCGGTCCTACGCAAATCTGACACACGGCTACGACACCACCCATGAGTTCTATCGCGAGTTGCTGATAGAACGGATGCCACGGCGTGCGATTGCGTTCATGGATGGCGCTCGCATACTTCTTGAGCGCAAACAAGAAGTCGCCCAGCGCAGGGCACAGGGGGTCCTTCTTAAGCACTTCATCTGCATCTTCGAGCAGTTGTTTTGCAGTCTTCATTTGCTATTGCTATTTGTTTGCAGGTTAGAACCTTCCGTCGCCTTCGCGTAGTCCTCCGCGCCGGAGAGGCATTCGAGCGACTCGCTGATGTCGGCGATGACGCCGGTGTCGCGCGTGGTGTTCTGAGCCCTTTCCAGCAGGCGGCGCGCTTCTGCGAGAAGGGAGCCGAGCGTGGGCGGCGCAGGGGTAGGAGCACTACTCGTAGGCGCCGCGTCCATCGGCACCCAGGAGGGCTCGTCGCCGATCTGCGCGCGGACGAACGCCGCGAGATCGCCCATCCCGATCTCGTCGAGACGCTTGGCGATGCGGCCGGCGACCTCGTGGAAGGAACGCTCGTAGTGGTCGTAGTGTGCCCGAATGAGGGACACGGCCGAGCGGATGAAGAACTTCACGTCGTCGACGTTGCGCTGCGCCACGGCGTCCGGATCGTCGCTCGCCGGCGAGAGGAGGCAGTTGACGATGAGGCGAGTCGTGAAGGTGGCGTCGATGTTCCTGCGCTTCTTCAGCTCGGCGAAGATCTCGCCGGCCGGGAGGTCGCAGACGCGGGCGAAGGGGCGCTTGCCCGGACTGGACGGACGGAAGAGCCATTCGTTGTAGGTCGGCCCCATCGGCGCGAGACGCCGGTAGGCGCGAAGGGCCTTCGCGTCGGTGCGGTAGACCTCGCAGTTGAGGAGCGGGCCGCGCTTCGCGAGCGTGGCGGCGACCATCTCGTCGCGGTCGCGGAAGAGCGCCTCCTTGAAGCGCTGCGCCCAGGAGCGGATGTCGGACGGAGTGATCTCGGCGCGGTAGCCGTCCTCCTTGAGCTTGGCGACGGCGAACATTTCGCCGATGACCTCCTCGGGGGTCTCGTGGGTGGAGCTCATTGCGGGGAACCTTTCTCTTCTGGCACGGCGGGCATGCATCCGCGTGGCACGTTCCGGCCGATTACGGCACGCGCCTCTTGAAGAAGCTCTTCCGCACAATTGCGCAGGTTCTTCCAGTCGTGTCCTTCCATCAGAACGAGGTCATAATCGACTTTGAAATCAACCAGAGCTCCCGCCATTCGTTGCACGAGGTCGCGGAGATCGTCGATCTCCTGGCATGCGACACTCAAACGGCGCTGCATCATGACGCGATCTTTAAAAAAGCTTTCAGCATTATCCCTGTACATGCGCAAGGCTTCCGTCTCGAATATCGGCGGCGCAACGATGACGACGGGATCCCTTATGTCGTTCGGGCGCAATCTGCGGGCCTCGGCCTTCGCCTCCTCCATTCGCGCTTGCAGGTTCACGGCATACACGATGATTTCGGCGTCGGCCATCATGAGATCCTTGCAGACCCGCGCGCCTTCCGCGTCGAAGATCTCGACGCCGGCGTCCTCGTAGTGCGGATCAACCACGCGCCACGGGCGCGGGCTCGCTTCGTCGCTCATCTTGGGCCTCCATTAGTTTTCGTTCCGTAGATGTATTCGTGCAATGCGCTCGGACACAATCCACCGTTCATCAACCGCTTCAACCGCGGAACCTTGTCGCAGACTGGCTCTGCTTTGCCTGTGCGGTAGCTTTGCTGGACTATGCAATGCCCGCATTTTCTCCAGTCTAGGTTGCAGTCGGATGTATTCATTTCGTTTCCTTTCATTCTGTTTCCGCGCGGCGGTTCCATGCGGCGACAGCGGCCTCGCGTGTCGGATACCAATGGCCGTAGAGAAAGTGGTCGCATTTCACGTTTCTGCAGCGGACGCTCCATGCCGTGATCGTGCCGTTGGACGAAATGCGCTCGACCGCGAAAAACGGCTCGCCGCCACATTTGCAGGGCTTGAGTTCCGAGCTATGCATGGTCGCCTGTCCTTCCTTCGCAAAAAGCATGGCAAGTCTCCTCGCGCAAACGAGCACCAGCCACATCACGCCCATCGCAAGAGCCAGTCCTATCAGGAAAGGCCACGCAAAGAAGCCCACGATGACTCCGAACCACTCGCCGAAGTTGTCGTCGTTCGGGTCGGGGTTCATGAGCCCAGCCCACATCTTACGGGGGCCGGCGATTGCGAACTCCGCGACAACGATCACGAATCCAATGGCGAAGTACGCGGGGACAATCCAACTCATTCCGCACCGCCTTTCTCAGGTGTGAAGGGAAGTTGCGCCCATTTGAGCGGGCATTCGCCAGGACAATCGTTGAACCGACACTCGCTGCATATGTGCTTGTCCTTCTTCGCCTTTTCGTAATTCGCCTTGCAGAATTTCGCAAGCCGCTCGCTTTGTTCCGCGGCATTGCCAACGTCGCAGTTGCGCGGCGGCGCGGAAAGGGCGGCGTCTATGTCGGCAATCCTCTGTGACAGGTATTGTTCGCTTTGAGTATTTGGGACTTCTGCGCGTAAAGCCACGAAATAAGCCCGTGATGCTTCCAGCGCCTCGCGCATCTTGGCAATGTTTCCGTCAGTCATTGGACGCCTCCTTCCCTTCAGCCGGGGCGAGGAGCCAGCGACCGTAGCGAGTTTTCATCTGCTCCGTCCAGTTCTCGAACTTGTCCTTTTCGATCATCGTGTTCTTGTCCACGGAGATCAGCCAGACGTCGTTGAGGAACGCGAGTTGCGCGTCCAATTCGTCCGCGAATCGGTCGCAGTTCCGGGCGGGCGCGGCGAGGGCGGATTCCACCTCTCGCTTGAGAGTCATCTGCCAGCATTCGCAGTTCCGTGCGCGGCATCTTTTGCACAATTCGGACTGCGAGTTTCCGAATTTTCCAAGTTCACCTTTTTCCGTACAATTTATTCTCACTTCAATATCCATCGTGCGATTGACCGACTGCAGCGCGGTGCGCATGGAAACCGTATTAGACGGAAGTTCCGAGGTTAGCACGTCATAGATTTCGTCGCGCAGTTCCGGCGTCATATTGAACCAGTGATCTCTCTTCGCACGTATCAACGCTTTACGAAGCGCGGATGCGTTGCATAATGCGCGCTCCAGTTCCGCGATTCGGCGCTCGGCCTTTTCCAGCTCGTCCTGCAACCGTTCCGCGAGGTCGCCTTCCGGGTGCTTCCCGAGTGTCGGAGCGTTGCACCCGTCCGGGTCTCCGTAGTAGGCGCAGCGCTCTGGTGGCGTTCCCTCCGCGCACGCGGCGCAGACGTCCGTCCAAGCCGAATCGACGGCATTGCTGATTGCGGCGTTTTTCCGCAACTCTTCGACCTCGTTGCAGAGCGCGTTCACCACGGCATCCCAAGCGAGCCGTCCGACCGCGCCGTTGCTTTGCAGTTCGGTCTTGGCTCGCTCACGAAACGTTTGAACGTCTTTGTCTGTGATTTGCATTGTCATTTCCCTTGTATGTGCTCCATCGCGCGCAGCACGACGGCCGCGCACTGGGCGAGTTCCTGGACCGCATGCTCGATCTCGCCGTCGTGATACGCCACGACGGCCTCCCAGAACTCCTCCTCGAAGACGGCGCGGAAGTCCACTTCGTGCCGGCGTCCGAGAAGGCGCAGGCGCTTCCGCGCCCTTTCAAGTTCGACTTTCGGGGAGTCGCAGTACGCCGGATCGCGGATGAAGAACGCATCGACGAACTTGCGGTGCTTGCGCTTCGCGTAGGCGAGCTCGGCGACGACGAGATCGAGGTTCGGCATGGCGCGCTCCTAGTCGACGACCTGCCAGTCCAGGGCGAGCATGTCGGTCTGCGAGGCGAGCCAGCCGGTAAGGATGGCCTTGCGCCCCGTCGAGTCGTGCGTATACATGCAGATCGTGCCAAGACCGAGAATTTCGCCGCCGTTATCCTCGACGAGTCCCTTCAGCATTTCATCCTTGCACCACTCCGCCTTGATGTTTGTCGACGGCTTGAGCCACAGGAACATGCCCTTGCCGTTCCAGCCGCGGCGCGTGACCTTCTTCCCGGCCTTCATCGCCTCGATGGCGTCGCCGAAGGACATCGCGGGGACGGCGGGCTCGGAGTCGGGCTCGACGGGCTTGGCGACCTCGGCGGGGGCGGCGACTTCCTCCGGCAAGGCGGCGGTCTTGTGGTCGACGCCGTTCTTCGCCCAGGCGAGAAGCCAGCCGAGGAACATCCAGACGCGGTCGTCGAGGCGCGCGGCGGCGATCCGCGCACCGAGTTCGAGATCGAAGTTCGCGGGGTCGACGCAGGACGAGGTTTCGTAGTCCTCGATGCCGGTCGAGTAGCGGCGCGAGACGAGGGTCGTCTTCTCGCCGATCTTCTGGAAGCGCACGCCGCCGCGTGTGACGAAGTCGCCGACGTCCTCGGGCGTGATCCTGTCGTCGCGCTGGATCTCGAAGCCCTGCTTCTCGAAGGAGGCCTTCGGGCACCAGGAGCGGTAGCCGTCGGGGTAGACGACGAGGTAGCCGGGATCGTCGGGATTCTCGTTAGCTGGAATCTCCCAGCCGCGGAACTTGTTGTATTCGCCACGCGTCATCGGCTCGGCCTGGACGAGGTGGACTCGGAGGTAGTTTTTCATGGGTTTGTGTTTTTTGGTTTGTAGGAGCTCGTAGGCCGGGCTCCGGGGTGAAGGCTAGGCGGAGAGGTCGGCGCGGCAGATGGTTTCAGCGCCGCCAGGACCATCCACGGTACGGACGGGTGGGATACGCGTCGCGGAGATGCTCCGGAACGGGCTGCTGCCACTCCGTCGGAAGCAGAGGGCTGCGCACGAGAGACAGTCCGCGCAGATAGACCGGTGCCATCACGACAGCCTGCACGCCCGGCGGCACATTGGTGATGGAGTCCGCGTCGATGTCGCCGCGCCTCGCCGCCTCGTACGCGATCCAGTCCTGGTTCTCGTGGACCCAGATGTCACTTCGGATCGCGACGTTGGTGACCGTGGTGAAGCAGCGCACGTCGGGAGACAGTCTGGCGCTTCTCTCGCCACGAGCCTCCGCATAGCCGGCACTCGACATCGAGATGCGCGCTACGACTCCCGTGCCCGCCTCGTACCACAAGCCCTCGATGCGTCCGATCACACGCGACGGATCATGCCCGATCGTGACCGGGAGGTTGGTCGGCGCAAGGCCGACGGCGTGGCGCCAGACGAGCGCCTGCAGGATGTTGGAGGGGCAGAGGGCTGCGCGCCAGGCGGTGTCGGTCGTACCTTCGATCGGGCACTCGACGAGCCAGCTACCTTCCGGGATCGCCAGGCAGTCGTACCAGAGATCGCCGCCGGCGAGTTCGAACGGCAGGCCGGTCGGAACGGGCGCGAGGAATTGACGCTGGTCCTCGGGCGACATGGAGACGGCAGAATCGACGGAAACCTCAGGGCCGGCAACGAGCGGGGTTGCCGTTGCGGAGTAGTAGACTCGGCCCGACACACAGTCCAGAAGGCAGGCGACGCCGGACGAATCAAGCATGGGCTGATAATCACGGACGAGGACGCCGGACCGCCAGAAGAGCGCGCGGTAGATGCGGACGGTCGAGTAGGTAGGAGTCGCGCCATTGCGCGCGAAGAGCCAGAAGTTCATCCCGACATCGAAGCCGGACGGCGTAGACGTCGACGCGACGCCGTCGATCGAATAGATGCCATGCACGAGGTCGGCAGAGAAACGATGACGAGAGCCGTCGTTCGCGGAAAACGTCGCGGTTGCCTTCTTCACGGATCCCGTTTCCGCCCAGATTGCGAGAGTCGCCGCGGTCTTTCCGAAGTAATGCCGGACGTATGGCGACGAGTTCTTCCACGCGCCCATCGGCCACTGAGCGGTGCGCGTCCATGCGTTCGTCCAGGACAGCTCGACGTCGTAGGACAGCGACGAGTCAGCGTTGAGCCCGGTGTCGACGTACTGAGTGCCCGTGGATTCCACGTATTCAAGCAGCCGCAGGTCGTTCGTGACGATCGCACCGCCGCGGGGCGCGCCGCCGTAGCGGGTGGTGGCGTTGCGCTCGCGATGGATCCGCCAGTAACGCTCGGCAAGGGTTTCGGCGGTGGCGCGACCGGCGAAAAGGACGGCCAGGAGGACGAGGAGGAGGCTGCGTTTCATTTGCGAGGGTGTCTGTATCTGTGTCTGTGTCTTCATGCGGAAAGCGCCGCGCGGCAGAGGGCGGCGGCGGTGCGGACGGGGACGGAGTTGCCGATCTGCTTGACCTGGTCGCTCCGGTTGCCGGTGAGCTTGTAGTCGGCGGGGAAGCTGTGCGCGGCCGCGAGTTCGGAGGGCTTGAGCATGCGCATCCGGACGTCGATGATGTCGCCGTTCTCTGTGAGGAGGAACGTGCCTTGTAGGTTGTCGAAGGTCGTGATGGTGCGGATCGGGCCGTCGGTGGGGCTGATGTGCCCGGAGTCCGGGCCGGACGGACGGGACATGTCCACGACAATCGGCGCGACGACGCGAACGGCGCCCTTCGTGGCGATGGTCGGACCGGGGCGATCCGCGGGGATGCACTCGGCGCCGGACTGCTGGCCGAGGACGAGCGGCTGGCAGAGCGCCGCATGGTTCCCGGTCGTGATCGCGTGAACAGGCGCATCGATCCCGCGCGGTGAGTTGTGCGTGTTGTTGTTCATCACGAACGGCCGCACGACGTAGTCCTTGCGGACTGCGGTCTGCGTGCGGATGGGTTTGTCCACCGAGCGCGGTGCGTTGTGCGCCTGTTCGGTGATCACGAACGCGGCGGCCGTGTTGTTTCGCGCGGTCGCGGTCTTGAGCGGCTTCGAGCCGGGCGAGACGCGCCCCTCGTCGGCCTTGTCGCCGGGGTGCGACATATCCACCGCGAAGGCCTGTACGACGGAGAAGCGGTCGTGCGAGGTCTGCGCGCCCACGGGGGCGGACGCGGGCCTCGCAGCGCCGTTCTTGAAGTGGTCGAGGACGATAGGTGTGCAAAGCGCGTGATGCTCAGCTCCGGCCGTGACGACAGAGAGAGGCTTGTCGATGGACTCGGCGTCGCCGTGCCGGTTGAAGCGAACGAGGAACGAGCGCACGAGTGCCGTCCGATTCCCGCCGGCGGGCTGGGTGGCGAGAGGCTCGGCGGTGGAGCGAAGGCGCGGATCGTCCGGGCCGTCGGCGCCGAGGAAGTCCATCTGGAAGTCAAGTCCGCAGTATTTGCGAAGGCCGACGAAAACGCGGCGCAGGGTGTTTTTCGCGAGCGGGTGCGGGCGATTGAAGATGGAGGTGCCGGTGTCGGTGAGGTCGAGGCATTCGCGGATGCCGCGCCATTTTTTGAGCGGCGGCCCGAAGAGGGTTGGTTGCGGATCCTCGGCATACTCCGGCTCGGGCCAGACGATCTTGCCGCATCCCCTGCGGACGGCCTGAAGGAAGAAGCGCTTGCGGGTGGTGGCGTCGCCGAAATCGGCACAATTAAGAATGCGCCAATCGACGATGTAGTTGCGCTTCTCGATGGAGTTGATCCACGCCTTGAAGCAGTCGCCCTTCTTCGACTGAATCGGGCGGCCGTCCGCGGTGAGCGGGCCCCACTCGACGAACTCGGGGACGTTCTCGACGCAGAGCCGGCGGACGAACAGTTGGTCCAACCACGTCAGAATCAGCTCGGGCTGCGCGCGCAGCTGGTTGGAGCGAGGCTTGCCGCCCTTCGCGCGGCTATGGTGCGTGCAGGAGGGGGAGGCCCAGAGGAAGTCGACGCGGCCGCCGGGGACGAGGTCGGCGGGGACGGCCTCCTCGATCGACATCTGCTTGGTGTCCACGTCGGGGTGGTTGGCGGTCATGGTATCGACCGCGATTTTCCAGTGGTTGATCGCGAGTCCGCGGTGGCGGTAGCCGAGCTGGCGCAGGGCGAGCTCGAGGCCGGTGGTGGCTCCGCCGGCGCCGCAGAAGAGATCGACGGTGTTGATTTCGCGTGGCATTGCAAGTTCTCCCGTGGAAGAGGCTAGGATTCGGGCCGGACGTCGAGGCCGTAGAGGTGGACGTAATGGCGCGGGATGGAGTCGCGGCCGACGACGGGGCGGCAGGAGATGCCGAAGGTGACGACGACGCGATCGAGGATCTGCAGGTTGTCGAGCAGTCCGACGAGCTCGCCGGAGAAGCCGAAGCGGACGAACTGCCTGCGGGGCGGGTCGCCCGGAATCTCCTGCTCGATCACGAGGTCGCGGCGCGGCTTGCCGGTGCGGCCGACCCAGGGCGCCTTGACGTCGGACACGATGCCGTGCATCTGGTAGGTGTTGCTCATAGCGGTTGGTTGTGCGGGTTACTGTGGCGGAAGCTTGAGGCGAAGGGAGGTGTCGCGGCGGCCGACGGGCTCGGCGCCCATCATCTTCGCGAGCGCCTCGACCATATCGCCGGAGACGAAGGCGGTGCAGGCGCCGCCGTTGTGGGCGACGCCGTGGCCGAGGATGTGGCACCAGAGGCGCTCGCCGCCGCCGGACGAGAAGTAGCATTCGAGGCACGTGCCGGCGCGGATCCTGGCGAACTTCTCGCGGAAGGGCGCGAGAGCGTCGGCCGCGGAGTCTGCGGACGGACGCACTCCGCGGGCGCTGCGGACGGGGAGGCGGGACGCGGCGGGAGCCGCGACGGCTAGGCGCTTCTTCGCGTTCATCTGGCTTTGACGAGACGGTAGGCGGGGACGGTCTTGCGGGCTCCGCGCGCGACGCCGGCCTCGAGCTCGCCGGCCTCCTTGAGGTAGTCGACAACCTCGTCGAGGACGCGGGTGCGAACACGCGTAGCGCGAACGATGACGGAGCGGGGGACCGGCTTGCCGCGATGGGAGTTGAGGACGCGGCGGACGATGTTCACGGTTGACATAAAGTCGTCGGACGCGATGTGCAGGCGCGCCTGGCTCAGGAGGTCGAGGACGACGCCCTCGGCGAGCGCGGCGCCCCACTGTGCGTCGTCGACGGTGACGCGCGGCTCCTCCGGATCGCGCGACACGGCGCGCAGGAGCGCGAGCTTGTAGCATTTTTCGAATGCGCGGCCCCAGAGCGCGGCGTCGCCGCCGTCGAGCTGCGAGCCGGCGAGCGCGGCGTTGACGCGGTCTGTGAAAGCGTCGTCGATGCGGCCAAGCTCGGCGGTGGCCTCGGGCGTCTCGGGCACGGAGCGCGAGCCGTCCTTCTTGGCGGAGGAGTCGCCCATCTCGTTCAGGACGCCGAAGGTCTCTCGCACGACGGCTGGCGGCTGCTCGTCGTAGGACGGGTCGAGGTTCCGCACGCGGCGGGCGGACGCCGGCACAACGAAGCAGCGGCCGAGAAGGCCGTTCTCGAGGCCGTCGAGGGAGAGCGAGGAGTAGAACTTCTCGGGCGTGGCTGTTCCGAAGAGGACAAGGTTCGGGTTCTCGATGATCCGGGCCTTCGCCTCCTCGCCGGCCTGACCCTTGCCCGCCCGCTTGCGGGAGACGACGCGCATCGCGTAGATGCCGTCGGTGTAGAGGCGGAGGATTGTGTTGGCGATCGACGAGGCGGTCGGAGAGAAGTTGCGGTCGGAGAACGAGGCGAAGAGGAAGCTGATCTCGTCGGGCTGGTAGAACATCGACGGCGAGCGGTAGAGGGAGTCCTCCAGGCCCTCGCCGGAGGCGAAGCGGTCGCCGAATGAAGAGGCGTAGCCGAAGGACTGCAGGAGACGGAAGTTGACCTGCCGCGGCCACTCCTTGCCGGTGGCGGAGTCCGCGAGCGCGATGAGGTAGAGCTGGGAGGAGAGATGCGAAAGCGTGCGGTAGCGGCGGCCGCAGAGGAAGGAGAGCAGAGCGAGGGCGCCGGAGAAGGCGAGCGCGCGGTTTGTGTAGCGCGCGGTGCGGAGCGTGTAGTCCGCGAGGGAGTCGACGAAGCCGGGGCAGGAGTAGAGGGGCCAGAGAGATTCCGCCGGCGAGGGCGAAGCGTCGTCTTCCGGCGAAGGCGGAGCGTCGGATTCCGGCGAGGGCGGAGCCTCGCCTTCAGGACTTGCGGACGGAGCGGCGGCGGTGGCCGGCGCATTCTCGAAGACGGTGACGACGGACTGCGCCTGGGCGATGACGGCGGAGGAGTCGACGCCGGCCGTGGGATCGCCCTTGTGACCGTAGCCCTCGGCGTAGAGCGCCTCGGTGGCGGTCTGGAGATCGCCGCCGTGGACGAGGGTCGCGTAGACGGCGAACTTGCCGTAGCCGTGGCCGGCCTCGAAGGGGACGGCGTTGCTGCTGAAGACGTAGAAGACGGTGCCGTTGAAGGTGGCGGACTGCTGGTCGCCTGTCTTGCCGGGGCGCTGCCAGTTCTCGTTCTCGCCGGTGGTGCGGAGGTAGCGCCAGCCGTAGGATTCGAGGAGCGGGCGGATGTCGGCGCGGGCGTCGTAGTCCTCGCCGGGGAGGAGATCGTATTCTTCGCACGCCGAGTCGGCGCGCGGCTCCACTCCGCGTGCCGGACTTGCGGACGAGGCCGGACGGGCCGAAGCGGCGGGCTTCGCGG
>OCTW011573629.1_pt1 | contig 15239 bp, 20 predicted proteins | sample 1539671 | NCBI WGS metagenome assembly OCTW01 (sample SAMN02144230, study PRJEB22623) | gut metagenome | biome: sheep rumen | host: Ovis aries | place: New Zealand
CTTGCAGCTTGCATCGTTGCTTCAAGTTCTGATTGGTTCTTTTTGATTTTACCTTGTCTAACTTTCTTCAAATATTGAAGTTCTGTATAACGAGCAACTTTCTCTCTCGCTTCTTCCAACTCTTTATTCTTGCTTCCCCAATATACGCTTGTACCTTCGTGTATGGTAGTGCTATTCTCCATTATGATAGCATCTCTTGGAATAGCCTTTAATTTGTCTGCAAAGTCTTTGTTTCCCCGACACTTCGCCCACATTACATAAAGCATCCAATCTGCCATAAAATCCTCCCAATCGTCCCTAATCAATTCACGATTGGCATTTTTGACTTTCTTCTTTGCCGTGTACCCATTGCGTTCATATAGTAATTGGTTCTGTATTCTCTTACAATCATCTGTATTATTAGAGAATTGACCACACAGATAGGCACTTTCGCTTGTTTGGAAAGTATGCCCATGAAATAGAAATGGATATCCGCTGCACTGATTTCCTAAATCCAACAAAATACCATCTTTCTCATCATCTGCCGTCTTAAAACTCCAACAGTCATATTTGGTCGTATCGTATTCATCTATGCTGTCCCAACTCAAATCAAAGTGATATTGTGCGTTTAGATTGTTTCGTTTGACGGATACCCGATTTTCTTTGTTGAGGGCAATAACGGCTTTTGCTTCTTTGGGTAATTCCTTTGTTTCATATTCAATCTGTGCTACTAACTTTTGCAGGGCTGCAAATGACTTCACTTTCTTAATCTCTCCATCGTATTCAATGTAGCCTTGCACCTCTGTCTCTATTATTTCTTCTGCCTCATCGCCCATTAGCTGAGAGATAGACAGATTTAGTCCCTTAGCAATTTTAGCCAACGTGTTTGGCTTCAAATCCTGCTTCCCATTAAAGATACGATTTATAGTGCCAAATGACAAGCCGCTTAATCTTGCCAACTCGGATTGAGAAATACCCAAACCTGAAACTTGCTGTTTGATTTTATCTATTGAAAGCATACTCATAATGATTATTATGCTGCAAAGGTACATAAAAATATGATAATAACATCATAATTTTGCGCAAAACAATATTCAAAAAGCATACTGCACAAATAAAAATGAATTAAGATTTAGCCTCAGCCCATAGAAGAAACAACGGGAATGCCCATAAACAAAGGCGTTCCCGTTATTTTTGTAATATTCAATTTTGTGCAAGAGTGAATGTTAGTACCCGTTCTCAATCATTCTAAATGACTGTAATACTCCGTCTTTCTGTTGCATATATTCTCTTGCCATTTGCTCATCACCCAATTCTTGTGAAAGTCGTATCTGTTCATCTTTATACTGAATAAGAGTTTGTTTTATATAGAGGTATCTTGCAGGGTCCATTTGCCCTCTTTGTCGCATAGCAGATAGTTCAGAAACAAGGCTTTTTCCTTTTTCCCCTAATTCGTGAAGTCTTGCCATTATTTTGAGTTCTTTCTCTTGTTCAGGAGAAGCTACACTTACACTCGACGTTGGTTGTGAAGAATGACTAAAATAATGATTGTCATCATACATTATCAATTGTTTTTCCTCGTCAATATGAATATAAGTGCTACCAAAATTGATTTTATCATCATAAATCTCATATTCTCCCTTATCAAGGACCTCCCCATCTGAATAGAAGGTTGCGTAATTGCCATCTATTACAAGTTTTGCCAATTTTGTCTGTCCCATTATAATGGCCTTTGTCGTCCAGGTACCTTGCAGCCAATCATAATTACCATTCCCTTCCATTATCTCTGCATCGTATTCCTCTTGCCATTGGTCAGTCATTTTTTGAATAGCCTTTTTTTCTACTTCTTGGCAAAGAGATTTAAGATGCTCTGTAAATGTGTCATTGCCTTTTAAGTCAGCATACCCATAATGTCTTACCTTTTTAGCTTCTAATCCTACATAAAAATCTTCATTGAGTTCATCTAAGACAACAAGTACGACTCCGTTTGAAACACACGCATTATGTTGATATTCGTTGTCCACTTCTGCATCGAACCATTCTTTATTTCCAATATCATCATATTTCGCAGAAATAATAACATTCCCAACAGAGTCTTTTAGACCACATTTTGTGATACCTATATCAATATTTTCAGATACTCTCAAATCTTCAAAGAAAACGCTATATTTAGCACCTTCATGCTGCCGATAGACAGAGTCCCCTATCTTCGAGTTGACTACCTCTAACTTTGTTCCTTTTGTATCATATACTTGATACTTGTTGTTCAAAGTTGGAACATAAATCTTGCCATCTATGAAATATGGCATTTCCTCACATTTTGGGTAATTATCACTATAATAAAACCCTTTCCCGTCAAATATAATATTGCCTTTTGCATCAATAACTGAAAAGACTTCTTTGTCTTTTTCTTTTGCCACAAAAGCCAATCCTTCAGAAAAACGTCCCACACAAAAAGCATCTATTTGGGTTGGAATAACTTCTTGACCTTTGGTATTGATATAGCCCCATTTATTATCTTTACTTACTGCGGCTAATCCTTCACTAAAAATACAAAGTATATCATACTTCTCAATATTCTTAATAAATTCGGGAGTAAGTTCCACGATGGCTTCTTTGTCGCTTCCACCTTTAAGGAGTTTTGCGTAAGCGTAATACCCTCCACCACAAATAAGGCAAAGCAAAATTGCAAGCAATGGCCACTTCTTCCTATTGCCTTTCTTTTCAGTTTCTTCACTTACAATGGCTTCCTTAGTAATAGGACTTCCACATTTTGGACATTTTTCTGCTTTGTCAGAAACCATGTGTCCACATTTTGAACATTTGATTAATGCCATATTAATTGATTAGTTTAAAAATTCCATCCCACTTCATATCCTTGTTTATATTTTTCAATTGCTATGTTATATATTTCTTTTGTTATATCATTGTCAGGAACACCAAACCAAGCCACCCAAAGTGTTTTAAATCTTGACTCTGTTCCATCACCATTAAAATATTTACGAGGATATGGAAGATTTTTATCAGACGTTCCATGTTCTACCCCCTTTTCATACCACATTTGAATGGCACGTTCTTTAGAGAAAGTACCTTTTGATGTTGTAAAACTATCTTCTGATACAGCTTTCTGCTCTATATTATTTTCTTCTCGAACAGTCTCTTCGGTAAATTTATTCTCATTATCATTTGATTCTTTGGAGATATTTAATTGAGCCTTATGCTCACTATGTGCATAATTAACAGTTTTATTATAGAAATAATAACCACCTCCCAATAGAAAGGCAAAAACCAAAATGGAAATAAGCCATATTAAACGGCTCTTGCTTTTCTTCGATGATTCAAAATCATGCGAAAGGTTGTCTTGTGTGGGACATCCACAATTAGGGCATACATTCACACCTTCGGGTATTGGTTGCCCACATTCAACACAACATTTTCCTTTCTCTATTGGACATCCGCAATTCGGACATGCAGAGGCTCTATTAGATACCTCGTGGCCACATTCTGTACATTTGATGATTGCCATAATTCCTTATCTTATTGAATCTTTACTGTCTGCAATGGTGTATTGCATCGTCCTCCATATATTTTACCATCCTTCATAAAAATTACCAATGAAGAATATTGCTGCATCATCTCAATAAGTCCACTGCATGGGAAATATATATGCAGCCATCTTTGGAAATTTCTCATATCTTGTTCCATTTTTATTTTGTTACCTTCTATAGCAGAATTTTCTATCTGCCAAGTTCCCCAATACACATAGGAATCATTTTGGTATTGTTTGCCCAAACACGTTCCATTATATTTGAAGTATACCTTACCGTCTGTATCAAGTTTTAGAAATACAGTTTTTATCTTGTCTTTAATTTCGTATTCACCGGGAGCCTTTCTTTTCCCCTCTGCAATATTATTAGCCTTTTCTATACGTTGCTGTTGTACCTTCTGTTTATTTTGCAGAATAATCTGCTTTTCCTTTGTTTCATCTGCCACAGAATTTTCAGGGGTTTCAGAAATCTTTAACATACCAAGGCTCGTCTTATCATCATCGTTTATGAATAGTATAATATTGGTTTTGTTCAAGAATCGCATATATACTATAGAATGTTCCTCCATAGCACCAATACCATAGAATGAAATCCACAGGGGTTTAAGTATCTCCTTTTCTTTGTCTTTCTTTAGAGATAAAACCTTCTTTCCTCCTAATTCTTCAACATTCCATTTGCCCCAATATGAATACTCTATTCCATTGTTGTTTGGAGTCTTGCCATTTTTGAAAACATACTTTATTCTTACAGTCCTATCACCATTAGCAGATGTACTCAACTTGAAGAAAACTTGCTCGCCTTTTTTGTCGGTTACTTTGTAAATACCACTATAAAGAGTGTCCTCTTGTTTATCTGTGCCATTCAAATATGTAGTTTTCAACCTATCTTTTATGGTATAGACTCCTTTAGCTTTCACACCAACAGGATTAGAATCCCTTGTTGCGTTTGATTTCAATAAGGCATTTGTGTTTTGCGGAAAAGCGAAATCTCCAATTTCCACATTACTATTTGGCATTTCAATTGATGCAAGTTTTTTGCAATTATAAAAAGCTTGGTCACCTATGCTTTTTACACTATTAGGTATAGTAACTGCTGTCAAATTATTACAGCCCCAAAATGCATATTTACCAATGGAATTCACTCCGTTTGGTATAATAATAGTTGATAGACTATTACATTTATAAAAAGCGTAATCTCCAATTGCTTTTACACTATTAGGTATAGTTACAGTTGTCAAGTTATCACATTCGGCAAATGCACAAATTTCAATAACAGTCACTCCATTTGGAATGGTAACAGTTTTTAGATTCCTGCAATACCGAAAAGCGTGTCTCCCTATTTTTGATACTTTGTATGTTTTATCATTGTGTGTTACACTTGAAGGAATTGTTATATCTCCCACATACCTGTGTTCGTTGTTAAAAGATACTCGAACAGTTTTGTAATCATCATCGTTTTGAATATAAAATATACCATTTTCTTCAAATTGTCCTTGTGCTGCCATATTTGGCGCACAAAAGAAGCAAAAAGATAACGTCAACAAAATTGAAATCCTATTCATTAGACTAATTGTAACTTTGCGTTGAGACCCAACAACGCAGATTATCAGATTTGGTAAAGGCATATACAAAGAAAGTGGGGTCTGACAATCCACATACTCTTTGGTGAGGGTGTCGACCAAGATGCCCTTGCAACGAGAATAAGGGATTGGAACGAACCTCACTTGAATGTATTAATACAACGTAGTATAATACACATCAAAGCGGGAGCGTTCTATCCTCATTCTGACGTTGCGTTTGTTTGGGAGACAATTTCACCAATCAGAACAAAGCGAATTCGCTTCCTTATGCAATATGCCTGCCTATTGTTTGCACTTGCAAAGATATACAAAAAAAACAAAAATTGCACCACAACGCCCGAATAATTAACTAAGGTTAATTAAAGGTAACAAATAACAACAAATCTATTCTCTTTGTCGATTTATACTTTTCATTGTTGGCCAATGGTGTGCGCACAACAATCATTCTATCTATATAATGCAATTAGCCTTAGGACTTGTATTGTCTGCCATTGTTTGCCGCTTGGTGTCTTATATCCATTCTCATTTAGTTCTCGGCTTATCTCTGTATAAGTCTTGTCTCGTTCCAACAGTAGACTTGCAAGTTTGTACGCCTTACGATTGTTCTCATTAAGTCGTGCATCGGTACGCCTTGTAGCAATACTATTTGCCCTCATTTCATTTGAGATGGTGGCATTGGGATTGCCAACACGCTCACCTCTGTCTCTCTTTGCTTGTAAGGCTTGCTTGGTTCTAAGACTTGTTATGGCTGCTTCACGTTCAGCAAGCGACCAACCCAATGAAAGCATAAACTTGTAGGTTGCAGCATCCTCAGCCATTGGCACGTCACAGAAGTAGATATTGCCATCCATCAGTCGATACACTTCTAACGCTTGCTCCAAGTTCCTAAATCTGTCTGACTTCGCAATTACCAATGTGGCATTGTTCTTCTTTGCAAACTCCATAGCCTTTTGCAGTTCTGTGCAGCCGTGCAAGTTCTTGCCTGTATAGACCTCGTAGAAGTCGGCTATCAGTTCTCCATTAGCCTCCCCAACGAAGTATTTGATAATGCTTAACTGAGCCTCCAACCCCAAACCGCTCTTACCTTGTTTTTGGGTACTGCACCTTCTCCAACTGACGAATTTTTTTGCTTCCATAGGACTTTTTACATTAGTGGAACGAACATTTGACAGGCGTAATCTGTGTTAATAAGCCTAAAGATTGTATTCCTCTCTAACTCTCTTCTCATAGTCTGAGGTCTTTTCGACATAGTTGTCTATTGTCTCTACCAACATATCGAAGAAAACGCCATAGATAGTTTTAATGACCTTGCCTGCTTTAATGAAAGAAACATCAAACAAATCGCTGCCTTCATTGTAGACAACCTCAACGATACCACGGAACTTGAAGCCTTGCACCTTGAAGCGCAAACCGTTCTCGATGGCTATGGGGCTATTGAACCCCCATGACCACATAACCATTAACTGACTTCTCAAAATCTGCATTATATACTTTGCCATTTCCATACGACTTGATATTTTGTTTGTTAATATGCTATTTTTTCCAACCACCACAATTTGCGCTCATCCTCGTTGCAGATAAGAAGATAGACGTTCTGCTTTCCATCATAGTAGCAGAGTTGCACACCCATATTACCTGATGAGCGAGAGATAATCTTAAAGTTCTTATCAGTTGCTCTCTTGTGAAGGTCATTGAACGACTGATGAACCTCACGAAACTCGCCTTGTGTATAGGTCTTATACATCTTGTTCTGTCCTACCTTGTAAAGAAGATTGTATGTCATATCTTTGAACTATTAATTGTTTGTTTCTTATTATACTGCAAAGGTATGACTTTTATTTAATATATGCAACTTTTTCAGGCTAAAGAATGTTAAAAGGATGACATTTATTTATATTTTGTAATATAATACAAGAAAAGGGGCTATTTAGCCCCCCTTTCTTATTAGAATACCTGTACCAAAGACTCCCATCTGAACGACCTCCATTCTCCAATGGTAACATCATAAAATGCCGTTGTCTTGAATAGTTCACGGCTAACACCCCTGCCGTTTGTCATTGCCTTGGCGATATTGGGCTGTGTTGTTCCCCAAGCCTCTCTCAGAGTACCATCTTTCTTCATAAACACGAAGTGGGCAATACCATTGGCGAGTTTGGTTTTCAGATTCTCAATCATCATTGCTTTGATGATGCCGATTTCTTCACTGTTTGCACGGTTAGCAATAACAGTTGCTCTTGTTACTGTTGTGCTGTTGAGGACTAATGCTTGTATCATAACTGTATCTCCTATGGTTTTAATTGTTAATACTCATTTTTGTTCTTATCACAATGCAAAGGTATGACATTTATTTAATACCTGCAAATATTTTGCCATAAAAAAATGTTAATTGTGTGACATTTATTTGATTTTTGCCACATTTTTCGTATCTTTGCACCAAAATTAGAGTATTATGACAGAGAATAAAGAAAAAAAGGAGCGCACAGTGATACACTTGCACCTCCTCGAACTTGACGAACACCATTACTTTGGCTCGCTTGCCAATATGTATGAGTTTTACGATGCCGATACACTTGGCATTAGCTATGGGTCGCTCAGAAATTATGGCCTCTCAAATGAGAAGCCATACCGAAACAAACAATGTGTGATTAGGAAAGGTGTGCTCTTATCCAAAAACACAAACAGAGGGGAGAATATCAAGCGACTGCACTCGTTATAAGTTCCTTTTCCATTCGCAAAAGAACCGCTCTATCGTATCGGCTACAATCTGTGCCCTGCGATGGGGTTGGCTTCTTTCTTTCCGTTCCCTTTGTATTGATACCATTCTCTTTGCACCAATCATAGAGTTTGGTCTTTTTAACCTTCACACCCATTTCATTGAGTAACTGCAGATTGTCCTTAACAGACAATGAACAATCATATAAGCTGCCTATTTCTTCGTCATTGAGCATTTTTCTCACCGTGTTTTTATAGCTGTTGGGCTTTATGCCATACTCGGCACAGAAGGACTTATCGACAAGAAACCTTTTCTTGCATTTGCTCTGCAATCTTATATCCTCTATCGGTATTTGGATTATTCCTTTTGCTATGCTTGTCAGCGTTGCATTATTCAGCACCTTGTCTGCGTTGTCATAGAAGTGATAGACCTCATAGAAGAGGTTGTACAATAGGTGCTCATACGTTATTGTAGGCATTATCTTCTTCATAATCAGACCTGCGATAAAGAGTTTGTATCTTCGGTTTTCTTTATCCCTATGCTTTTTTAACGTTGAGATTTTAAGCACCTCTCCATTATTTTTCTCGAAGGTATGGTAATACCATGAGCGATATATTTCTTGATAGTTATCGGGTATTAGAGCATAACCGTTTTCAAAGTGCAATTCTGTATGGTCGAAGTGTTGGTACCTGTCTCTGTATTTATCCAATAGTTCCCATATTTTAAGCTGCTCCGTGTCGGATATAAACTCATAGTCCGTTATCTCTATATCTTCTTTGTTGGTGTGTGTGTTTCCGTTTGAGAATAATAAAAAAAGAGAAGATACATTATTATTCTGAAACGGGAAATCCGAAAGAGAATAGACAATACTATTCTCAATCAGTTCACAATCAGATAAAGCATTACCCCCGAACTGTTGGCTTGCTTTACGTCCGCAATTATCCTTCATTCTAAACGATGAAATGTCTTTGCTTATTAGCCTCAATATACTATCATACACCATTCCATAAGCCTCCACGGTTGGTATTGGCTCTTCCAACAAATAACACAATCGAAAGCGATACAACCAATTCGATTTCTTCGTATGGTTGTTTGGTGTGGTATATGCCACTGTCGGTTTTTTGGACTGTCTGCTGACAAACTCTGCTAACGGGATCTGACTATCGTCAATATCCACAAAAAACATTTGACCACTCATAAAATTGCTGTCTCTCTTCTCAGTAACACCAAACACCTCGGCCTTTGTATTAAAGCACTGACAAAAACAATATCCTTTCTTAACAAGACCGACAAACTCTCTGATGGTTAAATTCTGCCTTTGGTACTTAACCGATTTCCAACTAATCATATTCTTATCCCCAAAACAAGACGTTGAAACACTCAATCTAAATCTTTTTTCTTCCATACTAACTGTTTTTTTGTTCTACGTCAGGTCTGTTTGGAATGTTTTTCCAATAATTCCTCAGACCATTTTTTATGTTCTCTACGTGGCTCATACTTTTACTTCTACCTTTTAGGCTCTGACTAATTTTCTGCTTTGTCTCATCACTCATTTGTCTGTACTGTCTTTTGTATTCCATTTTACTATACTTAAATTATTTATTATTCTTAATAACTATAATATAAATATCATAGGTTTTCAATGTTTATTAGGTTTTTCAAAAATTTTTGGAAATTTTTCCGAGAACCGCTCGGGACACCGTTACACCCTATTGAACTTATTAGTAATAGGTATCTGAGTAAGCGGATACGAAAACCACAATTAACTGTGTATGAGGAGGATGTGAGCACCCTCCCATATAAGAAAAGTACTGAAAGCATTATAGCGGATAGACTTTACCCTCTTTCACTCAGTAAGCACTATCTTTCGTCTTGTACTTCCAAAATCTTCTGCATTTCCTTAATGTAACAGTTTACCATACCTAAGAAACCGTCTTCCATACAACTCACAGAACGCTTGATTAAACTATTGTACAGTCTTTGCAATTCCTCATTTGTCTTGTTCCTTAATTCCTTCTTTGTCATAATCCCAAATCTATTTTAGTTACAAACACTTTCAGTTCAGCTTCAAACTCTTCAAGTTCTTCAACGTCAAAACTAAACTCATAACCATATTCTCTCAATTCGTCAATACTTGTTTTTACCGTTTCAGTTATTATCAAGGCAATTCCAAGTTCGGTGAATATAGCAAATGGCCTCGTCTCAAAATCAAATGTCTTTGGCTCAAAATCCAACTTTTTTTCTCTCTTAACTCTCTTGATACACTTTTTTAGGTAATTATCAACTTTCTTACCAACTCTCTTAACGTCAATAATAAATGTTTCCATACTTCTTAATATTATTTTAGATTAAACATTATATATCAATAATTCTACGCTGCCTTGTGATACTTTCTGTCTTCAAAAATCAACTGCTTCACTTTATACAGACGTGCCATATGCTCCCTCAGAACCCTACTCACCACTACATTACCAAATTGTTCGTAGACAACATTTAACTCGTCAATAAACATTTCTTGGGGCTTTTCACCATTTTCAATCAACCATTCCTGACTAATGTCAAAATAATGTGTTACGCCATTTCTTTCAAAGGAATTGATACAATGACCGAAAATATCAAGATAGCCCTCCACATATTTCACTTTCTTTTCAATTCTACTTAGACAAGTACACATTAAAACTGCATTCCTATGACACTGACCTTTATCTTTGACACAACTCAACATATACCTGCAAAGGTCTTGGCCAAACAAATCTTTAATTCTTTCTATCTTTATTTTCATGTTTTTTACTTTAAGTTAAACACTATGCTACATTAAATGCAGCAAAATAATTACTCTCAAGGAATTGGTCTATATCAGCCTGAGTGTACCAATATTTATCACCTACTTGACGATAAGCCAACAAACCATTATCTCGGTACTTTTTTAGCAACTTGTCTTGAACACCCAACAATTCTTTGACCTCCTTGTTAGTGTAGATTTGATGAGTTGGTGCTACTTTGATAGAACTTAATTCATTCTTGATATTATTAATCTCAATAAACAATTCTTTAAAATTGTCTGAACTCACAATGATGAAACTACTATTGTTCATTTCTGTCATATTAATTTTATTTATTTCTTCCATTATTTTATTTTTTTTGATTATAAGCATAGCAATAGTAGGCAGTATACAATCGTATTCTGTTTTACCACTATTGATTGTGACATACAGTCAGAGGGGTAGACTACCCAAACCTACATTCTGTTTCCTGTAATATTACTGTGGAAAAATACCGTTTTGCTTGCTTCCAAAAATACAAGCCGTGAAATGAAGCACCGTTACGGTTGTCGGTTGCTGTATGATTTACTATTCTTCTATCATACTCTCGGAGGATTTTGCGCTCCGTTGGGTCTCACCGCCCCATGTTTTCTATTGCAAATATAAGTACAAAAATTAACATACCCAAATGATTGCTGTTAATTTTTGTAAAAATCAAAAAATATTTTTGCGCCACAGGTGTTTACACCTTATTATATTACTAACAAATTTTAAACAAGCATTTTGAAATTCAGTTTTTCTGTCACTTCTTTCTCTAATGTCGAGGGAAGGAACTTCGCATATACTTTTTCTGTAACCATTACACTGCTATGACCTAAAAGCCTACTAATAATGTGAACATCCACACCCTTATTTAATGCCCAAACAGCAAATGTATGCCTTGCAACGTGCATGGTTAAATTAAAGTCTAATCCCATCTTTTCTCCAATAGTTTTAAGGCTTGTAATAATCGAACGATTTTTATTTAACCGCATTCTCTTTCGTTCCTCTTTGTCCTGCAAATTGAAACTATCGTCTAACAAGCCAAAAACGAAACGATGTCCTTCTGTCCGATCCTGCCATCTTTCTAATATTGTAACAGCATCATCGTTCAATGGTATTTCATGCGACTTATCACCCTTATATAGGATTTTTTTCAATTTCCGACCTTCAAAATCTATGCTTTTCCATTCAAGTGTTATAATATCCGACACACGAAGACCGCATGAATTAAGGGAAAAGAGAAACATATCCATAAAGTCTTTTGTTCTTGGATATTTAACCGTTTCTCGCATTTTAACAAACTGTTCAACTTGCTCTTTTGTCAGATAATGTACCTCCTCCTCTTCATCTTCTCCCAATTCTTTCTTTGTCGGTAGATAAAGTTGGCAAATTGCATCTGCCACAGAAGCATCTAACAATTTATCAACAACAGCCTTTTTTGCAGCTCTCATAATTGGAGTTAGCGTTTTATTGATAGTTGAATTAAGATTGCCTTGTCGCTGACGCCAAAAAATGTATTCCTTAACAAGGTCAACAGAAAGTTCTGAAACGTAAATACTATCTTCATTATGATAATAAGCAAGAAACTGCCTAAACTTATTGAAACCACATTTTGCATTATCACGTACAGAGACACCTATTTTCCCCATTTTATACCTCTCTTCCACTATGTCGAGGGCATAAGTAACGAAGTCTGCTTTTACAGACTTACCCATTGGCCGACCTTGAACGATTGACCTTAATGTATCTATTGAAAGAAGTTTATTGCGTTGAGTATAATCGAAAATAGCTTCATCTATCTCACGCCTTTTCTTCTCCAATTGAATGTTGATACGTGCACTTTGTGGGTGAAGCCTTGTTACTTGCTTTTTAGTATCATCCCAAAACCTTTCTTCAATCCAAATGTCAGTATTAGTTCGAGCGTGTTTAGAACCCATCATATAATCAATATAGATGGCATACTTCCCGTTCTTGTCAGGGTTGCGGTCAGTCCTTAAGTAGAACTTACCGGTTAGTTTACTTGGTTTTACTCTTCCCATAACTTACTATCACCTTTTTAGGAATATTTTCTTAAAAGATGTCGATTTTGGGTACAGTTATTTGCTTATAAAAGACGATAAAATAAGGATGGTAAAGATTTATCTGTCCCCACCATCCTCATTATCAGTCTGTTTTTCAACGCTTTTTAGCGTTTCGGGGCTTAATACTCATCCTCGTTGAATAGGAAGTCTTCCTTGGTGGGGTAGTCGGGCCAAATGTCTTCGATACTCTCATAGATGTCACCCTCGTCCTCGATTTCCTGCAGATTCTCAAGCACCTCAAGAGGTGCGCCCGAGCGGATAGCATAGTCTATGAGTTCCTCCTTGGTGGCGGGCCAGGGAGCATCTTCCAGTTTTGAAGCCAATTCAAGTGTCCAATACATCGTCTTATGTTTTAATTGTTTCTGAATTAGGCCGCAAAAGTAGTAAATTATTTTTTATTTACAAACATTTTGCCATAATATTTCATCATGGCCAGCGTTAAAATTTATTTTTTTTGCTAAAACGAACAGATAATCACTCAAGCGGTTCACATATTTGACAATATCAGGACCGACAGAGGCTATTTCCATGAGGGAATCAATGCAGCGCTCGGCCCGGCGGCAGACCGTGCGGCAGACGTGGCACTGGGCTGCAGCCGGGGTACCGCCAGGGAGGACGAATCCGACGAACTCCGGAAACAGGAGATTGATACGATCGATGGCCAGCTCAAGCAACTCGGTCTCGCCCTCGGGCAACATGGCCGAAGGATAGAGGGGCGTCTGGCTCTGGTCGGTGGCCAGATGAGTGCCGACGTTGAAGAGATTGTTCTGGATGCGCAGCAATAACGCGCGATCCTCGTCGTCGGCTGCCATCATCGTGACAAGCAATCCCAAGTGTGAGCTCAGCTCATCGACCGTGCCATAGGCTTCAAGACGGGGATGGCACTTACTGATGCGCACGCCGCCCACGAGGTCGGTCATGCCTTCGTCGCCGCGACGGGTATAGACTTTCGTTATTTTCATGCTCTGTCTCTTTATTGTAGAGGTTAGAAGTTAATGATATAATGTTGTTTTGAACGATTCTGGTCGAACAGCAAAATGCCACAATAATACAGGTCAAAACTGACTCGGACCTCAGGCTGTTGGCATATTCGTTGCCACGATGACGGCATCTGCCAGATATTGCCGACAACAATAAGCGTGGTGTCGTTACACAGGCTGAGCAAATCCTCCCATCGACAGTCGACCGGCACGCAGGCCATCTCTATTTCGGAGCCCGGATCGGCTTTTACTTGAGCTTTCCGACATCCGGCCTTTAAATAGTCAGCATAACCCATCTGGTCGATGATGACTACGGGCTGGCGCCAGTTGGACAGCCGAAGCAACAGTCTGCCTATCTTCCTGTGTAGCCAGTCATCCCCCTCGCCAAGTTGACTGTAAGCATAATATGGCCAATGCTCATTGATGACATATCGGACGAGCCGATAGTCACTAGGCGACTGCACCCCGAAACCACGGCAGTGCCCTACGCGCCTAAGCCATACCCATGCACGTTGCAACTGATTCATTAGGACGATGCAAAATTACGAAAAATCAGACGCAAGACAAAATAATTGCTTATCTTTTTTGAGGATATATACAGAATGATGGCAAGCATTCAGAAAAAGGGACCACATTTTTGATAAAGTTTCGTAAAAACCTGATAGAAACATTGGGTGTTTGGAGGAAAAAACATAATTTTGCAACAACAAATTCTATGTATGTAAAAAGAGTCAGAATGAGTTCTATTGATAAAATAAAATTGGTCATCTTTGATTTTGACGGTACGCTCGGAGACACCCGTCAGACTATCGTAACAACTATGCAGATGACTATCGAAGCATTGGCATTGCCAGAGCGAAGCGATTCGGATTGTGCATCAACTATCGGGCTGCCGCTTGCCGAATGCTTCAGTAATCTCTTCCCAGAACTGCCTACAGAGACAATTCGTCAATGTGCAGACACCTACAGGACAATCTTCAGCGGCAACGTCACGGCCTTCAGGCCAAACGCATTCCCTGGAGTTGCAGAGACACTGGCTTCGCTAAAGGAGGAACAAGGCTGCATCATCACGATTGCGTCTTCACGCTCACACGACTCGCTCGTCGAACTCACCAATAATCTGGAATTGTCCGATTACGTATCGCTTCTCATAGGGGCAGACGACGTGACGCACGCCAAGCCCCACCCTGAACCCGTCTTAAAAACGTTAACAGCTCTCAACATCAATGCAAGGGAGGCATTGGTAGTAGGCGACATGAGCGTTGACATCTGCATGGGGGCACGTGCTGGTGCAAGAACCTGTGGGGTCACTTGGGGTAACGGAAAAAGATCAGATTTAGAAAATGCAGGTGCAGACTACATCATTGACAACATGAAAGACCTTGTAGCTATAGTCAAGAGAAAACCATAACTTCTCAACTAAGATTGACGAAACATGTATAAACGAAAAAGAGTCTCACCGTCGGTTACGACAGCAAGACTCTTCGCAAAAAAGATGGCGGCCTCCTACTCTCCCGCATTGCATTGCAGTACCATCGGCGCAGGCGGGCTTAAC
>OCTW011588065.1_pt1 | contig 15239 bp, 12 predicted proteins | sample 1539671 | NCBI WGS metagenome assembly OCTW01 (sample SAMN02144230, study PRJEB22623) | gut metagenome | biome: sheep rumen | host: Ovis aries | place: New Zealand
CTCTTTCAAAACGCTCCCCCGGAGCGTTTTGAAATTCACCCCAGTGCGGAGCGCCCGTTGGGAGGGGGTTTCGCCGACTGCGGTCGGCGACCAAAGGCGCTGCCTTTGGAATCCGCAAGCCCTTTGAAAAGGGCTTGAGCCTAAACTTTATCGCGCTTCGCGATGTGGGAGTAAAGCTTTGTTCGGGCGTTTGCCTCTTACGCTATCCGTGCTCGGGCGTTTTCCTCTTTCTCTATCCTGCTGACCCCCACCGTATCGCGAGGGAGCCCCGGCACATTTCGCTGTTGTGAACGAGCTTGCGAGTGCTCTCGCGACCTGCGCACCCGCGCCCGGGTCGAGCTTGCGAGTGATCTCGCGGACTAAAAAGAAAAAAAGTTGACAAAAAATGTGGGGTGTGGTATATTTAATTTATCTATACTATTTGAGAAGAGGGATGAGTGTGAACGACCGCGAAAAGAGCTCTGTGCTTTGGTATAAGAACGCAGCCGAGGATTGGAACGACGCCTTGCCCGTCGGCAACGGCAGGATCGGCGCAATGATCTTCGGACAGCCACTGGGCGAGCGCATCTGCCTGAATGAGGATTCCGTCTGGTCGGGCGGCCCGAGATACAGGGTAAATCCCTCTGCAAAAGAGAACCTCGGTAAGGTCAGAAAGCTGCTCTTTGAAGAGAAGATACCCGAGGCCGAGAAGATCGTCCTCGATGCCTTCTGCGGAACACCCGTCAACGAGCGCCACTATATGCCGCTCTGCGACCTCGATGTCTGGCACTATAACGAACCCACCTGCGAGTACCACAGACGTTCCCTCGACCTGAACACCGCCGTTGCCGAGACGAGCTATTCCATCGGGGACTGCGAGTATAAAAGAGAGGTCTTTGCCTCCGAACCCGATCAGGTGCTCGTAATACATATCACCGCCTCGAAGCCTGAGAGCATCACTGTAAGCCTCAAGCTGGACGGAAGGGACGACTACTTCGACGACAACTCCCCCGAAAACGACAGCATACTCCTTTACGGCGGAGAGGGCGGCAGGGACGGCATCTCCTTTGCGGCCTACCTTAAAGTCAGCGCTCCCGACGGCTTGATACGCACCTACGGCAGCAGACTGTGCTGTGACGGCTGCTCCGAGCTCCTGATAACCCTCGGCGCACAGACAACCTTCCGCTGTGAGGATTATAAGGGACAGGCTCGCTCTGATGCCGAAAAGGCCGCAGCCAAGGGCTTCGATGCCTTGCTTGCCGATCATCTGAAAGATCATCAGGCGCTGTACCGGCGCTGTGAGATAGACCTTCCCGACAACAGCGACGGCGCCGCAGACCTTCCGACGGACGAGCGCCTTGCAAGGATCGCCGAGGGCGGAAAAGACAACAAGCTGATAGAGATGTACTTCAATTTCGGGCGCTACCTGCTGATCGCCGCGAGCCGTGAGGGCACCCTGCCTGCTAATCTTCAGGGCATCTGGAACAAGGATATGTGGCCTGCGTGGGGCTGCCGCTTCACCGTGAATATAAATACCGAGATGAACTACTGGGGCGCCGAGACCCTTAACCTCTCCGAGCTGCACACGCCGCTCTTCGACCATATCGAGAGAATGCGCCCGAGCGGCAGAAAAACAGCAAGGGAAATGTACGGCTGCCGCGGCTTCGTTTGTCACCATAATACCGATATTTGGGGCGACACGGCTCCGCAGGATCTGTGGATGCCCGGAACGCAGTGGCCGATGGGCGCAGCCTGGCTTTGCCTGCATATCTTCGAGCACTACCGCTTCACTCAGGACAAGGCATTCCTCGACGAGAAGTTCGACACCCTCTGCGAGGCCGCCGAGTTCTTTGTGGATTTTCTGATACCCGACAAGCAGGGAAGGCTCGTGACCTGCCCCTCTGTTTCTCCCGAAAACACCTATATCACCGAGAGCGGCACCAAGGGCTCGCTCTGCATCGGCCCCTCGATGGACAGCCAGATAATACACGAGCTTTTCTCGGACGTCATCAAGGCCAGCGAGATACTTGGCAGAGGCCGCGAGCTTGCCGCAACGCTGAGCTGCATGAGAGACCGCCTGCCAAAGCCCGAGGTCGGCAAGTACGGCCAGATAATGGAATGGGCGATCGACTATGACGAGGCAGAGCCGGGTCACAGGCATATCTCCCAGCTCTTTGCGCTCTATCCCGGAGCGCAGATCACCGTTAGACACGAGCCCGAGCTTGCAAAGGCCGCAAGAGCCACCCTCGAGCGGCGCCTCAGCTACGGCGGAGGCCACACGGGCTGGTCGAGAGCGTGGATCATCAACCACTGGGCAAGATTGCAGGAGGGCGACAAGACCTATGAAAACATCATCGCCCTGCTGGCACATTCCACAAGCAGAAATATGTTCGATATGCACCCACCCTTCCAGATCGACGGCAACTACGGCGGCTCGGCAGGCATTGCCGAAGCGCTGATACAGTCCCAGAGGGGCGAGCTCGTGCTGCTGCCTGCTCTGCCCTCGGAGTGGCAGGAGGGCTCGTTCCGCGGCCTGAGAGCAAGAGGCGGCTTCGAGGTCAGCTGCAGCTGGAAAAACGGAAGCCTGACAAAGGCAGCTGTCAAGAGCCTTGCGGGCTGTGAATGCCGGCTCGTGCTTGGCGCTGCTGCGGTCATTACCTGCGGAGGCAAGGAAGTCTCTGCGACTATAAAAGACGGTGCGCTGTGCTTTGAAACAAGAGCAGGCTCGGTGTACAACGTCACTGTTTCAAAGGATGATAGTAAATGAGAACAAACGCAATGAAACGGCTGCTCTGCGGAGCGGCAGCACTGGTCTGCCTTTCCTCCTGCGGCAGCAAGATCGGCAAGGTGTCAAAGATACCCGACTCCGTCCCCGTGAGCGGCACGACCCAGACCACCGCCCCCGAAAAGGAGCCCGACGAAGATCAGCCCGAGATAACGTCCGTCGAGGAGAAGAAGGTGGAGCCCGAGGCTGTGGCCTATAAGGAATTCTCAAAGACCGTTCAGGCCGAGAGCGGAGAGCTGTCGGGAAACGCAAAAAAAGCCGACAAGCGCGAGGGCTTTGACGGCAAGGGCTATGTTACGGGGCTGGACGAGGACTCTTCCTGCGCCGTGACCTTCGACCTGCCCGAGAGCCAGTATTATAACATCACCGTCACCGCCGCCGCCGACAAAAAGGCCAAGGGCGTGCTCTCGGCAGCAGACAGGAGCGTGGGAGAATTCACCGTTCCGGCCGAAGACGGCTTCAGCCTGATGACCTTCTACAACGTGTATCTTGAAAAGGGCAAGGCCGAGATACTTATAACCTCTGTATCAAAGACCTTTGACGCCGACAGCATAACCGTCGAGGCCAGCACCGAGATCAGGGATCTTTCGATCAAGGCGCCCGAGGGCAAGCTGATAAACAAGAACGCTTCCGCCGAGGCGAGAGCACTGTATAAGTACATCTGCGGCAGCTACGGCACTCAGATAATCACGGGACAGCACGACACCTGCGGCACCCTCACCGAGACCCGCAGGGTCTACGAGCTTACGGGACGTGCGCCCGCGATACGAGGCGGCGACCTGATGCCCTTCACTCAGGACATGATAATCGGCGAGAACGAGATCGAATACGCCAAGGAGTGGGCGGAAAACGGCGGCCTTATCAGCTATATGTGGAACTGGACAGAGCCCGTCGGAGAGGGCGGCAGCATGAGCTGCTACGCCGACAACACCGACTTTGACATAAAGGCTGCGGTCACTGAGGAGGACATCGCGCTGCTGTCTCCCGAGGAGATAGACAAGCTGCTCGAGGACGGAAAGATCTCGGAGGAATGCGCGGCCATCGTCCGCGACATCGACAAGGTGTCGGAGAAGCTTGGGGAGCTGAACAAGGCAAATATCCCCGTGCTGTGGAGACCGCTTCACGAAGCCTCGAACGGCTATTACTGGTGGGGAAAGAACAAGGCGGCCTACAAGTGGCTCTGGCAGCTGCTCTACACCCGTCAGACCGAGTACCACAAGCTTGATAACCTGATATGGGTGTGGTCGGCGCAGAGCGCTGACTGGTACGTCGGCGACGAGCTTTGCGACATTGTTTCCTGTGATATTTACGACAGCGGCAACACCTCGGGACAGGTAGATCAGCTGATAAAGCTTATGAGGATAACCGAGAAAAAGCCGGCAGTCATCAGCGAGTGCGGCAATCTTCCGTCTGTTTCCCGTGCGGCAGGAGAGAAGGCTGTCTGGGGCTACATAATGCAGTGGGGCGGAAGCTATCTGCTGAACGAAGACGGCAGCCTGAACGAAGAGAACACGCCGCTTGATGCGCTGATAGAGTTTTACAACAACGATCTGACCGTTACACGCGACGAGCTCCCCGACCTTGGCTCGATAGCCGAGGAACTGAGGCAGAAGGACAAAGAGGCAGCGGAGAAGTCCGCCGAGGAAGAGAAGAAAGAGAAAGACAGCAGCAAGGACGAAAAGGACAAAGAAAAAGAAAAGGAAAAAGAATAAGGCGGCATACGCCGCGCAAGGGTGCTTTCCCCGGGAGGGGGAAGCATTCTTTTTTTGCCTTTTTGCCTCTGCGCGAGAATTTTTGTGCGGGGGCTTTTTTTGACATAATTCTCGGAAGGAAGATAGTAAACTGAATGAGGAGAAGGAAAAAGGACAGGCTGTCTCGCGAGGGAGCCCCGGCACATTAGCTGTTGTGAGGCGGCCTTGCCGCCGCTCACGCGGATTGCGCACCCGCGCCCGGGTCGGCTTTGCCGCCGATCACGCGATCTGCGCACCCGCGCCCGGGTCGGCTTCGCCGCCGATCACGCGGCTTGCGTGGTACACGCTGTGTACTCGTGAATTAAAAAAGGAGATTATATTATGGTTGATATTGTTTATTCGCCGGAAAGATCAGAGGTAAGGGCGGAGGTGTCGGGAGAGCTCGATCATTGCAGAGCCGCCGACCTGCGCGCCGCTATCGACCTCGAAATAATGAAGCGAGTGCCCCGAACCCTCGTCCTCGACCTCTCTCAGCTCGCGTTTATGGACAGCTCGGGCATCGGACTGATAATCGGAAGATACAAGCTGATGAGCGAGCTCGGCGGAAGAGTCGTAGTCGAGGGCGCATCTCCTGCTACCGCCAAATTGCTCAGGCTGGCAGGGATATTCCGCATCTGCACGGTGCATAGCTTCGAGGAGGGACTTAAAGTATGAGAACAAGGATACACCCGAAAAATGAAATGACCCTGCGCTTCCCGAGCCTCGCCGAAAACGAGCGCTTCGCAAGGATAGCGCTTTCGGGCTTCGTCTCGGCGCTTGACCCGACTATCGACGAGCTGACAGAGCTTAAAACCGCCGTCTCCGAGGCCGTGACAAACTGCATCGTCCACGCCTACCGCGACACCGTCGGCGAGGTGACTATGACCGTCAGGCTGCTCGAGGGCGGCCGCGTCTACATAAGGATAAGCGACAAGGGCTGCGGCATAGAGGACGTCGGACAAGCCCGCGAGCCGCTCTTCACCACCGCCCCCGACGAGGAACGCGCAGGCCTCGGCTTTGCAATAATGGAAAGCTTTACCGACAGCCTCAGAGTCACCAGCCGCAGGGGACGGGGCACGACAGTCACCATGCAGCGTACCCTCACGACCAGGACACGCCCGTGACACAGACCGACCGCCGCAGGCTCTCGGAGGAAAACCTCGGGCTCGTCCACCTCTGCGCAAACCGCTTCCGCGGCAAAGGCATCGAGTATGACGACCTATACGGCGCCGGCTGTATGGGGCTTGTAAAAGCAGCGCGAGCCTTCGACAGCAGCAGAGGCGTAAAGTTTTCCACCTACGCCGTCCCCGTTATACTCGGCGAGATCAAGCGCCTTTTCCGCGAGGGCGGAGCTGTCAAAGTCAGCCGCAGCCTGAAAGAGCTCTCCCTGAAGCTTGCCCGGCAAAGGGAAAGCTTTGCCCTGCAAAACGGCCGCGAACCCTCTGTCACAGAGCTTTGCGAGATCTGCGGCGAGAGCAGGGAGACCGTGACCGAGGCGCTTGCTGTCGCGGCGCCGCCCCTGAGTCTTACAGCAGGCGGAGAGGACGACGGCGCAGAGTTCGACATACCCGTTGAGGCGCCTGATATCGAGATCACCAACAAGCTCTCGCTGCGGCAGGCCTTGCAGGAGCTGGAGCCCGAAGAGCAAAGACTGATAATGCTGAGGTATTACCTTGGGCGCACACAGCAAAGAACAGCCGAGATCATGGGAATGACGCAGGTGCAGGTCTCGCGAAAGGAAAAGAAGCTGCTTGAAAAGCTGCAAAGGCGGCTGGATCATTAGCCTGCAAATTTGCTGTGCTTCGCTCAGAGAATAGTGAAGAATGAAGAGTTATGGTGTCGCCTTCGGCGCTGATCCGGCCGGTCGGCCTTTCGGGTCGGGGGCTTTTGTCGGTGCGGAATAATTGTAACAAAAGAGCGTTTTGATCTTCCCCGCCCCCTGACGTTCCACTCGGAACAAGGCACCCCAACGGCAAGGACGCCGCCTCATTCACAAAGTGAAACTGCCTCCCCTCCGGGGAGGCCTCGCAAAGCTGTGCCAAGCGCTCGATTGAAAGCTGGTGGGGGAATTAAAAAACCGCCTCCCCTCCGGGGAGGCCTCGCAAAGCCCAGCCAAGCGCCCGATTGAAAGCTGGTAGGGGAATTAAAAAAAATGCACAAGACAAATGGGATAAATTTGTGCAGGTTTTTTGTGAAATTTTGTGTACAAAGTACAAAATTTATGATATAATAATTTTACGGGCAGAGAAAATGCTCGGATATGATAAAATTATCATAGGCGGCACCGCATGACACCTGTGCGTCAGCCGTGGGTCGTGAGGTATCGCCAATATCAATTCTGCGCAAAGGAGGCTTTGTTATGAGATCAATAATCACAATCAGCCGAGAATTCGGAAGCGGAGGGCGCGAGATAGGCAAGCTGCTTGCCGATAGCCTGAATATAGATTTTTATGACAAGGAGCTCCTTGAGATCGCGTCAAAGAAAAGCGGCATCTGTGAAGAACTTTTCGTTAAGCATGACGAGAATTATACGAACAGCTTTCTCTATTCTCTTGTTATGGGCAGCTATCCGGTCGGCTCTGACGGCAGGATAAACACCGAGCTGCCACTTAACCAGAAGATCTTCCTTGCCCAGTTCGACGTGATAAGACAGCTGGCGGAAAAAGGCCCCTGCGTTATCGTCGGGCGCTGTGCCGACTATGTCCTCAGAAATCAGGATAATGTCATAAACTTCTTCATCAGCGGAGATATGCTGCACAAGAAGCGCCGTATCCTCGAGCGCTACGACATCGAGAAGAACAAGGCCGAGGACTTTATCCGCAAGACCGACAAGCGCCGTGCTAATTATTACAACTACTACACCGACAGAAAATGGGGCGAGGCCAAGAACTATGACCTCTGCATCAACTCCTCTAAAACAGGGATCGAGGGCGCAGTCCAGCTCATGCAGGACTACATCAAGATCAAAGAGGAGCTCTCCTGATACCGAACGACCACTTTCAATTCATTTTACTTTCCTTACTTTCCGAAAGAGCCGCCCCTCGGGGCGGCTTCTTTCTTTTGCGGTGTTATCTGAGAGTGTCTTTTAGTTCTTAGTTTACCCTTTCAAGGCGGTAGTAAAATTTATTAGCACTATTATAGGTTGCATAAAGAATATCCTCATTTTCTCTGTATAGATAATTTATTTGGAGCCCTCCTAAATATGCGAGATCAAAATTATGATCATCAGGATCAAAAAAAGTAACGGTTGTCTCTTCGCCTTTTTGATTCAAGCAGGTGCCGTCCTCGCGGATAGTAATAGTGCCGCTGCCTCGGATATAGTCGTATGCCTTTTGGGACTCCTCGTCAAGACTTCCGAATATGCTGTCGTCCTGAACCAGCTTGAAAGTGCCGACAACGTCCTTGAGCTGCTGTTCCATGGGTATACGTTCTTTCCTTACAAGGGTAATGGGATTCTTGGTATGCAGAGCATAGCTGCTTGGTTCCTGCTTATCGGACAAAGTAAGAGTTATGCGGTCGTTCTCTATCTCACCGCTGTATTCATCGCCGGAGCCGCTTGTTTCAATAGTTATTTCATACGATTTTTTAGGATCGTAAGCATCTTTTCTATCGCAATAATAGAGTGTATCTGAATCCCAGATATAACCGGGAAGAGAAGGGATAAAAACTGATCTGTGATCCCAAAAAGTAACATTAGTCCAGAATGAATTCCAAAAAATTTCATCCATGGGGTCATTGATATCAGGCTTGCGAGCCTCTGCTTCTTCCCTTATCTCGGCGAATGTCTCATCGGTATACACCCACACTCCCGATTGCAGATATTCCTCGAGCGTCATTTCGGGCTCGGGCTCTGCTTCGGAATCGGCGGCTTCCGAGCCGTCAGAGTCCTCGGCCTCGGGGATAGCCGCCTCTGCGGCGGTGGTGGTCTTGCCCGTGTTCTTCTTCTTTGTGATGTACACGCCGCTGCTCTCGCTGTCGTCGCTGCTGCCGCAGGCCGCGAGGCTCAGGGTCATTACTGCTGCTGCCATGATTGCTGTGATCTTCTTTAACATTGTTTTTACCTCCAAATATGTATTTTGTTACGGAGCGCTTTTCTCTGCTCTTGATTATTAGAGGCCGCAAGTCCCCAAAAGGTTAAAGCAATTTTGAAAAAATTTCAAAAAAAAATAAAGCCCCGCCTTTGACGGGGCTTTGACTGTCTTATTTTACCTTGACGGTCTTTACCGCACTGTAGTTGCCGTAGCGCGTGTTGTTCGCCGCAATGTAGGAACGCACCTTGACGTACCAGGTCTCGCCGCTCTTGGGAACGCTCGAGAAATTCTCCGTCAGGTCGGAAAGGTTCGTGGTGGACCAGGAGTGAACGTTCGACGAGAAGTCCGGGGTCGTGGAGTAAAGCACCTGATAGCCTGTGGCGCCTGCGGTGGCGGCGTTCCATTTAAGGGTGAACGCCCCGCTCTTTGTCGAGGTCAGCGAGGTTATCTTGTTCTTCTCGGGCTTTATCACGAAGGTTCGGGTGAAGCTGCTCGTCACGTTCCTGCCTGCGGGATAAACTGTTATCTCGGCAAGGCCGACAGCCCTGTTCTTCGAGTAGCTCACAGAGTATTCGCTCTTCGGTATCGCGGTGCCGTCCTTGAAGCGCAGGGTGGCTTCGGGCTTTAACAAAAATCCCGTGTAGGTGTAGGAGGCGTAGGGAATAGTCAGCTTTGCGTAGCTTGAGGAAACGTCCAGCGCCTTGACGGTGAAGGTCTTCTTGTAAACGCCCGTGTAGTCGCCGATGCCTGTTACTGAGATCGTGGCGGTGCCGACGTTTGTGTTGTTGCTGTAGCTCAGCTTGTAATCCTTGTTGAGCGTAAGCTTCGTGCCGTTGTCCTTGACGGTGACGGTGGGCTTGATGCCTCTTCCGCGGTAGGTGTAGGAGGCGTAGGGGATAGTCACCTTGCAGTTTGCGATGTCGTTCGCAGAGAGCTCGAGGGTGGTGGTCTTTACCGCCGAGGAATACTTGTACTCGCCGTTCTTGTAGTACGTCCTTACCTTAAAGGTGTACTTGGTCTCGGGTTCAAGGTCGGAGAAGGTGTAGGTCAGGGTGCTGCTGTTCAGAGTGCCCTTGCGGTTATAGACGCCTGTCTCCGTGTTGTAGACATAGGTGTGATACTGATAGGCTCCGGGAACGGCGTCCCAGCTGAGGCTCACTGTGCGTGAGGTGACTGCTGCGACCCTCGGGGTGGGTGCCTTCTTTCCGATAACGAAGCCTGTCTCCTCCGAGCTCGTGCCGTAGTATCTTACGCCGTCGAGCTTGATGTAGGGTCTGAGGTAGGCGGTGTAAACGCCGTTGTTAAGATTCTTGACGGTCGTGCTGAGGGATTCGGTCTCGGCCATTGGCTGAGCCTCTGCTCCGTTCTTCGAGATATAGAGCCTGTAGCCGTTTGCGCCCGAGGCCGCCGACCACTTGAAGGTGGTGTTGCCCGTGCTGTCATCGGACGTGCAGGTGAAGCTTGCGGGAGCGTCGCAGCGGGTCGCACAGAGCAGGCCTTCGGAGTTCTCGCCTATGATGCAGCCCACATCGGCGTTGTGGTAGGGGCTGACCTTGAAGAAATAGATGGTGCCCTTTGTGAGGCCTGTAAGCGTGGCCTTGGTCGAGGTGGTTCTTTTAAGCTCGACATACTTGCCCGCAGCGGAGCTGTAGTAGATCACCTGATAGCCCGCAGCACCTGCGGCCTTGCTCCACGAGAGGGTGATGCTGGTGTCGGTCTTTGAAACGAAGGTCGGCGCCGCGATAGCTGCGTGCATGGTGGCGACGATGGCTTCACCGCCGTAGCTGCCCGTGGTCGTGGTGCCGTCGCTCTCCTTGAAGTAGCAGCGGATCCTTACCTTATATTTTGTGCCTGCGTCGAGGCCTGTGACGTTGCAGCTGTTTGTGGTAACTTTGGTCTTGTTGTAATATTTGCCCGTGCTCTCGTTGTAGATCTGCACTGCATACTCGTCGGCGTCCGTCACCTTGTTCCAGGTGAGCTTGATCGACGATGTGGTCTGCGTCGTCTGCCACGGAGCGGTAGGCGCAGATTTTTTAAGGACGATCTCGTTTGAGGGGGCGCTGTATATCTTCTGGTTGTTCACAAGGTAATAGCCCTTGACGTAATAGGTCGTCAGGCTGCCCGTGAGGGCGATGGTGGCGGAGGTGCCTGTTGCGTTCTTGACTATCTCGGCACCCGAGCTTGTATTCTTGAAGACGTCATAGGCCGTGCTGCCGCTCGAGGCGCTCCAGGTAAGCTTCGCGCTGTCGGACACCGCTCCCGAAACTGCAAGGTTTTCAACTGTCTCGGGAGGCTCGGAGTTATCGTACTTTACATTCAGGTCGGCATAGCCCGCGATGCCGTTCACAACGCCGTAGCCGTACTGCCAGATATTGAAGGGACCCTCGAACTTGGTCTGCATGGTGTAATTCGCCAGCCAGATCGGATAGAGGGCAGAGAGCTCTTCGCCGTTGAGCCAGTAGGTATACCAGCTGATATTGGTGTAGATACCGGGGGCGTAGCCGTAGCTTTTTATCCTTTCGCAGAAGGCCTTGTTGATCTCGGTCTTCTGTGCTTTGGTAAGGCCTGCGTTATCAAGTCTGCCCTTGGCGTTTTCGACGGTTTCCATATCGAAATAGACAGGCAGCTCAAGCTTTGTGCCCTTGATGTACTTGTAGACGAAGTCGGCCTCCTCGCGAGCCTCGGCGACGGTGATGGCCTGCGTATAGAAGTAAACGCCGACGTCAAGCCCTGCGGCCTTTGCACCGATGAGGTAGGACTGGAACTTATCGTCCAGCACGAGAGTTCCTGCGGCGCCGTAGCCTCTGTAGCCCGCTCTGAGTATTGCAAAGCTGTAGCCCTCGGCCTTTACCTTCGCCCAGTCGATATTTCCCTGATAGTAGGAAACGTCGATGCCGTAGGTCTTGCGGCTGTTGGCGAAGCGGGCCTGATGGACAAGGTTATCGCTGTTATAGACATAAGAGGTGAGCACCCTCATTCCGAGAGCCTTGTCAAGCGACACGGTATTTCCCAGCCCCTGATCCATCAGGGAGGAGATATACTTATGGTAAGAGGGGTCGTTCTCGGAGCAGGGGACGGTATCGCCCTCGAAGACATACTCGCCAAGCTCGGCAAGCTCGGGGTTTTTCTCAAGGTACTCCTGCTCTTTCTTGCTGCCTTCCTCGGCAGAGGACAAAGCAAGCCCGCTCGTTCCTGCGGACTCGGCGGCCTCGAGCGAGATCGTTTGCTCGTCGGCTGCTTCCGCATCTGCCTCGGGCTCTTCGTCAGCTTCAACACTGACTGCTGTTTCCTCGGCTGTCTGAGGGGCTTCGATCGTCTGCGCCTCGGCGGCTGTCGCGGGTATCATCGCCTGAGCCAGAAGCATCAGCGAAACAAGCGCGCTTATCGCAGCTTTTTTGATTTTCATATAAAAGACCTATCCTTTCCGGGCGTCAGAACAAGGGATATATCTGTGTTTCCCGAGCTCCGAGCGACTAATTTACACAAGCTGCACCTTAGTGTGCTAATTTTTATTATACAAAAAAACGCCCAGTTTGTCAATATTAAAATAAAACCACCAAATATTACTATTTTAATTTTTTTTAATTCCCCCACCGGCTTTCAACCGAGCGCTTGACAGGGCTTTGCGAGGCCTCCCCGGAGGGGAGGCAGTTTCATCTTGTGAATGAGGCGGCGGTGCAGCCGTTAGGCAGGCTTGTTTGCGGGTGGTTCTATTATGGCTTTGTGCTGTGCTGAATTGATAGCCCCAAATGGATAGTTGATAATGGGCGGTGCCGCCTTCGGCGGGTTTTTCGCAAAGCCGACACTCACGGCAGCTGTCAACCCAATTGTGCATTGTGCATTGTGAATTGTGCATTGAAAAAATTATCAACTATCAACTATCAATTTCTCCCCTCCTGCACGACCCTTGCGAGGGCGTTATCTTCCCACACAGATCCATCTGACCCCCACCGTATCGCGAGGGATATCTTTCGGCTCACACAGTTGTGAGGCGGCTTGCCGCCGATCTCGCGTATCGGCCCGTGCGGCCTTAGCACCGCGACTTAAAAAGAAGTTTTGCAGATGGTCACGGCGCCGACTTCTTTGGCTCCAAGATCAAGGAGAAGCCTTGCGCAGGCCGAGACTGTCGAGCCCGTGGTCAGGATATCGTCACAGATCATGACGCGCTCGCCCGAGAGATCGCGGGCGGCCTTGGCCTTTTCAAAGATGCTCTCGGCGTGGATGCGGCGCTCGGGGGCGTCCAGGTCGTGCTGGTGCTTGCGGCTGAACCTGCACCGCAGCAGCCCTTTTTCGTATGGCAGCGAGAGGCGCTCGGCCAGCAGCCGCCCGAAGACCTCCGCCTGATCCTTGCCTCTCAGTGCCCGCTTGAACGGGTGCATCGGCACCGAGGTCACAAGAGTCGCGCTGTTCCCGCCGAGCCTCCCGGCAAGCAGGTCTGCCGCGTAGACCGCGAAGCTGCGGCCTTCGCCCTCTTTCAGAGCCAGCACTCCGTTTTTGGCGGCGCCGTCGTAGATAAAGGCCGAGGCAGCATATTCGCAGCCCTCGGGAGCGTCAGCGGCTATCCTTGCGGGCTCAAGCTTTTCCTCGCATTGGCCGCAGATGAGCTGCCCGCTCTCCAAAAGCTCCCCACAGCAGGGGCAGGAGGGCGGGAACGCAAAATCTATAACGGCTTGGGTGGCTTTGTTCATCGGCGCTCAGTCCTTATTCGTAGTCAAAGAATTCGCCCTTCTCCTTCAGCGAGCAGATGCCGTTCGGAGAGACGATGAAATGGTCTATTATCTGTATCCCGAACTCCGAGAGCTCGCGGTTCAGTATGCGGGTAGAGCGAATGTCGCTGTCTGAGGGCAGGAAGCTGCCCCTTGGGTGGTTGTGCGCAAGCAGCAGATAGCCGCAGTCGTTCTCCCACGCAATGGTCTTTGCACGCTGCATCACGGTGATTATCCTTGTGTCGCCCTGCACGACCTCGGGGCGTCGGATCCTTCCGCTGTCCCTGACGGGGAATATCAGCAGCTGCTCGTTTTTCAGGTCGCAGAGGGCGCTGAATATAGCGTACCTTAGCCCACGAATGTCGGTGACTTTGAGGTCGCGCTTCTCGGGGCTTGTGACAAAGCTGATAAAAAAACGCAGCAGGCGGGCATTAGCCGAAGTGCCGAGACCCTGCTCCGCAAGGGCTTCGTCGTCGGCGCGTTCAAGCATTTTCAGGCCGCCGAAGTGGGCGGTAAGCTTTTCTGCCAGCTGCTGCGGGTCGGCCTGACATTCCGCCAGCCGCAGCAGCTTCGACAGGGTCTCGATGTCCTTTTTAAGGGGTAAGCTGCGGTCGGGGAGTCTGTTCATGGCGTCTCCTTTTATATTATTTTGGTCATTGCTCCTGCTCACTGTTTTCTTGCGACGGCGTACTCGTCGCCGTTTGACCAGTATGGGCAGGAAAACTCGGTGCCGCTCAAAAACCTCTGCATCTCGTCCTCGTCAAGGTCGATGCCGCAGACGTAGCACTCGTATTCCTCGTCGTAGTAATAATTTGCGCACTCCTCGCAGGGGCCGCTGTTCTGTGCGCTGCTCATTGCTTTGCAAGGTCGATGATGGAGATGACGGAGATCACCAGCATTATTGACAGCGCGATGACGAGGCAGGCAAACGAAGCCCCGTGGTCGGCGATGAATCCCGAGTAGGTGTTGTCGCCGATGATCTTATCGACAGTGTCGTCCTTGCCGAGGCCTGCCATCAGCAGCACCAGCATAAATCTCACGGTCAGCAGCGCTAGGAACGCCGACACGCCCGCCAGCGAGCCTCCGAGCATAAGACCCATCTTGTTGGTCTTCTTGCTTGCGACTATCGAGACTATCGCGTGAACTATGCAAAGCAGCACAAACACGGCGTAAAGCCCCGAGACCGCGATGGTCTTGGCCTTCTGTACCGAGGCGCTGTCGTTGTCGATGTCGGGCAGCAGTATCAGAAAGCAGATGCCGAAGGCGATGCCCGCAAGGGCGGTAAATATCGCGATCAAGCAGCTGTTTTTCTCCGAGGTCGGAATAACACGTTTCTTTATTTGTATTGGCATAAGTCATATCCTCCCGAAGCCGCACACAGGCGGCGTTGCTTATTTGATTATACCACACCCTCCCCACTATTTCAACCCCTTTTTTTATTTCACCCACCAATGTTTCAATTCATCGCTTGGCGGAGCCTTGCGAGGCCTCCCCGGAGGGGAGGCAGTTTTTTAATTCACCCACCAATGTTTCAATTCATCGCTTGGCCTAAGTCTCAGCGCCGCCCTCTAAGGGCGGTGGGTTCCTTTGTGAATGAGGCTGCGGTGCAGCCGTTAGGCAGGCTTGTTCCGAGTGGAATGTCAAGGCTTGCGCTGGTTTTCAATGCACAATGCACAATGAATGTGCCGCCTGCGGCGGAATCTTGCCGCGAAGCAGATTAATTGGCAATTCGCAATTAACGCTCCGCCTATAAGTTCCCACGAGGGCAGCTGTCTCAAATCCTGTCTCACCACACCAAGCCCGAAGTGTTTCCACCACAGTAGAGCGGAAAGCCCACACAAACACCACACAAAGCCGGTTAAGACCGAACTGACCTATCTCGATACGTCGCAGAAGAAGCAAAAGCAGCACGCTCTCACTGCGAGGGAGCAAAAGAGGGCGGGAAAGGATATTAAGGACGGGGGAGCGCGAGGGGGAGACCTTAAGAAGGGAAGACCCGCCCTCTTTT
>OCTW011477664.1_pt1 | contig 15237 bp, 11 predicted proteins | sample 1539671 | NCBI WGS metagenome assembly OCTW01 (sample SAMN02144230, study PRJEB22623) | gut metagenome | biome: sheep rumen | host: Ovis aries | place: New Zealand
AAACTGCCCGACGCGGTAGGCATCCCCGAGGAGCAGCTCCGCGAGGCCTCCAAGAGCGCTGTCTGCAAGATCAACATCGACTCCGACAGCCGTCTTGCCATGACCGCCGCCGTGCGCAAGATCTTCAACGAAAAGCCCGGCGAGTTCGACCCGCGCAAGTACCTGGGTCCCGCCCGCGACGAGATGAAGAAACTCTACATTCACAAAATCGTGAACGTGCTGGGCTCCAACGGCAAGGCCGAGTAAGTCCTGCAAAACAAATGAAAAAAAATCCGGCTCGGTGAGAGTCGGATTTTTTTGCATCTACCAGTTTTCCGGCAGTCCCAGGTCCTTGAAGGTGCGGGGTGCGGGAACGCCGGGTAGCGGCTTGCGGTCCTTGAGCTGTTCCAGGGCCACCTGTACGGCCTTTTCCAGCTGCTCGTCGGTGCCTGCGAACTCCTTGATGGGGTCGTTGTCCAGCAGGATGTCGGGATCCACGCCGTAGTTTTCCACCATCCACTGCCCGGTGGCGGCGTCGTAGTTGGTGAAGAAAGGAACGCGGACATCGGTGCCGTCCACATAGGGCAGGGGACCGCTGATGCCCACGATGCCGCCCCAGGTGCGCGTGCCGATGACCGTGCCCAGCTTGTTGGCCTTGAAGCTCCACGGGAAGAGGTCGCCGTCAGAGGCGGAATACTTGTTGATGAGCAGCACCTTGGGACCGGTGTGCGTCCCTTCCGGAACGGTCCCCGTGAGGTTGGAGCCCCGGCGCATGGTCATGCGGTAAACCTGGCGCTGCAGGCGCTCGATAATCATCGGGGAAATGTTGCCGCCGCCGTTGGCGCGGTCGTCGATGATGAGGGCTTCCTTGTCCAGCTGCGGATAGTAGTAGCGGGCCCATTCGTTGAGGCCTTCCGGCCCCATGTCGGGGATGTAGATGTAGCCCACGCGGCCGCCGGAGAGCTTCTCCACGGTGCGCAGGTTCTTCATCACCCAGGCATAGTGCTGCAGCGGGCCTTCGTCGGCAATGGGCTTCACAACCACCTTCCTGCCGCCTACGGTGAGTTCCGTGAGCACGTCGGCCTTGCCCACCAGGAGTTTGTACAGATTGTCCACGTCCTTCAGGGAAACCCCGTCGATGGCGGTCACCACGTCACCTTCCTTCACGCCCAGGCCGGGCTCGGTGAGCGGGGAGCGCAGTTCGGGCCGGTAAGTGGCCCCTTCCATGATTTTGTCGATGCGGAAACCCTCCTTCACCTTGGAGAAAGTGGCCCCCAGAAGCCCCATCGGGATACGCTCGGGCTTGGGATACTCGCCCGGAGTCACGTAGCAGTGGCCGCTGGCGGTCTCGCCAATCATTTCGCCGATGATGTAATTCACGTCCAGCCGGGTGCGGGCATACGGAAGAAGCACCTCATATTTGGCTTTTACGGCCTTCCAGTCCCTTCCGTGCATGTTCTCCAGATAGTAGCCGTCGCGGAAGGCGCGCCATACCTCGTCGTACAGCTGGGCCCATTCCTGGGCGTAGTCCACCGTGGCGGCCATGTCTGCAAGGCTGATTTTGTCTTTCAGGGCCATCTTGGGGCCGATACCGACGGCATACAGGTCTTTTCCTTTCATCACGAGGGCTTTCTTGGCCCCGGGCGTGACGCTGAGGCTTCCGTCGGTGCAGGACTCGTCCTCTCCGGTGGCGAAGGTGAACACGCGGGTGCCGCCCCGGCTGCCGTACCAGAGGCTCTTGCCGTCAGAGTGGAAGCGGCGGCCCTTGACGGGCAGTTTCACAATGCGCTGGCCGATCCCCTCGGGATCCACCCGCATGGCGGCCGCCTTTTCCTCTGTCTTCTCCTCTTTCTTCCCGGCCTTGTCCATCTGCACGGACGGGTCGGTGGCGATGAGCGGCGAAGGCGTGTCTGCACCCAGCATGGCCATGTAGGTGCCGCTCATGTCGGCGTAGGAATAGTTCCATTCAATGCGGCTGTACTGCGGGTTCAGGTCCCGGTCGCTGGTGAAGATGAGGTATTTCCCGTCGGTGGAGAAGGTGGGGCTGCCGCTGTTGTACCAGCGGTCGGTTACGGGATATTCCTTGCCGCTGGCGAGGTTCCTCAGATAGACGATGCTCATCTGGTTGGCCTCCGGGCGGGTGTAGGTGATCCACTGGCTGTCGGGAGAAATGTCCACCCCGTAGAACTCGCCGGCAGGATTCTCCATCACGGTGCGTTTGGCTCCGCTCAGGGGATCCACCTCCACGAAGCGGTTCTTGCGGTCGGTATAATAGAGGTGTTTGCTGTCCGGGGCCCACTGGATGCCGCGGATATAGGTGTCGGCACCCTTTGTGAGCTGTTTGGAAGCGCCGCCGGCCACGTCATAGAGGTAAACTTCCGTTTCTCCGCTGGCATCGCCGATCCAGGCAATCCACTTGCCGTCCGGGCTCCAGGCCGCCCCCCGGTCGTTGGAGTTGGAGGAACGGGTGAGATTGCGGGTGACGCCCTTGCCCACCGGCACGTCAAAGACCTCGCCGCGGGCGGTGACCGCTACGCGGGAACCGTCCGGAGAAAGGCTGGCGGCGCGCACGTTGCCGGAGAGATTTTTCCGCTGGGTGCGGCCATAGACGGCATCGGCCCCGAGGGTGACGGGAATTTTCTTGCACTCGCCGGTGGCGGGAAGGTATTGATACAGCCAGCCGCCGTTTTCGAACACGATGACCTTGCCGTCGGAGGAGGGGAATTTCACGTCGTACTCGGTGAAATGCGTGACCTTTCGCGTAGCGCCCGTGCGGGTGTTGTAGGCGAACAGGTTCATGACCATGTCGCGGTCGCTGGCGAAATAGATTTCCTCGCCCACCCACATGGGGAAGATGTCCTGTGCGTCGTTGGAGGTGATGTTGCTCACCTTGCCGGCCTTGGGGTCGTAAATCCATACGTCGTCGGCCATGCCGCCGCGGTAGTATTTCCAGGTGCGGAATTCACGCATCACGCGGTTGTAGGCCAGTTTTTTGCCGTCCGGAGACCAGGAGCAGAAGCCGCCCTCGGGAAGGGGAATTTGCGAGGGCATGCCGCCGTCCGGCCCCACCGTCCAGAGCTGGCCGGTGAAGCTGTCGCCCGTACGGTTGCGGAAGACGATGCTTTTTCCGTCGGGACTCCAGGCCATCACCATGTTGTTGGGCCCCATGCGGTCTCCGAGGTCGTCCCGGGGATTGGTGGAGGTGTAGGTGAGCCGGACCGGTTCGCCCCCCTTCGCCGGGATGCGGTACACTTCGCGGTTGCCGTCATACTCGCCGGTGAAGGCGAGGGTTTTCCCGTCGGGGGAGTAGCGGGCGAACATCTCATAGCCGATATGGCTGGTGAGCCGGCTGGCCTGTCCGCCTTCGATGGGAACGGTCCAGAGGTCTCCGGCATAGGAAAACACCACGTCCGTTCCGTTGGTGGCAGGGAAGCGGAGCAAGCGGGCTTCCTCCTGGGCCGATGCCGCCACACAGGCTGCCGTCAGCGCGAAAAGAGTCAGAATACGTCTCATATTTCTAAGGGTTAAGGAATTTATCTACAAGGGCTTCCGCCTCCCGGAAGGCGGTGGCGAGGTCGTCGTTGATCAGAATGGTGTCGAACTGGGGCGCATAGGTCATCTCCTCGGCCGCCTTGGCCACGCGCTGCTCGATGGCCTCGGGCGTGTCGGTGGCGCGGGCCACCAGCCGCCGGCGCAGTTCCTCGACGGAAGGAGCCTGGATAAAGACGGAAAGCGCAGCCTCCCCGAAATACCTTTTGAGGGAAACGCCGCCCTTCACGTCCACATCGAAGACAATGACATGCCCTTTGGCCCAAATGCGGTTCACTTCGCTCTTGAGGGTCCCGTAAAAACGGTCGGCATACACCTCTTCATATTCCACGAACTTGTCGTCGGCCACCAGGCCGCGGAAGACATCGGCACTGTAAAACAGATACTCCACCCCGTCCTTTTCTTCCCCGCGCGGGGGACGGGAGGTGGCCGATACGGAGAACTCCATCTCCGGGTGCAGGCCCAGCAAATGATTTACAAGGGTGCTTTTCCCCGATCCGGACGGGGCCGAGAATATCAGAACTTTTCCAGACATAGGCGCATGTGTTATGTACATCAAACAAATATACAAAAAATAATCGTATATTTGTCAACCATGAAAATAGCGGTTTACAGCGGTTCCTTCAATCCGCTCCACATCGGCCACAGGGCCATCATCCGCTTCCTTACGGAAAAGGCGGGCTTCGACCGGGTCTATCTGGTGGTAACCCCCCAGAATCCCTTCAAGGATGCCCACAGCCTTCCTGCCGGCCAGGACCGCTATGACGCGGCCGCCCGGGCCCTCTCCCGCCATCCCGATCTCAAAGTAACCTTGCAGGACATCGAACTCAGGATGCCGCCGCCGCAGTACACCATCCACACGCTGGACGCTTTCAGGGAGCGGGAGCCTTGGAACGATTTTACGCTGGTTATCGGGGCCGACAATCTGGCCCATTTCATGGGCTGGCGCTTTCACGAGCGCATTCTCCTGGAGTACGGCGTGGTGGTGTTTCCCCGCAAGGGCTATCACCGGGGCCACGACAAGGCCCGCCTCCTGAAAGAGCATCCGGACTACCGGATCACCCTGCTCAAGGCTCCGCTGGTGAACATCTCCTCCACCGAAATCCGCAAGGGGCTGGAGGAGGGATGTGACATGACTAAATGGCTCATGTAATGCAGCATATCGAAATAGAACGGAAATTTCTGGTCAGGGACAGCCGTTTCAAGGCGCTGGCCGTAAAAGCCTGTCGGATCAGACAGGGCTATATCGCACACGAAGGGGGCAACACCGTCCGCGTCCGTATCCGCGACGGAGAGGGTTTCCTCACCATCAAGGGCCCTTCCCTGGACGGCGGCCTGTCCCGGTTCGAATGGGAGAAGCAGATTCCCCTGGCCGATGCCGAAGCGCTCTTCCTTCTCTGCCATGGCGGGGCCATCGACAAAACCCGGTATCTGGTTCCGGAGGGCGTGAACCCCGCCGGCCGCTTCTTCGAGGTGGATGAGTTTTATGGTGACAATGAAGGGCTTGTGATGGCCGAAATCGAACTGGATGCTCCCGACGAGGCTTTTCAGAAGCCGCTCTGGCTGGGAGAGGAAGTGACCGGAGACCGCCGCTACTACAATTCGCACCTTCTCAAAAATCCCTACAAAGATTGGTGCAACCGCTAATTTTGTGTATTTTTGCAGCGGATGAAGGTGGCCTGCAAGGCCCTAACAGGGAAGCCGGTGCAAATCCGGAACTGTGCCCGCAGCTGTGAAGTCCATCCAACGGCTCCGAACCATGCCATTGAGAAATCGAGAAGGCCGGAGCCGGGATCAGTCAGAAGACCTGCCTTCATCAAGTTTAACGTAGGGACCCGGGGGCAGGTTCCGGTATAAGCGCAAAGTATGCTTTTCTCTTTTTTATTGGCAGCGGGCTTGCAGTTGTCGGCCCGGCCGGACACGCTGAAGGCCGTGACCGTTGTGGCCGACCGCGGCGTGGTGGTATCCCGGACGGATACCCTTACAGTCCATCCTTTACAAGATGTTTCAACCGCCCTGCAGCAACTGCCCGGGCTGTATGTGGGGGATTACGGCTCCCTTGCGGGCCTCAAGTCGGTGAGCCTGCGCGGTTTCGGAAGCCCGCATACCGCCATTTACATCGACGGCATCCGGGTGGCCAACATCCAGTCCGGCCAGAACGACCTGGGCATGCTGGATCTGCCTTCCGTAGGGGCTGTCGTGGCCGACTATGCCCAGAACAGCCTGAACTTCATCAGTGCGCGACCCGTCTTCCGCCGCGGGCCGGTCTCCGGCGACGTGCGTCTCCAGTACGGCTCCTTTTCCACCTGGCAGCCGTACGGCCGCCTGAACTTCCGCCTGGGAGAGCGCTGGAGCCTGTCGGCCACTGCCGGCGGGGCGGTTACCAAGGGCAATTTCCCCCTGGAAGACGGTACGCTGCGCACCAACAACGATTTGAAGCAGCTCCGTGGCGGGCTGGACCTTTTCGGCCTGCTGGAAGGGGGTGATTTTCACGCCAAGGTCTATTACAACGGGGCCGATCGCGGCACGCCCGGCTCCCTGGACTGGCCTTCCTCCGACCGCCAGACAGACCGCAATGTCTTTGGACAGTTCCTCCTTCGGAAGGCCTTCGGCCCGGTTTATACCCTGCATCTGAGCGGCAAGGCGGCTTATGACAAGCTCCTTTACCGGAGCGAATGGGGAGACAGCGATTATCAGCAGGCCAATTTCCAGCTGAACAGCACGCATCGCTTCCGGCTGGGCCGGCACTGGACCGGCTCCGTCACGGCCGACTTGGAGCTGCACGGCATGAACGGCAACGTGTACAACGGACATCGTTTCCAGACGCTTGGCGCTGCCGCGGTGGCCTACACTTCCTCGCGGCTCAAGGCCAGCCTCACCCTGCAGTACGATGGCATCTGGGGCCGCAGCGCCCCGTCGTGGAATGTGCTTTCCCCTTCGGCCGATGTGCGCCTGACCCTTGTGGAGGGCCTGGATCTGCTGGCTTTCGGGCGGCGGGGCTTCCGGGCGCCCACCTTCAATGAACTGTTCTATCCCGGCTATGGGAATCCCGCCCTGCGGCCCGAAGACGGCTGGCTCACCGACCTGGGGCTGGACTTCCGCCGCTCCCTGGGCCCCTGGACCCTCAAGGCCCGGGCCGACGGCTACTACAACGCCCTCACCGACAAGATTATTTCGGCCCCGACGGAAGACCCTGCCGTGTGGCTGCCCTTCAATGTGGGCAAGGTGCAGGCGATGGGAGCGGACGTGATGGCCGGCTTCGATTATGCCGGCGGCCCCTGGCTGGCATCCCTGACAGTCCGCTACGGCTGGCAGAAAGCCGTGGACAAAACCCCGGACAATTACACCTATGGCCGGCAGATTGCCTATGTGGCCCGCCATACGGCTCAGCTGCAGGGCTCCCTGGCTTTCCGTGGCTGGACCCTCGGCGCCCGCTGGATGCTCCGGGCCGGGCGGTACGACGCTTCGGGTCCCATGCCCGACTACCACGTCCTGGACCTCAGCTTTGACAAAGAGTTCGCCCTGGGCGGCACCACCCTTGGCATCCACGCCGCGGCCCGGAATCTCCTGAACCGGCGCTACCAGATTGTCTCCGGCTATCCCATGCCCGGACGCAACTTCACGGCCGGTCTTCGTTTCTGTTTTTGATGCCTTGCCGCGTTGACATAAAATTGGCCTTCTGCAAGCTTCTGCGTGTCAACGCGGCAGCGTTTTCGTGCAAAAAGGCCGTTTTGCTTGCCGCGTTGACACAAAAACGCCCCTGGAGGCTGCTCTGCGTGTCAACGTGGCTGGTGCTGGCCTGCGCCGGGCCGGCCGTGCGGCAGGAGAGCGGGATGGAATATGCCCGCTGGTTCAGCATTCTGCAGGACGGGTCGGTGGTTTTGCGCACTCCGGGCGGGGATGCGGACACGCTCCGGGGCCCTTTCCGCCGGATGGTATGCATGTCCAGCTCGTACGTGGGCTTTCTGGAAGCCATCGGGGCCGACAGCACCGTAGCGGGCGTTTCCGGCTTGCAGTTCCTGGGAAACAGGAAGGTGAACGCCATCGAGGCGGGCTACGATGCCGCGCTCAACTACGAAGCCATCCTGCTCGCCCGGCCGGACCTTTTCCTTACCTACAGCGTATCTTCTGCGGAGCCGCCCTATCTGGCCAGACTGCGGGAACTGGGCATCCGCTGCGCCACCGTAAGCGAGCATTTGGAAAGCCATCCGCTGGCCCGGGCGGAATACGTGAAGCTTTTCGGGGCCCTCACCGGTCGTGAGGCCGCGGCCGATTCCGTTTTCTCCGCCGTCCGGGACCGCTACTTGGCCCTGGTGCAGCCCTCGGCCACAAAAAAGGTGCTCATCAACATCCCGTATGCCAGCCAGTGGTTCATTCCGGGCGGTGACAATTACATGACCCGGCTCATCCGCGATGCCGGCGGCATCCTCCTGGGGGCCGTCCCCGGAAAGCAGGAGTCGTCGGTCATCGGCCTGGAAACGGCGTATGCCTTTGCGCAGGAGGCCGATGTCTGGCTCCACCCCGGCTGGTGCGAAACCCGGGAGCAGCTTCGCGCCGTGCATCCGCTCTTTTCCGAGTTCCCCGTCCTGGAAAAGGACGTCTGGAACAATACCCTTCAGCGCACCCCCGGCGGCGGCAACCGTTTCTGGGAAACCGGCCCCGTGCGTCCGGATTGGATGCTGGAAGACCTCAGCCGGATTTTCTCCGGCCATCCCGGGGATTCCCTGCATTATTATCGTCCGGTGAAGTAAAATCCTGTCCGTCAGGTATTTATATCCACCCCTACCACATTCGAATAGTGTAAAAGTAGGGGGTGGATTTCTTTTCTTCTGTCTCGCATGGTGTTTTTCGCGGGGCGGAATTTTTGTTTGTCGCGGCGGCTCTTTGTTTCTTTGCACGTCAAATAATGAAGTCAATAATAATTAAATCAAAATGGATAAAATGTATATTTCGCCCGCAATTCTTCGTTGCATGCCTGTGGAAATGGAATCCTCCATCATGCAGGCTTCCATCTCGGACGCCATCAACGCAGGTGGTGTCGATACCACTGGACAGGATGTGGAAGACCGCGATTTCAGCAATGCCGAGTTCTTCAAGCATGAATGGATCTAAGCAGGAGTAGTTATGAGTGAGCGTGTTTCCTGGCTGAATCAGTGGATAGAAACGGACAGGGGCCGTACAATCGCAGCCGAACAGTTTGAGAAAGCCTTTTCGGGCGTCTCGTCCTGCCAGATGAGAATCCTCTATTCCTTTGTGGGATTTGAACCTTTTTCGGCTCCTTTTTTTGTCAAGCTCCTGCGGGATACAAGTTTGTATGCACTGGAATTATTCCCCCGTTGCGGAGAACGGACGGCCATGCGGCTGTTTCACGCGGTTCTGCATTTCCGTCTGCTGCTGGTAGAGGCGTACACCGGTGAGATGGCCGACCTGGCTTCCTATGTCCTCAAGAATGAGAGCCAGGACAAATGGCTCGTCCAGGTTTCCAACATCCAGCAGCTGAGGAGTGTGATCGAAGACCTCTGCGACCAGTTGTCCGTTCGCTCCTTCCGCATTGTGCGCAGGCTGTTCCGCAGCCTGGACTACGACGTTCAACGCCTCTACGCGTACATCTCCCATCCCGACTTTGACTGCCGGGACATCCCTCTGGTGGGAGATAAAACCTATCCCGAGATAAAGAATTGGTGTGACAGCGTGATTCTGCGTGTGAACCTGGCCTACACTCCGGCAAGAGCCAGTTAGGAATTCCTTCTTTTTATAAAGTGCTTATAGATAGCGCATTACGCCTCCATGGAGGCCCTTCCATGTGTAAAAATGGGGGAGGGTGTTTGTTACGCGGGGTACATTTTTGGGGGTGCAAAAGGAAGTAAGATTCATTTTTATTGTTCATCTTTGCGTCCGCTGTTGGGCAGCCTTGTCTGCCGGGCAACACGTTTAGGAAAATTATAGAAAATATAGAAAATCAATAATGAATACAAAGAATTTACGGTTAATAAGGTTAATGGTGTGGACATGCTTTGTCATGATTCCGTTTTCCTGTACGAAGGGCCCCGGCACGGGAGTGTCGGACCCTTCGTCGGGAATTTCGTTTACGGCATCGGCGGCGTCCGAGGCTGAGGATACCAAAACGACTTACACGGGTGACGGTACTTTCTCTTCGGAAGGGAAGCTCACCAAGGAGCGGATCGACTGGGTTAACGGAGACATGATTCGGATCGTGAGCGCACAGGCGCAGGTGTTGGACAAAAGCGTGACACCCTGGGTGCTGCGATACAGTTCTGACAGCCCCCGGTATTCCCTGGCCGACTACACCGTCGCCACCCACAAGAAAGAAACGGACGTGATCAGCCGCGCCACCATCACTCCCGTCGGGGGCAATGGCCTTCAGTGGGGGACGGGCGACCATACCTTCTATGCCATGTATCCTTCGCGCGAGACTTCCGGCTATTCGGCCGCCGAGAAGGCCAAGATTGGCATCAACCATGAAAAGATGATGGGAACCATCCCTGCCGTGCAGTCTCCGGACCTGAGCGGAGCCAAGGGATGGCCGGACATGCGTTATGCGTTCATGTTCGGAACGGCACAGGCCCCTTCCGGCGCAGATGCCGTGAACCTTCCTTTCTATCCGGAGTTTACGGCCTTTGAATTTACCATTGCCAAGGGAGACAACGAGTCGGTGGAGCTGAGCTCCTTCACCCTGGAGACCACCGCATCGGGCGGCGTGCTCACGGGAGACTTCACCCTCACCAATGCCTCCGGCTGGAACAGCGCCGTCACGACATCCAATACGGGCAGCAGCCTCACGGTGGACCTGAGCGGCGTTACGCTCAATGCTGCCAAAGAATCCCTCACCTTCACGGTGCTGTGCCTTCCGGTGAACCTGGGTTCGCTCAAGCTCACCTTCACCGGCCCCCAACTGGGGACCCGCTCCCTGAAGCTGAACGACAAAAACGACACCCCGCTTTCTTTCACGGCCCGCAAGAAATACCGCATTTTCGGGATGAGTTTCCCCGCCGGACTTTCCACCGAGGGCGAAGACATCCTTTGGGACCTCGAAGGCTGGGGCGGTGTGGTGTATTGGGAAAACGAGTACATCATCAGCGACCTTGAGGCCTCGGCGTCCGCACCGCACACCGGGGGAGAGGTGGTGCTTTCCTCTGCTTTCAAGAGCTATCAGTTCGACAACACCTCCTACCCGGAGCCCTTCTACCTGGAGTGGTCGGAGGACGGTGCGGGCAACTGGCATTCCGGACTCCCGGACTGGCTCAGCGTAGCCGCTTCCGTGGACATGAACGGCTCGGTTGACGGGCAGGAACTCAGGCTGGTGGTGGCTCCGCAGGAAGACAGCTATGTGAATCCGCACACCACGGAGCTTCGCTCCCGTGCCGCCAAGACCAACTTCGACCTTTCCACGGTGAATGTGGCTACGGGCCAAACCGTTTCCCGTACTACTGCCAACTGCTATGTGGTGGACGCCCCCGGCAGCTACCGTTTCCCGGCCGTGTATGGCAACGGCGTCAAGGACGGTGCCGTGAATGAGGCGGCCTATATGGCGCTGGCCCTTCGTGATAATTCTTACAATTGGAGCAATGGGAGCTTGCTGAACAATAACTATATTGACACATTTTACGGGTCTTTTCTTGGTAGATATTTTGACCACATGAACAATCCCATCACCAGCCCTTATATTGCCACCCAGCATGCCGGAAAATCCTTTTCCGTGGAGCTCTTGTGGACCGACGAACCGGGGCTTGTGCAGAATGTGAGCCTTGCGGGCAGCGGCGAGCAGATGTACATCACCTTTGACGTTCCTTCCTCGTCCATCCGGCAGGGGAATGCGGGCATTGCGCTGAAAGCCGACGGTGTCATTGCCTGGAGCTGGCACATTTGGGTGACGGACAGTGATTTAACCTCGGTTGAGAATGCTCCGGATTCCGGCAACAAGAAGTCCTTCTCTCCGGAAAATGTGGGATGGTGCAGCCGCCGTGATATCCAGTATGACGCCCGCACCGCCTATGTGCGCGCAGTGAATGCCGCGGGGGGGAGCAGTGCCGTCTCAAAGGTGGAACAGACCGCCGCCACATTCCGCTACAGCGGGGAAAATCCCCTGTTCCAGTTTGGACGCAAAGACCCCATCGTTCCCCAGCGTTATCTGGTGAATAAGGCAGGAAACACCAGTCAGCAGCGTTTTTACAAGACGGTTTACGGACACTCCTACGAGACCACTGCCGACAAACTGAGTGTGGGACGCTCCATTCAGACTCCGACTGTTTTTTCTGTAAATGTTACAACGACAGGTTCGAATGTAAGAATCTCGACTGACAGACCTGGCTATCCTACCTATTTAGTAGTGGCGAATAGTTGGAATTCCAATTACTTGGACGATCTGACCACTTCTTATGGCGAAGGCGATCTCATCAATCGCGGTTCCCAGAAGACCATTTATGACCCTTCTCCCGTGGGATATAAGGTCCCGATGTTCAATCTCAACAACGACCTCACTGTCTATGACTATAACAGCGAGTACCGTTATCGGGTTCAATATGTCTCTAAAGAGGAGTATCCGCTTTCCGGGAATTATTTCTCCGGTGCGGGAGGAGTTACCGTCGCAACCAATGTGGGCGTTGTGGGAGAGTACTGGTGTGACTTTCATAACGCTTTATTTCCTTATACTGCACGATATATTAAATATCAAAATAATAAAGATGTCTTCCGGACGGTCCGGGGCGGCCCCAACAGTGCCGATTATAAATGGGTTGGAAAATCCGTTCGTCCGATAGCCGAAACCTCCAATGATTTTTTGTATGAATAAGCCTAATTATATTTTATTGCTTGCCGCAGCCGGGCTCTGCGCCTGTTCGCAGATGGAGCCGCTGACCCCGGAAACGGGGGAGGGCCGCCTGACGGCCCGTATCGAGGGCGCCGCTCCCGATACCAAGACCTCCTACGACTCCGGCATCCGGGATCCCCGCGTGGGAGACCTGGTGTGGAACGAGGGGGACCAGGTGGCCATCCACTTCAGCGACGGCTCCTACCAGAACGTGGCGGTGGAAAACATCGGCGGCACGGTGAACGACCCTGCCGTGTGTGAATTCCGCGCCCCTTCCACGGCCGCCCGCTACCGCGACTTCTATGCCGTGTACCCGGCCTCGGCCGCAGACCCCGCCAACTACGGGAACCCTACCCTCAAGCTCACCCTTCCGGCCAGCTATGACATTTCCGACATCGTCGCCGGCACCGGCACCCGCACCGCGGACTTCTCTCCCTGCCCGCTGGTGGCCTACAACGACGAAGGCTCCTCCTTCCTGGACTTCTACCACGTGGGCGGCCTGCTGCGGATGACGCTGCTGAGCATCTACCCCGATGCTGCGCGCGTCCGCGTCGTTTTCCCCACCGATATAACGGGCGCTTACGCCGTGACGGCCCCCGGGACCCAGACCCCCGTCATCACCACCGCGGGCTCCGCATCGGCCAACTCGGTGCTCTTTACCCTGGCGGGCGGAGCGGCCATCGGCCAGAGCAAGAGCGTCGTGCTCAATGTTCCGCTTCCCTGCGGCGTGTACAACGGCTTCAAGGTGGAAGCCCTCAATGCCCAGGGCGCCTCGCTGGGGGAGGTGAGTATAAATTACAACCTCACGGTGATCCGCCACCACGGCAAGAAGTTCTGGCTCATCTTCCCGCATACGCTGTCTGTGGAAGGGGAGGGCCTGTACTGGACCGACAACCTCAACGAGGGCGAGGACATTTTCTGGAACAATTACCTGAACCAGGGTGAAAATTTGAATTGGAAATAACTAAAGAAAAACAATAATGAAATCAATCACGAAAAGCGGCGCAGTCGCCGCACTTATCGCTCTTGCCGCAGTATCCTGCCAGTCCAAGCTGCAGGAGGTGGCTGTTCCCGAGGAGGGCGTGGTCACCGAAACCCTCACGCTGAGCATCGAGGATCCCACGGCCACCAAGGTGGATATCGCCAACGTTTCCGGCACCTTCTCCTGGACCGAGGGGGATCAGATTGCCGTCTGGTTCCAGAACGGTTCCACCGGCTCCTGGAGCACTGGCCCCGTTACGGCCAACTCCAGGGTCACCATTTCCGGCAACGGCACCCGTGCCAAGCTGGCTGTGTATCCTGCGGGTGCGCAGACCACCTTCAACCTCTCCGCCACGGACAATGCTTCCTACGCCCAGGTTACCAAAATCCGCTATCCCGGCGAGATCAGCCTCGTGGGCAAGCCCGACAACTATTCCCCCATGCCCATGATTGCCCTGAACGACCCTTCCCGCTCCGGCCTCAAGTTCTTCCATGTGGGCGGTCTGGTGCGTTTCAGGCTCTATGGCGTCCCCTCCGGCACCAAGTGGATTCGCGTGGCTTCCGACGCCGCGCCGCTTGTCGGCGATTTCCCTGTGGCCATCCCCACCGGCAACGAGGTGAACGCCGCCGCCCTGGTCTATGACAAAGCTTCCTGGGCCAATGCCTATGGTGACACCTCCTGGGACGCGCTTTTTGGCGCTTCCCAGGGGCAGGAGCTCCTCATCAAGATTTCCGAAACGGGCCTCACCGCCGAGGGCAATGGCATCACCATCAGCGTTCCTGTGCCGATGGGCGTCTATTATAACTTCATCATTACGGCGCTCGGCGCCAGCAAGCAGTCCCTGATGACGGGGAATTATGCCGCTTCCACCTCCGAGGTGGTTTTCGACTGCGAGCGCGCCACCGGTGTGCGCCTGGCCAATCAGGCCCTGCGCCGCAACCACCCTATGACACTTCCCAACTATGTGCACGGCGCCTTTAGTGTTTCCGACACCAAGAAGGTGTATTTTGCCAAGGGCAATGTGATGGTGACGGATACCTTCAACGGAACCAACCACTCCCTCCAGTGGAAGTTTGCCGACAACCAGTGGGACTACTCCACGGATGTTCCTCCCACCACGGCCGGGCAGACCACCACTTATTCGCTTTTTGGATGGGGAACCGGAAACAATCCCTGGCTGACCAGTACGGCGGATAGTGATTATGCTTCCTTTGTCGATTGGGGCATTCATTTTGACGACCAGGGTAACGGTTTGCATACACGGACCAATGGTACTTGGAAGGTTTTAACTCATAGTGAATGGAAATATTTGCTTTATAATCGCTCAAATGCTTCTATTCTGTGGAGTAATGCTATTATATATGATACTGCCAGTTCAACTTCTATTTTCGGCCTGCTTTTATTGCCGGATGACTGGGTAACTCCTTCCGGCTGTACTTTCCGTCCCGAACATTTAAATTTTTACGGTTCTACAGAACATTATTTTGACGGAGACTGGCGACTGATGGAAGAAAACGGTGCGATCTTTTTGCCTATTTCTGGCCGACGTATAGGTACTGATGTCCGTGATTACGAAGGCCGCGTTAATCCTTATGGCAGCTTTGGCGCTTATGGCGTTTACTGGTCGTCGTCTAATTCCCGAGATGATGGCTATGGCATATGCATAATTTTCGATTACAGAGGCGTGGTGGACACAAGAGGCGAATATCACAGAGGTTTTGCGGTTCGTTTGTCCCATGAATAAGTTTTAGACATCCACAGCATTCTTTCTCGCGCCCCTTCGGCGCGAGTTTTTTTTCCCTCGCTCCCTCCCGCCCTTCCTCCTTCGCCATCGAGTGGCCGCTAACCAATTGGCCGTCAGTCGCTTCCGTAAAATCCTCTGCGCAAAAAGCGCAGAGGA
>OCTW011571511.1_pt1 | contig 15237 bp, 11 predicted proteins | sample 1539671 | NCBI WGS metagenome assembly OCTW01 (sample SAMN02144230, study PRJEB22623) | gut metagenome | biome: sheep rumen | host: Ovis aries | place: New Zealand
TGTGATTTGTAGCAAAACCATTTTAACACGGAGAACCACTATGGATTTTTGTTTTTGATTAACTGTTCAAGTTCATTTTACAACGGACCTCTTTTTATAATGGGTACAAATTCACCAGAAAGACGCTCATTATCAGATTCTTCCTCTGGAAAACATGGCCCTGCCCCTGTAACGATAAAGTCACTCAGTTCTATGCCACAAGTTACCTTACAGGAAACACTAACCCATCGTTCGATGAAATTGCCTTTGCTTGATGATGGACTCATATTGACATCACAACAAACCAGTACATCAAATGTAATGATGCCGTCATGTGGCTGGTAAATATGTATAACATTTTCAATGGTAACATCATCTATAGACGCACCTGCAAGGATGTTTTCCCGCTCATACAGGTATTTTATAGCTGCTTCCTTGATAACCTCAAAACGTTTCTTATTTAAAAGTTTCTGGAGAGGCGTCTCATCCTGCGCTTCATAATAATCCAACTTACTATCGTTGAGTTTTCGCCTCAATTCCCGCCAATGTGGCAAATATTCGTCCATGTACGCTACAAAGACAGCATTATGTCTACGCTCCTGAATATGTGTCAGTTCATGGACTATGACAAAATCCAGGCACTCTATCGGTTTCTGTGCCAACTGCAGATTAAACCATAGTTTGCCCTTATCTGTATTGCAGACACCCCATTTAGTAATCATATTCTTCGTCTGCCAGCCGGTGCAAACAATGCCCATCGCATCTTCCCACTGTGGCAAACGTTTCTCTATTTCTTTTTTCAGCCAAGACCGATAACACTCGCGCACAAAGTTTTCTCGCTGCTTCACACTACTTTCCTGTGGCATAGTCAGGATAGCTTTATCCCCCTGCAGCGTTAGGCTTCGCTTACTACCCGGAGTAAAAACCAGATAATACTGCCGTCCCCAGACATACAAGGATTCCCCTGAAACGTATTGACGCTTGGTTAAGCGTGGCTGGGCTTGAAACTTCTGGATGGCATCCTTGATATAGCCCAGATTCGTGCGTGCAAACATCTCAATCGCCTTATCCGGAATATGCTCCGGCGATGAAATGACTACATGGCCATCAGGCGGTTTGATAGAGAGGTGCATATTTTTGATTTTCTTTTTCTGCACCTCAACATTGATGCCAGCTATTGTAAAATGCATCAATATTCCTCCTGCTTTTCGATGATGTTGTACAAACGATCCACCTCATCCATATCACCTGTGATGTCATAAAGCTGCTTCTTGATGCGTCTGACAACAACTGGGTTACTGCGGAAACCGGCCATCCTAGTCTCCATAACAGCCTCATGTACACGACAAGCCAGATCTTCATCACCATCCAGATTATCATACAATGTCTGCTTGGCTGAACTGTCTGCAACACTTTCAGGATAATGTCCTGTCTCTGCCTGATCATCTACCTGCTTAGCCAACGATATATATTTTGCCAACAGGGCTGCATAATCCAGCACACCCTTGCGACGTTCCTCAATAAGCTGATCAAGGATTTCAGACATCTTCTGATAATAACGAGGATTTACTGTGATTTTCTCGATAACCTTACGGCGAATATTGTTCTCAATAGCCTCAGCCGCACCATCCTTCTTCCCGGATGTCCCTTTTCCCGTCATGGTCTTGCCTTCTTCAGTAACAAAATCCAGTAACGTCAGGTCATCAAACTGGCCGATTTTCTCTGCGTCTGCTGCCACAATAAAATTATCGATAAGTTTGCGCATATCCGGTTCATACGCCTTGTAATCTAGAAAATCACCGCTGGCATGACCGATAACTGCCTTCAGCTCTGTGTAAAAAGCTACACGACTGTCAATCCTAGATAGCACCTCGGCATTGCAGTCATCGACAAGATATGGCTTAGCCTCCGCATATGCTCTTGCCAATGCATTCACCAAATGGTAAAGTTTCTCCCTAGAACGAGCATAAATTTCTTCTACCTGCTCATCCTGTCCAGCCTCTCCACAAAAATATTCGATGTACTGCTTATCCTCACGTGGTTCCTCTACACCTTCGCAAAGGGAATCTACCCTATCCATGACCTCACGTAGCCAACTCTCTGCCGCCTCACGACGATTCTTAAGCAGGTCTTCTACATCCTTCGGCTCATAGCCAGCAAAGGCTCCAGAAGTATACTTATCCATTGCATCCTGCAAATTGCCAAACAGCTGCTTATAGTCGACAATATAACCAAAATCCTTGGATTCATCATCCAGACGGTTTACACGGCAAATAGCCTGAAAGAGGCCATGATCCTGCATAGATTTGTCGATATAAAGGTAAGTGCAAGGAGGAGCATCAAAACCGGTGAGGAGTTTATCTACTACAATGAGCAGTTTCATTTGGGCAGGCGCCTCAACAAAGAGTTTCTTCACGTTTTTCTCAAAATCTTCCACACGTCCCTGCAATGAGCCCTGAGGAAGATTCTCTGGGTCGAGTCCCAGCATCTCAAGATAAACACGATATTTAAGGAACGTGTCAGTTTCATCTTCGTCACTGACCGTATCTGTCCTCAGTTCTCCCTTATTAGGAGTATAGGAAGAAATAATGGCACAGCGTTTAAAATCCTTCTGCTGAAAAATTTCATAATATTTGCAGGCTGTCTGGATAGAATCTGCCACCAAAATAGCATTGCCATTACCATCAGAGAGACGCGGTTTCACATTAAAATCCCAGATGATATCAAGAGCTACGCGCTCCAAACGTGACTGCGAACTGTAAACCTTCTGCATCGTCGCCCATTTAGCTTTCAGTTTAGCCTTTGCCTTCGGCGAAAGCGAACGCGTCTTTACCTCGAACCACTGGTCAATTTTTTCACTGGGCGAAAGGCTCTGCGGAATATCCCGAGCCTCGTAACGCAAGTCAAGCACCACACCATCTTCTACGCCTTCGTTGTATTTGTAGGCATGGATATAGGCACCAAAGACCTCAAGGCTAGTCTTTTTATCCTTCTTTAACAGCGGGGTTCCGGTAAAACCGATAAATACAGCCTTCGGCAGGATAGCTTTTTCCATAGCAGCATGCAATTTCCCCGACTGGGTGCGGTGGCACTCATCCACAAAAACTGTTATATTTCCTTTTGCCTCGAAGCCCTCTGGCAGAGAAGCTTTCAACTCCGCAATATATTTATCATAGTCCTTTTCTGTGGCTTCGCCACCACGCTTGCCAAACTTATGAATCAATGAACATATCAGACGCCCCTGCTGACTCCCCAAACGATAGATAAGGTCTTTTCCGCTTTTGGTCCGAATAATTTTCTCTCCAACACCACCAAAGACTTTCTCTATTTGGTCATCCAGTTCCTCACGGTCAGTAACAATCAGCACACGCTTATCCTCTGCATCAAGATGTGCCAGTATCCACTTGGCCAACCATACCATGGTCAACGTCTTGCCAGAGCCCTGAGTATGCCAAATGATTCCTCCCTTGTGCTGTGCCAAACGCATCTGAGCACGCTTTATGCCAAAATATTGGTTATAGCGACAGACCTTCTTGATGCCCTTGTCAAAGACAACAAAATTCATCAGCAAGTCGATGAAACGCTCCTTGTCGAACATGGCATACAGTTGCTGCAAAAGCTTGTTGTCTATATCAGCAGACTCACGGCTGATGCGCTGGTCAACAGGAGAACGCTCCGCCTCATGTTCCTTAAATCCATCATCCTTCCATTCCATATAGAACTTTTCCTTAGTCTCAATGGTGCCATAACGCAGCCCTTCGGCCTCGTTACCTGCCATACAAAACTGCACCGTGGTAAAGAAGTGGCGGATAAATTCTTTTTTCTGATTGGTTAGATTCTGTCGGATACCGTTTCCTACGGAAATACTGCTCCGCTTCAGCTCGATTATAGCCACCGCTATACCATTAAGGTATATAACCAAATCCGGACGTTTCTCTGAGTTCTCAATAACTGTGACTTCCTCGGCAATGGCAAACTCATTATTGGCCGGGTTGGCTTCATCAATAAAATACACATTTTGCGGGGCCTTGTTCGGTGCTGTCTTAACTTTTGCACCATATTTTAGCAACTCGTAAACTGCCTTATTGGCCGAATATAGGTCATCGGACATATCCCCAGCCGCCTTTTTCATCTGGCGTATTGCCTCGTCCACAAGCACTTCCGAGTACTCCTTACGCTTTAGGTATTGCGCCAGGAGGTCCTCCCTGATATTGCCATTCAACGCTTTCGAAAGATTACCCAGATAACGGTAGTCCAGCCCTTTCGGGTTGCGAAAGAATTTCACCACTTTATTCTGCGTCTTGCGTTCATTATCACCTACTGTCAATGACATCACCTTCTAAAGTCGAATTTTTCCTGTCAAAAGCTGTTCCATCATACCCTGCTTAATGGCACGGTATTTTTGTAATTCACTTTCACATTTTTCAATTTGATAATCAACATCTCTAAAAATGTTGCAGATAGCCTCTTGCTCTGTTACAGAAGGATACCGTATTTCTATATCTTGCAAATCTGAATTATGAATATGTACAACTGTTTTCCCCTGAGCTTTCTTAGCTATAACTTTATGTGAAGAACCATATGTAATTTCTAGAGCTAAAAAGCCTGATTTTAACATACTATATGGATGTAATATGTTCATATCTCCACCAAGCAATACCCCCTTATTCTCCACCACTGCTGCGCGAGCAATTTCTTCATCCGTTTCGCCAGATGCAGGAATTATTACTTCTCCGCCACGACTATAAACTGAATCTACTTTTTCTAATGCATAGGTGTCAATACTACCTATATAAGTTTGGTAACTGGTATATAATCGACCATATAATATAATCGGCGTTCCCCAGCTAATTACATCAGCTTTAGAGTATCCTTTCCCTTTAGAAAAGGATACTACTTCAGATAATTTCTTTATGTTCCATTCATCGCTAAATCCTGGCAATCTTACATCTGGCTCATTCTGTCCTATCTTAGGAAATAAGTGTGCAAGACAAGCTTGTTTAAGATTCCTATTCTTCTCAACTTGCAATTCCAGATTGGCAATTAAGGCATCAATATCAGACAGTACCCTAACAATTTTTTTCTGTTCTGCCAATTGAGGAACCAACAATCTGTTTTTGCGAAGCTTTTTTATGCTTGTACGTTGTCTTGTGCTCCCCTGCGTATCATTATCTATTTGTTCCTGAAAAAATAATGCCTTAGTAGCATAAACGAAATACTCTGGCATGATAATTTCTTCATCAACAACTATTTTGACAGCATCCGAGGAAAGAATATACATTGCTTCCTTATCTGGACAAAGCATTGCACGTCCAGCTGGCATCATTTTAGCCACAACAACATTAGGATAAGCAACAATACATCTTTTCAACTTATTAGCATGGGTAAAAGTGGTATATTTGACATTATCATCCTTCCACCCATCCTCACCTATGTTGCTAAGCTGAATAATTCGAGCTTCTCTATTTTCTGTATAATGCACTTTCTTTAAATCACTACCAAATGGACCATCAACCATATTTTTTGTTAAATGCTCTAAGGTTAGTTCTTGCCATCCTTCTGGCAACTTATTTACCATACAAATCCCATCCTTTCCAGATGAGACTTCACCTTTTCCTCATACATTTCGGTCTCCTGTTTCAACTCTGGCAGTGGATGCTCATAACGCTGAGCAAGTTCTGCAATGCGGCTGGTCAGTCGACGGGAAAGAGTGACATATATGTCTGTGAGATTCTGATTAATGCTGGCAAACCACTTCCGCTCCACGAGCATATCAATGATTTCCTCATCCGTGAATAGCGCATATTGGTCACGGCATTTTTGTTCCAACTCCTTCTTCAGTTCCTTTACCTGTCTCTCATAGTTATTGGCCTGATAGCAAAGTTCCAAAGCCTCCTGCAACTGCCTGCACTCTAGGCGTAAACTTTCCGGCACATTTTCTATATCCTGACGAATTTCCTTCAGCCGTGCATTGATAGCTGTTTTAGTAGCGTTCCCCTTATCATTGATGATACCACGGCAAAGCGGGTGTGCCTGCAAATATGCTGGTAAGTCCTTTTTCTTAGGCATATGTTCCAACATATATTCCAATTCCTTGGATTCCACTGTCTGGATATTTTGCGTAATTTCACCGAGCTTCTGCTCTATATCAGTAGCCTTTACAGTCTCACCTTCCGCCAGCTCACCCAGCAAAGATTCCTCATCTACACTTTCAATAAGAGCCGCTAGCTTTTCTTCAGTTTCTGCCTGAGCAACCTCCGTTGAAGCAATCCCCTCTTCTTCCGCCTGGAAGAACTTGTGGCTAACGATTTCCTTGGGTATCAAACGGCCATCCCAGCCAGTTTCCTTCATTTTCCCTTTGTTCTTGCCTTTCTTAATTTCTTCCTCGGTCACATCAATAATGCGGGCATTTGCGTAACCATTAGCCTCACTCGTGACCAATGCCACATCATCCCCCATCACTTCTGTCCAGTAACTAAGCAGCGCCTGATAGACATCATATTTATCCAGCAAGGTCAGGGGTTTATAAGCACTCATCAGCCTCTCCGCCAAGCTGTCAATCAGTGCCTGTGGCTGTACGTTTTCCGTAAGCGTAGCCAGTTTCTCATATTCCCTGTCATGCCAGACCTGATAGGCTTTTTCCACCTGCTTTCCATAAGCAGCAAAATCCGCATTCCGATAGATAGCTTGACGAATACGCTCCTGCGGTACAGTCAGCGTATAATAGCCTTCCTCTTTAACAGTAAAAAGCTCTGGTTTCAAGCTAGGGAACGCCTGCCAATAGCTTTTCAGCCCATCTACATCCGCCATCGGAATGCCGCCATGAAGGTGGGCATAGATATCCTGCACATCTTCCTCCGGCGATGAATCGATATAGCGGGTGATGTTCAGGTTACAACCATTCGTGATCTCAATTTCATCATTCGGCACGAAACGGGCATACTTCGGGTCATCCGTCAACTGCTCATTGAACGTTTTCACAATCCGATAGATATCGCGCTCCTGCAGACGGTTTTTGTTGCCGTCCTTTACATAGCCGTGGCTAGCATCAATCATGAAGATGCCCTGCCTGTTGGCAGCGCCTTCCTTATCGATAACCAGCACACAAGCCGCAATACCCGTACCATAGAAAAGATTTGGTGGCAGGCTTATTATGCCTTTTATCCAATGACGCTTGATAATAGAGGCACGAATTGTCGCCTCGGCGTTGCCACGGAATAGTACACCATGAGGCAGAATGACTGCAGCCTTCCCCGTGTCCTTCAGAGTTTTCAGTATATGCAACAGCCACGCATAATCACCGTTTTTCTCTGGCGGCATATCACCATACCCCTCAAAACGGCCATACTCTTTCCCAGCCAAACCGTCTGTCCAATTTTTCATAGAAAACGGTGGATTGGCTACAATATAATCAAAGCGATCCAGTTCCGAAGAATCATGCTCACTTAAGTAGCGTGGCTCAGAGAATGTATTTCCCTTACTGATGATTGTCTCCGCCTTGCGGTGCAAGACGACATTCATCTTAGCCAAACCAGCAGTAGCGCCATCCTTCTCCTGGCCAAATCCCGCCAAATTGAAGGGTGCTGCGTCCAATGCCCGAATAAGCAGACTTCCGGAACCACACGCAGGATCACATACCTTGGCATTATGGTCCTTGCATTCCGCAATCCCCACCACACTGGCCAAAATTCTCGAAACCTCAGCAGGGGTATAGAACTGTCCCTTGCTCTTGCCGCTGTCAGAGGCAAAATGACGCATCAAGTATTCATAAGCATCACCAATAAGGTCGTCACCATTGGCTTTGTTGCGGGAAAAGTCCAAATCTGGACTCTGGAAAATTTCAATAAGATCAGTCAGCTTGTCCACCATTTCCTGACCAGTACCAAGCTTAGCTTCATCATTGAAATGTGCGATATCAATGACACCCTTGAGACTGTCATTTTCGTCCGCCAGACGAGCAATAACCTTATCCATACCTTCGCCGATGTTCTTCTTGCCCTTTAACTTAATAAAGTCGTTAAAAGAACAACCTGTACGCTTTTCCGGGTCTTTTTCCGGGTCGTGCTCTTTGTCAAAGACGGTGATATCAGCAAAAGCCTCGCCCTGATATTTATCCGTCACATATTTCATGAACAGCAAAGTCAGAATATAATCCTTATACTGCGAGGCATCCATTCCGCCTCTAAGCTTATCGCAACTCGCCCAAAGCGAGCTGTATAGCTGTGTCTTTTTTATTGCCATGCTTACTGTATCTCCTCTACTCTATTATAATCTGTTCAAAATTTTCCAGAAATATCTGGATTCTCTTGTCTGGCCTCTCACCCAGCAGCCAAATATCCGGAAGCCACCGCCTCCCGGATGGCCTCCTTGATATTGCTTTTGGTCATCTTCAGCTGTCCATTACTGGTTAATCTGACGATTTTAGTAAAACCTTCCTCTTGCTCCATCATGGAGATAACACTAGAGTGTTCCCCCTTATCTTTGGTGGAATGTGGCATAGGACCGACCAAAATCAACCGATAATCACTATTATACCGCAATTTCCCAAAATCGAAATGCTTTAATTCACTATATTCTATATGTAGTTCCACCCTGTCTTTGGATATCCCCTGACTGGCCACAGAAGCCAGTATCTCCCTATCCTTGATGGCAGCTTCCCCAAAGATAATAATCTTGCCATTTTGCATGGCCTCATCCCATGCAGGAGCTTTTTTATTCGGAGCCAGGCTGTTAAGACCAATCTGGTGCAGATACTCATCCAATCGGTCTTCCTTCCAAGCATTTTCTAGATTCTGATAGATGCTCATCTGCACGGCCTCAACCAGCTCACTAAATTCGGTTTCAGACACCAAGGTCAATCCGCCTCCTCCAGGATGCATGCCAACTGAAGTTCCAATTCCTGCATCTGACGCTTCAATACTGATAAATGACGGCGAATGGAAGTATATTTCTCCACAACCTTCATCTGCTCATCCATCGGTATCACAGGTATCTTTACCTGTAACAAGTCCTTACGGGAGATTATCTTAATCGTGCTCCCCTTAGACAAATATTCTATCTGCTTGGCCCCTTCGCGGCTTTTCAAATAACACATCACATAGATAGGATGCACTTTTTTCTCATCCAGCTGCATAAAATACATATTGCCATTAGCCAGCACCTTCTTGCCCTGCAAGGGAGGAACAATGCCTATCTTCATAGGTGCACTTCTAGAAATTACCAGGTTACCCTCAGTCACGCAGAATCTTTCCCACGACTCTTCCATTTCAGTTAAGTATGGCAATGGCATACGAACAGCATCATCCTCCACATCTTTTAACATTAGATACTGGAAATTCGTTTCATCCTTGGTTGCCAATTTTTCCAACTTAGACGCCGGAACTGCCTGCCCTCGTTCCAGTAATAGCACCAAATCCCCCAGTGCTACTCCATTTTCCACTTCTGCCACAGCACTGGACAAATAGCCTACGGGACTTAAATCATATTCTTGTTCAGCAATTTCCTCGGGGTTCACATCGCGACTATGCTCTGTTACTCCGTTTACCCGCCGGAGGACTTCCGATATGTTATCATCAGCCATCTCACTTGTGTAACGTTCCTTCACCTTGCAGTCTCGAGCATCTACCATTCTTACAGTGGTATTTCCTTGGCTAAATACCAACATATCACATTGCACGCCTGTATTTGGCATAATTCCGTCCGGCAAAGCTGTTACTGACTCCAGGAGGCCACTATCGATCAGATAACGCCTCATGTCTTGCTCGCCTCTCGAGGCACGGAACAGCAAGCTATCGTATGTAAGCACCACAGTCCGGCCACCAGGATTCTGCTTCTCCAGTGCGGACAATGCAAACGCCCAATCCATTCTTCTGGTTCTCGGAAGCCTCTCATAAATCTTAGCCAGTTCTTCATCTTTCGGAAGCCAATGGTAAGCATTTGTCTCTCTCATGGCCATTGGCGGGTCTGCATATATCTTATCCGCGCTCAAATCATCAAACAGACTATCCCCCTGCTTCACGCTGATAGCTTCGTCCATGAAGGCCGCACGAATTTTACTGACAATTACTGCATCTGTGGAGATTTCTGTGCCATACACTGCTTTTGCCTTAGTATTCAAATAAGCTCCGATAGCAAAATCACCAAAACCAAAGCAATAATCCATTACAGATTCACCGGGCTTGACCTGTAGCAACTCTCTGCCTATATGAGCGAACGCTTCTGGTGTCGCCACACTTCCACTTCTTTTCCCCATACTTCTAAAATACCATGATAAGTTGCCAAATATTAAAGACAGTAGCTGCTCTTCACTACATTTGTATGCAAGCGTTTCTGCCTCTGTGTAGAACTCATCAAGCATGGAGTTTAGCTTCAGTCCAACGGAATAGTCCATCTCGGTTTCTCGAAGAACATCGTATAACCTTTCCCGACTCACAACTCCAATTTTCTTATATATGTAAGCTAAGGTCACCAAAGACATAAACTTTGCCAGATTAGGTTCTGATTTGCTACGCAGCAAATTCATTCCATCCCATGCCAACTCATAAGATATTGACTCGCGCAACTTGCGAATATCATCTTTGGAAAGGGTTGGGAAGAATACAGGTTTTGCAGTTTTTACAGCCACAACAAAGCACCTCCGTATATTATGGTTATACATAACTTTATTAATTGTTTATAGTATATGAGAATTATACATATTTGTCAATGGTTATGTATAACTTTTTAGTATTCCTAAACACAAAAAATAACGAGGCACATAATGTATCCCGTGAAGTTATAACAACACTTCTGTTAATCATTTGGATTTAAACATCTCAGCAACCAATTTTAAAGATACTGCCTTATTCATAAACCATTAATAAGGCTCCGTCATACATCAGTTTTGTTGCTCATCGAACAATACCCACAAGATTTCTTCAAACGCCTGGGGCTGCTCCTTTATTACTTCGCTGTGTAAAGAAAACAGATTTTTCAGTAAATGAGAATCTCTTTTGATAAGCATTCTAAAATATCAGCAGGATTTAATCGCTTCTGCCTCGAAATTAGCTTTTAGTCGTCAAGTTATACCTGTAATGTAGATTTCCCCCCACATATAGAATCGAGGAACAACCAATGAGCAAATATAATGTAAATCAATATTCTGTAAATACCCTATTGGGCTTCATCGAAGGAGGCAACATCGCCATTCCTGAAATCCAACGTCCTTTTGTCTGGAAGGCCAGCAAAGTGCGTGACCTGATAGATTCTCTATACAACGGCTACCCCACCGGTTACATCATAATCTGGCAAAACGGAAACGTGAAGCTTAAGGATGGCTCCAGTTCCGTAGGAAAGAAAATCCTCATCGATGGACAGCAACGTATCACAGCACTCATGGCAGCCATAGCCGGACAGAACATACTAACTGAAAATTACGAAGAAAAACCCATCCGCATTGCCTTCAACCCCATTGCAGGTGAGGATGAAGAACGGTTTGCCGTACAGACCCCCGTCCACATGAAGAGTCCCATGTGGATTGCAGATATTTCCGAAGTATTCAAGCCAGAATTTGACAGCTATGGCTTTATTGAAGAATTCACGGCGAAGAACCCCTCCGTCTCGAAAAGTGAAGTCAATAAAGCAATCCTGAAACTACTCGGTATACAGAATTGCCAAATCGGAGCCATTGAGCTTATACCACAACTGGATATTAGTGAAGTAACAGAAATCTTCGTGCGCATCAATTCCCAGGGGAAGCGGCTCAATGAAGCTGATTTCGCCATGTCTAAAATTGCTGCTGACGAAGGCTATGGTGGTAACCTACTCCGCAAAGCCATCGATTATTTCTGCCACCTCGCCGTAGAACCAGCATTCTACAGCAAACTGAAAACCGTGGATGCTGAGTTCATGCAGTCTCCCTACGGTGCCAAGATGAAATGGCTTAAGGACGATTACGATGACATCTACGACCCGGAATATAATGATATGCTGCGTGTTTCCTTCATGCACCAGTTCAATCGTGGCAAACTGGGTGACTTGGTGAGTCTTCTCTCCGGCAGGGATTTCAAGGACCGCTCCTTTAAGGAGGAAATCGCAGAGAACAGCTTTAAGAAGCTGGCGAACGGCATACTGAATTTCATGAGCGAATACAACTTCAAGCAATTTGTACTAGCCATCAAGTCTGCCGGTTTCATCTCTTCCAAGCTAATAAACTCAATGATGACACTAGATTTTGCATATACCCTTTTCCTCATCCTGCAGAACGGTGACGAGGTGGCAAAGACCGAAATCAAGCGATACATTCAGAAATGGTTCGTACTCTCAGTCCTGACCGGGCGCTATATTTCCTCTCCAGAATCTCAGATGGACAGGGACTTGCGCGGTATCAAGGACAAGGGCTTTTTAATATTCTTCAAGGAAAATGAAGAATCTATGCTCTCTGATACCTTCTGGAACGTACGCCTCGTGCAGAGTATGGAGACTTCCTCCATCAGCAGCCCTTATTTCAATACTTACTTAGCAGCGCAAGTTTTCTTCGGTGATCATTCCTTGTTGTCCACCACCTCCAAAGTGGAGCACCTTATTACTGTAGCCGGGGATGTTCATCACATCTTCCCCAAGGAGTATCTGAAGCAAAACGGTTATAACGACAAATCACTTTATAACCAAGTGGCGAACTATACATATCTCGATACCACGGTCAACATTGCCGTGGGCAAAAAGGCCCCAAGCGATTATTTCAATCAAGCACTGTCACAATGTGGTACTGACAAGCTCACCTGCGGTACAATTGCAGAGGAATCCGTTTTCTGGGAAAATCTGGATGCCAACTGTATCCCCCATAGAATTACCACAATGACCTCATCTGATTACCCTGAATTTTTGAAGGAACGCCGTGTGTTGATGGCCAAGAAGATACGTGATTATTATGAGAAACTGTGAGTTACCATAAACAGGCTCAGACATACCTGCGCGTCCCCAGCATACCCCATTAATACAAAAAGGCCTCGAAGTCGCTCATTTTATAAGGCTTCGAGGCCTTTCTATGCATTGCTCCTCTCCGGAAAACTTCATATTTCATTTGTCTATTCACTTATATCCGTCTGCACCGGCACTTCCAATCCGCTCTGCTTATATACTTTTAACACACGTAAGCGCCTCATCAAGTCCTCTCGCCCATGCCAATATCTCATTTTCATCAGCATATCTGTGGATGTGGAACCGTTCATTCCCCGATAGTATAGCCGAGAGCTGCGTCTCCTGGGTACGATAGAAAATATGTACTTCCTTGCCATGGGATTCAGCGTAAGCGAGCTCATAGCCTACTCCCAAAGATACCTGGGTACATTCTGCCATTGCTACATCACATTCCCGCAACCAGGCTGTGTCCTGTTCATAGATGGCCTTATCCCCCTTGTCCTCAACGGTAGACAGACTCAGGTCGCCCACATGCTCAGTAAGCACCTGGTGTCTCTCCTTTAAGACCGCTATAACCTTGCGGTAGAGCTCTGCGTCCTGCCGCCCCCCCCCACGGATGGAGCCTGCAAAATACACCTTCATATTATGAGCCTCATTTCTTCTTCAAATCCAGCAGTACCTCATCGACAGATTAACACAGCAAACACTCCACATTGTAATAACAATGTCACTTTGGCATAATCAGTGACGCCTTGATGCAAACCTACCACCAGCCTGCACCATAACCCGCTCTATAATTTCTTTGACGGAAGTGCGGCGTTGATGCTTTAGTGACTGTTCCATCAAAAATAGCACGTGTTCATTAGACACATGGCACATGTACTGCTGTTTTCCCATACCCTTGCGATTGAAGGCACTATTCTGTGTCCAATGCTCTGCCAGCCACGACTTACACGTACGCATATCGAGTGGCACATCGAAGTCAACGTAGTCTACATCCACACGATAGCCATCATTATCCCAATCCACATCCGTCTTAGCATCTTTCAGCGCCCGCGGCTGCTGTGATTCATAACAATCAGAAGTGGCTATTCCTACCGCCTGAATAGCTGTGCTAGCATGATGGATGATGAAATCACCCTTACGTATCTCCGTCATGATTTTATATCCTTGATTCTCACAACCTCTTTTATCACGTTGTGGCGACCATACATAGCCACCGTCATGTTCATGCTGGTACGTCTGATTTTGATATACATAAAATATGGACATTTAGTTATCACCTCTAAAAATATATCGCTGACTATAACGCCAGTAATTCGTCATGATTGATAATCCAATCTCTTCGCAACTTTCTCCACTAGCTCCACATCTGCTGGCAACCACTGTATAGTTTGGATACTCTTCTTATCTAACCACATAACAGCATCATGCTCTAGGAGCTTAAATTTTCCTTCTTTTACCTTTGCCCAGAAGCAGTGCATCTTGAGATGAAAGTTTGGGTAATCGTACTCAACGGTTCCAATCTTTTCACCGACTTCAATCATCGTTTCCATTTCTTCTTGAATTTCGCGCACAATCGCTTCCTCAAGCGATTCTCCAGGCTCAACTTTCCCCCCTGGAAATTCCCAACCGCCCTTAAATTCACCATAGCCCCGCTGTGCAGCCAATACCTTGCCATCTTTATATATTGCAGCGGCAACGACTTCTATACTTTTCATCAACTCGTATCTCCATCGCCTAAAACTTAAACTTCTAATAAAGGAGCTTATTTCAACACCACATCACGGATGGAGCCAGCAAAATATACCTTCATTGCCCGCACCTCACTTCATCTTCAAGTCCAGCAGTACCTTGTCTGTCTCCCAAGGAGATATGACCGTATAGCTAATCCCAGCCCCCTCCAGAACTGCCTTGATTTCCTCGTCCTTCACCTTTGCCCGTTCCAGATTGGTCTCCTTGCGCCCATCGATGCTGATAAACTCGTCATTGCGCCGCAGAAGGTACTCCACGTTGTCAAACTTGGCGTGTTCATGCATCACCAGCTGGTCAAAAAGCTCATCCGGCGTGTTGTTGTAGATGATGTTCAGGGGCAGAGGCGAATCGCAGACCGCATACTCCACGCCATACCGCTCCAGCGTCTTCAGCCGATGTACCTGCTCGGCAAAGAGATAGAGCTGGTCTTGCACTATGTCCGTGGCATTCTGATACCAGAGCCACTTGGCATATTCACCTACCAACTCCGTTTTATGCCCCTTGCGCTTCAGCTTCGAAAAAATATCTGCGGCGATGGTGCTCTTGCCGATGCCAGCACCGCCGTAAAAGTTCAGTACCTTCAACTTAAAACTCCTGTTCGTTCTT
>OCTW013401020.1_pt1 | contig 15235 bp, 8 predicted proteins | sample 1539671 | NCBI WGS metagenome assembly OCTW01 (sample SAMN02144230, study PRJEB22623) | gut metagenome | biome: sheep rumen | host: Ovis aries | place: New Zealand
GCACCTCGTAGTGTGACAGCGGGACCATATAGCGGGTGTAAATTCCTTGTGTCGCCACTGTGTCTACCGGCATAAATGTCTCGGTACCCTCAACATCCATTACCGACCCGACCGACAGAGCCATCTGCTCACCTTCGGGATTGTAGGCATAGAAGGTCACCAGCACCGAGCTCACATCCACTGCCGTGGTGTCAAAATCAGGCAATACCGCTATCACATTGCCACTGAGTTTCATGCACGAGTGTCCAGTATAGGCCTCCGACGTGTCAACCACACCGTCGGAAAAGTCCTCAACATAAACCCTCCAGCAATAAGGCTCCTGACCTGCAATCACATCTGCCGCAACTGTCTCGAAACCGTCGGTCCAAGGCAACTGACTGATAGTGCCGCAAGGAGTGGTGTACATCACCTCCACGCTCTCGGTCAGCTCACCGCTGCGGCACAACGTGGTCAAGGCAAAACGGTAAGTCTTCATCGGCAGCAGTTCCGGCAAAGCCATCGAGGTGGAAGAAGTGACAAAACTGCCACTGTCGCTCCCGTCGGTTGCCGAGTACACGCAACGGTAAATCGAGTCAGCCGGGTAAGGCAGCCAGCTGACAACAACAGTGCCCGCCGTGTCCTCATCCACACGCACCCCATGGACAGGCATGCAGAACGGAGGTGCCATTGTGTCAACAGCCATCGAGAATCGGGCTATGGGCATGATAGGGGCACGGTTGCCAGGGATAGTGCCGGGATGTGAACTATAGCTCGCATCGGTGTCATGGCCCCTGCGGAGGTAATAGTAAGGCATATTGCTATAGTAGGCAAACTTCCAGTCAACGGTCCAGTTCGTAGCTTGATAGGAGATGGCAACAGCCAGATTGTCCCTGCCGTTATACTCGAAGGGGGGATTCAGCACGATGGGAAACCATCCCGTGTCGGAAGGGAGTGCCGAGGAACTGTGGTACACCTGGGTAAGATCTAAGGCCTGCAGCCATGCCGAGTCTGAGGGGTGCGAAGCCAGCGGGGTGTGGCCCATAAAGATGGTGACACTGGTGTCGAAGGGGTCGGTACCCACCTGCTCGGCATAGTACCACAGCGTGTCGATATAGCCATACGTCCCTATCGAGTCGGCCTCGTATATTGTCTGGCTCCATCCGTGCTTCCAGAACACCTCTATCGGGGCCGGTCCACTGATGTGCGGAGCGTTGAGGTTGCCCACCTGAGCCAGGTGGTACATGATGCCTGTGCCTGTTGTCCGGAATGTCAGTGTCGGCGAGTAGGCGCTCGTGTCGCCCGTCCCGCAGATTCCCTGCACTTTCGCAACGTAGAGGGTACGGGGCAACAGTCCCGAAAGGGTAGTCTGAGTGCCCGTCACGGCCATCGTGTCACCCCACGAGCCGTCCGCTGCATATACCACAATCAGTCCCTGCTGCGTGGCGGCCATTCCGTTCCACACGAGCGTGGCCGAGCTGTCGCCCACGGTCATCACGCTGAGACTGTCGGGCAGTGGGCAGGACACCACCATGCACGAATCCAATCCATAGAACAGGCCTGTGTCTGCCGTGTCGCACACCGGCCGCACGCGGAACCAGTACATCTGGCTTCCGAACAGAGAAGTGAGGGTGGTCTGCGGTGCACCAGACACCATCACCGAGTCGTGGTGGCCGTCCTCGGCCCAGTAAACCACCTGCCACTGCTGCTCGTCGCCCTGCGCGTGCCATGCTAAGGTCACACTGTCAAAACTGGTCGAGACCACCCGCAAACTGTCCACATTGTGGCAATCGCTTGTGTAGAACGAAAAGCGTGCCACGGGCAGATTACCGAACAAAGTGCCATTGCGGCTGCCGATGGTGCTGGGGTACTGGGCAAAGGTGGTGTCAGCACCAGCGCGATACAGCACCACTCCCTGCTGTTTATAGCAATAGTGATAACTGTCGAAGCTGTAATACTGTTGATGGAAACTGCGACTGAACACCAGTGCCAGAACACCCTGGCCGTCATAGTAGAAGGCCGAGTCCAGCACTATCGGCACCCACTGGTCGTCCGACTCCGCCGTCACCGTCCGTCCGTGCCACACACGGTGCAGCCGTTCCTCTGGCACCCAGTCAAAAGGTCCTTCGGCGTGGTCGAAATCGCTGATGCCCATATATAGTGTCACAGAAGTGTCTTGGTCTAAATTCAGATTGATCCTGTTTCGGCAATGGAACCACACCGTGTCTATCCAGCCCGCCGTGGCGTATTCCGTCATGGGGTACAGCAATTGTGTCCATGTGTGCTTGTGCGTTCTGTTGAAAGGCTGGTAGGTGGTGGCAGCCGATGACAGCGTGTCCGTCTCAATCCGCAGTGCGGTATAGTGCTCGGCAGGTGCAGCGGCAAACACACCCTGCACCGGCAGGCTCGTGTCGCCGTCGTGCAGTGCGCACACCGACACGGTGTAGGTCTTCATCTCGGTCGGCGTATATGGCTGCAATCCTGTTATCGTGGCAGGCTTGGCCATAGCCACAAACTGAGTGTCCAACCCATCCTCAGCACGTTGGCAGCGCACCAGCCATTGCGTAGCGTCCCCCTGCTCGGTCCAGTCCATCGTAATCGACGTGGGTGTGCAGCCCACTCGTCTCAACTCCGCCACGGGGTGAACAACGCTCTGCTCCACCGTCAGGGTGTCTATGTGAAACACGGCATTCGTGGCCACCCTAAACGCCAAGTGGCAGCAGTGCCGCATACGGTTGTAGAACGTGGTGCGCCAAGCCACCGTCATCATCGAGTCGAAAGCCAAGAAGGTAGTCAAGTCCGAAGGGTCTTCCATCACACCCATTTGCAGCATCGAGGCGTGGGTAAAGCCACAGTCCAGCGTTATCTTCAGCTGGTCCATCCGCACCGCCGTGGTATCGAACCGTGGCGAGATGAAATACTTCTGGTTCGTAACGGTGTCCGTCACCTCCGTCCAGCAGGGCATCTCGCCGGAGGAGTAGAGTTTCATGGTCGCATCCATACGGTAGGGCAGTCGGTCTATCGGACGGCATGCCGTGAGGAACTTCAGCGTGTTGGTATAATAACTGCTCATGGTCGAGTCTTCACAAACCGACCTCAGGCGCAGGTAATAATACCGGTTGGGCAGCAAACTGTCTATCCGCAGTGTTGTAGTGTCAGTCAACACTGTGGTGTAATAATTAAAATCCGTGGGATGAGTCGAATAACTCACTCTCCATTGGGTTGCCCTTGGCGTGCGGCTGCGCCACGACACATACACCGTCGTGTCCACCACACTGTCCACCTGGGGCTGATAAGGGGCATAGCAGCCCGCGACAGTGTCCACCGACACAAGGCTGAAGGCCCTGCCCTGCTCCCACCTTATCGCCACGCGGCCGGCAGGTCCCGTATAGCGTGAAAAGTCTGTCTCCCTCCCCCAATCCGCCAAATCCAGTGTGTCGTAAGGGATAAAAGTCGATGGATCGTCGGCATCGGTTACCACCCCAATCTCCCTCATCATCCCGACCAGACCGCCATAGGAGAAATGCAGTCTGTTCAGCGGCTCATCGAACTCGGGCAGCACCGCCACCGCCTTCACCACCACGCCGCTGTCCGTCTCGGCCTGTGTGGCAGCGCGGGGCAGGATATTCACACCGTTCAGCACCGCGTCGTGCAACATCCAGCACGAGTCCAGCGCATCGGCCGCGTTGCTCGTTGTGAGGGTGAGCGTGTAAGGCAGCGATTGCACACCACAGAAAGTGTGAATAGTATGGGGACCAGACCACAGCGAATAGTAGTCGCCACACCGCTGGCGGACATAGATATCGTATTTCGACCCGGGGGTCAAAAGGTCGTATCGCACCGTGTCGTCCCACGACAGCCAGCTGCGGGGCGAAAACAGACCCACCGTGTCAGGCTGGAAACCCACCGGTCCCAGCACCACATGATACAGGCTGTCATGTTCGCCCATGTGGACGGTGATGCTGCTGTCCGTGGCCGTGAACTGCACCGCCGGTCGGGGGCATACATCAGGCCCGGCGCAGGCCCGCAAGGCCATCACCGGCCGCCCGTTGTTCCCAGTCCGCATCTGGCTCACCCAGCCCACACCCGTCTGGCTTTTATAGCGGCATATCGACTTGCCACTTGTGGCATAGAACCTGCGGTCCGTTATGCCGCCCGCGCCGCCGTTGCGCTGCACGGCTATCATCAAGTGGCCGCGCCCGCTGTATGTAAACGCCGTATCGAGTGCCACGTATGTCCAACCCGGGAAAAAAATCATCCCCGTTGTCCCTTTGGTGGTATACACCAGTGTCATGCTGTCCAACGGAATGCTGTCCGCCGTGGCGTTCACCCCGCGCATAGGCACCTCTTTCATATAAATGCTTACCTCGGGAGGACCATAGAGGTTGGCTGTCTGCAACCGCCAGCCCACCTGCCGGATAGTGCTTCCGGGAAATATGCCCGACTCCTCTATCTCCTCGCGGGTATAGACGGTCCACATGGTGTGGTAGTACTGCCCCGAGTTGGCCACTGAACCTAACGGTAGGTAGGTCGATGTAGCCGTGCCGTTCACCACGATGGTATCCAGCCATGTGTACCCCGTAGGGCACACACCCTGGGCCCACACTCCGCCTCCGACAAGCAGAGCCAGCAAAATCAATAAATGTCTCTTTTTCATGTCTGCCATAGATTGTTATTTTTTATTCAATATAATTATTTTATTCTCCGTCAAGTATATAACATCCAACTCTCTGTCCCTCTTATCCCTTGCAAAGATACAACTTTTGTATGTATCTATCCCTTGTTTGGCGTGTTTTTTTGCATTAGAGCCACTTTCCTCATCTAAAGTGACAGGGGTTCGGAAAAAAAATCGTATTTTTGCAATCTCGTCATGTTATGCCTTTTTATTAAATCTGTCTGATTTTCACTAATCACCAATCACTAATCACTCAAAAAATGACATTTCGACACGTCCACTTGCTGATCATTTTTGCCGCCACGCTGCTGTGTGCGGGTCGGACTGCGGCGCAGGAGGCGGAGGAGGCCGAGTTCCCTTATAAACGCGACATGGCCAAGGGGCGCTTCGAGCGGGCTGAGGCGCGGATTATGCGCCGCCTGGGCCGCGACTCGCTGAACCTGGAGTGCCACTATGCGGCATTTGTGCTGTACAGCTCTCCCGCTTTTGACGGCCACAGTTTCGACAAGGCTTACACACATTTAGCAGCGGTCCGCCGCCTGTTTGCCCAGGGGGACGGGAGGCAACTGGAACGGTGGATGCGCGACAGTTTTAGCGGGGCTTTGCTGGACGGCGATTTGCGCCGCCTGTGCCGCCAGGCCATAGCCGAGGCGCGCAAGCGCGGCACAGTGGACGCATACAAGCATTTCCTTGATTTCTACAGTCTCGCACCGCCAGACCTGCGCGACAGTATGGTTTGGGGGCGCGACTCAATGCAACTGGCCCCGGCACGGCGGATGGAGTCATTGGATTTGGTGGAGGATTTTATCCGCAGCCATCCACAGTCTCGCTTGCTGCCGGAGGCTGTGGGACTGCGCGACAGCTTGGCTTTCGCCCTGTCCGACCGCATTCATTCCGCCCCGGCGTATGCCGACTATTGCCGCAACTATCCCAAATCGGCATGGGTCCCAAGGGCGATGGACAGCGTCTATGCCATCGAGTTCAGGCACGCCCTGAGCGAGGATGCCGAGCAGTTTTACCGTTCGTATGCCGACCGTTATGAGGCGAGTCCGTATGCGGACAGTTGTCTTTATCTGGCCGACAGTTTAGAATATAGACGCGTGGTGGACTCTGTGCAGTGGCATACGTTGGTGGAGTATCTGGACGCAGGGGGGCGCAGGGGCTACTGGACCGACCGGGCTGTGCAGACGCTGGCCCGGGCGGCATTGCGCAGCAGCGATATAGACGCTTTGCATCAGGCGGCCCTGCGGCTTCCGAAACAGGGTGCCCCGGCCCCGCCCTCTCAGGGTCTCGACTCACTGTCCGCCGCCGTGGCCCGTCGGCTGCACGATGCTTATATGCAGCCCTCTGTCCGCAATTATGACCGTTTCTACAGTCGCTATCCCGGCCTGGTGGATGAGAGTGTGCGGCGGCGCGACTCTGTGGCCCTTAGCCTTTACAACGACTACCACTACTATATGGCCGACAGCTGCATCCGCGCCATCGCGCCCGCCCACGAGGCTTTCGTCATGTTGCAGCAGCTGCTAAAAGACCATATTGACCACCACCGCTGGAGGGAGGCGGCGGCTTTGGCGGACACGTATGCCGATTGTTTCGGCCTTGATTATGACTACCGCCACCTTGTGGCTACGCTGGAGGGGGCCTCGTCCTCCAGCACCCCGCGGTCCGGCAGAGAACGGGCGCGGAAGGGCGGCGCGGAGGCGGCGCCCCTCGGTCCGGAAGTGAACACCCCCAAGGGCGACGAGTATGCGCCCGTCATCTCAGCCGACGGGGGTACCCTCTATTTCGCCGCACGCAACCGCCAGGACAATATCGGGGGCGAGGATGTGTTTGCCGCCCGCCGCGAGGGGCGCAGATGGGCTCCCGCCACCATCGAGATGGACCTCAGCCACACTTACGGCAACGAGGCCCCGGTGTCTATCTCTACCGACGGCAATACGCTGTTCCTGTTCCGCAGCGGTGTTCTCTATGCCGCCGATCGGAGCGTCCGGGGCTGGAATGTGCACCCTTTGCCGCCGCAGGTGGGCAAGGGGACGTGGAGCACCGACGTTTCGCTGGCTCCAAACGGGCGGCTGATGCTTTGGGCGGCACGAGGCACTACCCGCCGCCATGCCGACTCGTCGATGAACATTTACGCTTCGCTGATGGACACGGACGGAGTGTGGGGACCCCCTTTTGAACTGGGCCCCGCCATCAACACACCTTTCGACGAGCGTTCTCCCCTGCTCCACCCCGATTTGCACACACTCTATTTCAGCTCGGAAGGACACGGCTCGATGGGGCAGATGGACCTCTTTGTGTCGCACCGGCTGAGCGACACGGGCTGGACCCAATGGTCTGAGCCTGAAAATGTGGGCAGAGCGTTCAACACAACGGCCGACGACTGGGGCTACCGCATTACCGCCGACGGGCGGCAGGCCTATTTTGCCCGTGGCACCCGCTCGCAGGACATCTACTCCCAGTCACTGCCCGAAGGGGCGCGTCCCCGTGCGGTGACAGTGCTTTCGGGCACGGTACGCGACCGCGCGGGCCGTCCCGTCGCCACCCGCCTGCGCTGGGAAAGCCTCACCACTGGGCAGTGGCTGGGTCAGTGCCGCACCGACCCCGCCACAGGGCGCTACTTTTTCATCGTGCCGCAGGGCGAGGACTACGGCTATTATGTCGACGACAGTCTCTACTTCCCCGCCTCCGCCCGCGCCGACCTTACGGGCCGCTCGCCCGCCGCCAAACTGAGTCTCGACTTGACGGTGACCACTTACGACCAGATGACTGACGACGGGATGACCGCAGTGCTGGCGGGCGTGGTTTTCACCCCTGCGGGCTGGCAGGTGGACCGCCGCTCGGCACCGGAACTGAAACGGCTGGCCCACATCCTGCTGAAACACCAATATACGGTTGAAATCACAAGCCACACCGACGGGAACACCGCCGCGGGCGACGCGGCCGAACTGACCCGCCGCCGCGCCGAAGAACTGCGCCAATACCTCATCGGGCTGGGCTGCCGCCCCTCGTCCATCACCGCCCGGGGCATGGGCGACTCGCAGCCCGCAAGCCGGAGAGGCAGTCTCCACAGCGCGAACCGCCGCGTCGAAATCCGCCTCTCCCGCTGATTCCTTGAATATGCGTCATTAACCTGGAAGTATTGCGCCGCGTCAGCCTCACACCGATTACCGTATTAACGGATTAACGCGCTCGTCACAATTCCCTTTTGGCTTATCCCTAAGTCCGATTCGTTGCCAGTCAATTGACAATTGTTCGATGTAATTTCTACTATCCGCAGAAGATGATGTGGCGGCAATAGCGCAGCGACGGAACGTTGGTGGAGCGGACTTGCAGCCCGGCACAACAGGCAGGGAGTGTAGCACATGGGAACAAAAAAGAGGGCGCGGCACCTTCAAGAGGGTGGCCGCCGCTGGCAGGAACACGACACGGGGGTCAGAGGCGGGTGTAGGTGTAGGTGGTGGAGGACTGGGTGCTGTCGGTGTCGGTGCGGGTGGAGAAGCCGAGGGTCTGGTTGTCGAGCTGTTTGAGGGTCCAGTCGGCGGGGCTGAGGATGGGCTGGAGGGTGCTGGGCGGGGTGATGCTGACGGTGTTGCCGTCCAGTTTCCAGGTGTATTCGACTTCGGTGTAGCCGGTGGGTGAGTTGCGGTTGAAAATTTCGAGCAGGAGGGTATGGTTGGATTTGAACTGGATGTCGCGGTAGAGTCCGGGGGAACGGAAGGGGCTGTCGGTGGTGTGGCCGTCGGAGTAGCGGACTATGTTGTGGCCTTCGACGAAGCGCCAATGGCCGGCAAGAAGTTGCTCACGGCTGTCTTTCTGGCAAGCGGTGAGAAGGAGGACCGACATGACAAGGAGGCGGAGGGCTGCGGAACGGTGCGTTTTCATATAATCGATTGTGTTATTCTTTGTAATCTGTGGGATGGGGATGCTTGGATAGATGAATCACTGTCCACTTATTCATTATTTTTTAAGGAGGAGGTTGTGGATGTGCTGGACTTGGCGGGCGCGGGGGTTGCCTTCGTAGTTGAGGACGACGTAGTCGGCACGGCGCATTTTCTCTTCGGCGGTGAGCTGGTTGGCCATGCGGGCCTGAAGCTGCTGGGGGGTGGTGTGGTCGCGCTCGACGAGGCGGCGCATACGCTCGGCGAGGTCGAGGTAGACACAGATGACTTTGTCGACCAGACGGTCGAATGCGTATTCGTAGACTATGGCACTCTCGAAGATGAGGTAGGGCGCGTCGGCATGTTTTTGGGCAAATTGGAGGAAGTCGGCCCAGACACGGGGATGGACAAGCTGGTTGAGGCGTTGGAGGGCCTGGGGGTCGGCAAAGACGATGCGGGCGATGGCGGCCTTGTCGGCAGTGCCGTCGGGCCGGATGACGGCGGGTCCGAAGAGGGAGCGTATCTGGTCGAGGAAAGCGGGGTCGCTGTAGTAGGCACCGGCCACTTGGTCGGCTATGAAGCAGGGAATTCCCAGTGCGCGGAATTGCTGCAGGACTGTGGTTTTGCCGCAGCCGATGCCGCCGGTAAGAGCCACATAGAGGGGCCGGACTGTGGCGGCGGGACTATTTGTTTTTGATGATGACATACTGCACTTCGGGTGGGTTGACTTGCTTGACACGCGTAAGGTCGGGGAAACGGGTGATGCGCACGGGTAGTTTGTCGTCAGCATTGCCCGCGGGGAGGGGCACTTCGGCCTGGACTTGCGAGGGGGCGATGTCGGGGAGGTTGGAGGGTACCCAAAGGGTGACGTTGACCCGCTCGGGGATGGTGCGCAGACCGATGGAGGGGTTGACGCCGGGGGTGGTGACGGGGACGGTGATGGTGGTCTCGGCGTAGCGGATGACGGGGAGGAAGAGGCGTATGCTGTCGGTGGAGGAGTGGATGTCGCGGTAGCGGGTCCAGACGGGGTCGAGGGCAAGGGTGTACCAGCCGCTGTCAGTAATGCCGGAGATGGTGGCGGACTGGGTGGTGAGCTGGGTGATTTTGTCGAGGGTGGCGGAGTCGCCAAACAGCCACACGGTGTCCGGCTCGATGACAGGCGAGCCATAGAGCCCGCACTGGTCGGCAAACTGGAATTGGGTTTGCTTGAGGGTCGGGCAGTAGCCTTTGCGGTGCCGCTCAGCCAGGGTGAGGCGGAGGGTCTCGACGGGCGAGGTGATATCCTTGATGCCCGATTGCTGGAACTGCTTGATCAGACTGTTGAGGAGCAGACTGTTGACCTTCAGGACGGTGTCGCCCTGCACTCGGATGGCAAAGGGCTGGCGGTCGGCCGTAAGGAAGAAGGATATGGCCTGGAAGGCATCGGCATTGATGGTGACGGTGAGGGCGGTGTCGGCATTGGACACTACGTAGCGGGCAGAGTCAAACCCTTCCCATCGGAGTTTGACGGGAAGGGTGTAGTCGCTGTGTTCGGACATGGTGGCCATGAGCCACACAAAGGCCGTGATGATGAGTATTATCCAGAACGACCGATGACGGAACATGATGATGGTTAATCGGATTGGCTGCGCCGAGGGGATTGGGGCGTGCGGCCGCAGGGCCCTTCGGTTTGGGTGCTGACGGGCGTTTTATTTTTTGGAGCCAGCGGTTTGGGCTTCGGGAATGGGTTGGACCATGGATTTCTCGACGGTGACGACAACTCCGTTGGCTATTTCGACATCGATGGTGTGTTCGGCCACTTCGTGGACTTTGCCATAGATGCCGCCACTGAAGCTGACGCGGTCGCCCTTTTTGAGGTTTTCACGGAACTCGCGTTCTTTCTTGGCCTGTTTCTGTTGGGGGCGCACCATGAGCAGCCACATGACGACAAAGATGAGGATGAGCCAGATAAGCATGCTGCCGCCACCATTGGCGCCTGAGGCTTGAAGAAGGATAGAGGGTGTGTTCATTGGTTTTTGTTATTGTTTGTTATTGATTGTTGTTTTTGCTGATGGGGTTGGTGAAGGGTTAGTAGGACACTTGGGCAGTGATTTTAAGGATGTTGCGACCTGGCTGGGCATTGGAGCTGACGGTGACTTCCTGATATTGTTGCCCGATTTTGCCCTGCGAGTTGAAGGATACGGTGATGTAGCCGTCTTTGCCGGGGGCAATGCGGCCTCGGGGAAAGTCGGCCACGGTGCAGCCGCAGGTGGCGGAGCAGCCGCTGATGACGAGGTCGGAGGTGCCGGTGTTGCGGAAGTGGAAGCTATAGGAGATGCTTTCGCCTTGGGTGATGCGGCCAAAGTCGTGGAGGTCGGCGTCGAAAGTGATGGCAGCCACCCGCGCGGACTGGTCGTAGCCCTGGGCGCTGTTGGGGTTGTTGATGAGGTCGACGTCAATCTCGTTAGGGGTGGACGTATCGCCACAGGATGCGAGACTCAGCAGGGTTGCCAGAGCAAGGATAAGGATGACGGGATGTTTCATTGTTCTTCCTCCTCTATACTGGGGTCGAGCAGCCCGCGACCGGATTTGTTGATACGGCCGGCGGAACGCAGTTCGATGATGAATTTGTCGAGAATTCCGTTGATGAAAAGTTTGCTGCGCTCGGTGCTGAACTCTTTGGAAAGCTCGATGTACTCGTCGACGGTGACGCGCTCGGGGATGGAGGGAAACTCGGTGAGTTCGGCCACTGCCATGTTGAGCAGCAGGACATCCATACCGGCCACGCGCTCGAATTCCCACCCTTTGAGGTGGCTGCGAATCATGTCCTCCACCTCCTGGCTGTGGCGCAGGGTGACGAGGAGCAGCTGGCGGGCAAAACCTAAGGCTTCGACATCTTTCTGGATGCGCTCGTCGCTCATGAGGGGGATGACGGTGGACTCGTCGAGGGTGATGTCGAGGGCTTTGAGCATCATGAAATTGTATTGGGCTATCTGGTCGAAATCGTCCTCCCACAGCAGACTCTGGGAGAAGAGGTTGTCGCGCAGGAGCTCGTAGTTCATGACATATTTGAACACCTTGAGAGCAAACTGCTGGTCGCTCTCGAAGGTTTGTTCGGAGTTGAGGTATTCGCTGTAGTCGGGCAGTTTGGCAAAGGCGGAATAGGCCTGGCGGAACATTTCGTCGTACTCGACTCCACCCCAGTTGACATTGCTTTCTTTGCAGTGGTGGCGGTAGTCGTAGTTGGCGGCCAACTTCTGGATGAAGAGGTTGTTGGGCAGTCGGCGGTTGGGGTTGCGCTCGGCCTCGGTAGGGAGATATTTGTGCTGGGCTTCATCAATCACGGTTGCGGCCACTTCGACAAAGTGGACCATGGCGGATAGCTGGAGTGTGCCCAAGTCGTTGAAGCGTGAGATAATGTGCCTGAAGTTCTTTTCGGCCACGACATTGTCCACAGGGTCGGCATGGACGGCGTAGACAGTCTGGAGGACTTTGGAACGGAGGAAATGACGGCTTAACATGTTTATCGGGAGTTATAGGTTAGACAACTATGTTGATAATCTTGTTGGGGACGAAGATGATGCGCTTGGGCTCCTTGCCGTCGAACCAACGCTGGCTGCGGCCGTCGGACTTGACAGCGGCGACGGCGTCCTGCTGGCTGATGCCGTTGGGGAGGTCGAGGGTGAAACGCATCTTTCCGTTGAAGGATACGGGATAGGTGAAGGTGTCTTGGACGAGCATGGTCTCGTCGTAGGCGGGCCACTGGGCGTCGCAGACGCTGGTTTCGTGGCCGAGATGGTGGTAAACCTCCTCGGCGATATGCGGCGCGAAGGGGGCCATGAGGATGGCGAGGCATTCCATCACCTCTTTCGACACAGAGCCTTTGGCCAAGAGGTCGTTGACACTGATCATGAAGGTGCTGACGGAGGTGTTGAAGGAGAACCGCTCAATGTCGTCGGTGATTTTCTTGACGGTCTGGTGCATGAGCTTCAACTGGTCCTTGTCGGCGGGGCTGTCGGTGCAGGACTCGGACAGTTTCCAAAACTTTTTGAGAAAACGGAACACGCCTTCGATGCCGTTGGTGTCCCAAGGTTTGGCCTGCTCCACAGGGCCGAGGAACATCTCGTAGAGGCGGAGTGTGTCGGCGCCATAGCGTGCCACAAGGTCGTCCGGGTTTTGGACGTTGTACATGGACTTGGACATTTTCTCAATCTCCCAGCCGCAAATGTATTTGCCGTCCTCGAGCTCGAAACGGGCGTTGGCAAATTCGGGCCGCCACTGGCGGAACTTCTCAATGTCGAGGATGTCGTTGTTGACAATATTGATGTCAACATGGATGGGGACGGTGGTGTCTTCGCGTCCGGGGATATTTTTGGAGAGGAAGAGGTTATTGTCTTCCTTGCTGCGATAGACGAAACTGGAGCGGCCTTGAATCATGCCTTGGTTCACCAGCTTTTGGAAAGGCTCTTGCTTGACGCTGAGTCCCATGTCGAAAAGGAACTTGTTCCAGAAGCGGGCATAGATAAGGTGGCCGGTGCCGTGCTCGGCACCGCCGACATAGAGGTCGACGTTCTGCCAGTAGTTGACGGCTTCGGGGCTGAAATAGGCCTGGTCGTTGCGGGGGTCCATATAGCGGAGATAATAGCCGCTGGAGCCCGCAAAGCCCGGCATAGTGCTGAGTTCTAACGGGAAGACCGTCTGGCCATCGATTTTGCTGTTCTCTACCACGCAGCGGTTCTTCTCATCCCAAGCCCAACAGGTGGCGTGGCCCAGTGGGGGTTCGCCGGTGGAAGTGGGCTTGAAATCGCTCACTTCGGGGAGTCGGAGAGGCAGACACTCGACCGGGATGGTGCAGGGACGGCCATTCTTATAGTATACGGGGAACGGCTCGCCCCAATATCGCTGGCGGCTGAAGATGGCGTCGCGGAGGCGGAAGTTGACCGTGCGGTGGCCGATGCCCATCTCCTCAATCTTGTCGATGACGGCGGCCATGGCGTCCTTCACTTTCATGCCAGTGACGAAACCGCTGTTGACACTGTAGCCCGTCTTGCTGTCGAGACTTTCGGTCCAGGTGGCGGGGTCGGTGAGCTGGTGTGGGTCGGTGGACACAACCTGACGGATGGGGAGATTGAAATGACGGGCGAAGGCAAAGTCGCGGCTGTCGTGCGCGGGTACCGCCATGATGGCACCTGTGCCGTAACCGGCAAGGACATAGTCAGACACCCAGATGGGTATGCGCTCCTCGGTGAGGGGGTTGATGGCGTAAGCCCCGGTGAAGACACCGCTGACCTTCTTCACTTCGGCCTGCCGCTCACGCTCGGAGCGGTTCTTGGCCCATGTGACGTAGGCTTCGACCTCGGCACGCTGCTCAGGGGTTGTGATGCTGTCGATAAGTTCATGCTCCGGGCAGAGAACCATGAAGGTGACCCCGAAAATGGTGTCAGGACGGGTGGTGAAAATCTCAAAACTGGGAACAGGCTGGGGGTCGCACTGGCTGATATAGGCTTGCGCTCCGGGCAGGACGTTGGCGTTGGATTTCACATCAAGGGGAAACCATACTGCAGCACCCTCGCTGCGCCCAATCCAGTTGCGCTGTATCTCTTTGAGGGAGTCGGACCAGTCCACCTCTTCCAGACCGTCGACCAAGCGTTGGGCATAGGCCGATATGCGCAGACTCCACTGGCGCATCAGCTTGCGCTCGACAGGGTAGCCGCCGCGCACGCTCAGGCCGTTGACCACCTCGTCGTTGGCCAGCACGGTACCCAGTTCGGGACACCAGTTGACTGGGATGTCGGCCAGATAGGCCAGCCTGTAGTTCATCAAGTAGTCGGCACGCTCATCCTCGCTCATGTCGGCCCAAGGCTTTTCGCTCTCGGTGGGCATAGAGCCAGACTCCAGCTGCGCGACAAGCTCGCTGATTGGACGCGCTTTGTCAAGCTCCTTGTCATAGTAGTGGTTAAAGAGCTGGATGAAGGTCCATTGGGTCCATTTATAATAATCGGGGTCGCACGTGCGGACCTCACGCTCCCAGTCAAAACTGAAACCCAGCTTGTCCAGCTGCTCACGGTAGCGGGCAATGTTCCGCTCGGTAGTGATGGCAGGATGCTGCCCGGTCTGGATGGCATACTGCTCGGCGGGAAGTCCGTAGGCATCATACCCCATAGGGTGCAACACATTGAATCCACGCAGGCGCTTGTAGCGGGCAAAAATATCGCTGGCAATATAGCCCAGAGGGTGTCCCACATGCAATCCCGCACCCGAAGGGTAGGGAAACATGTCCAGGACATAATAATGGGGTTTGTCAGAATGGTTGAGGCACCTGTAAGTATGATGCTCACGCCAATAATTCTGCCACTTAGGCTCAATTTCGTTGAAGTTGTAATCCATAGTTTCTATTATACCTGCGGGATAAACCGCACTCTCTGTTCTCTTTTTTATAATGACAGGCCCTGCTGTCACAGCCATTACTTGTTGTACCAAAACATTTTACGATACTATCCGTAAAATATGACATTATGCAAATATACAGAAAAAAAACGAATCCGCAACAAAATATTTTCTTCTTTTGCTGCGGATTATTTTTCGGCCACCGGGCCTGAATGGGGGCTTGGCTGAAGAGGGCAGGCCATCAGGGGAGCAAGGGTTCGCCCCGACGATGTTTCTTCAGCTGCGCCACAGCAGCCTGATAGACGGGGTCGCGCTCCTTCATAATCTGGTAATAGTG
>OCTW013420828.1_pt1 | contig 15235 bp, 14 predicted proteins | sample 1539671 | NCBI WGS metagenome assembly OCTW01 (sample SAMN02144230, study PRJEB22623) | gut metagenome | biome: sheep rumen | host: Ovis aries | place: New Zealand
AACGTGCAGCTGAAGCGTCTCAAAGCGATAGTTCTTCTTCGTACTCATTTTCTTTTCCTTTCTCTTTTTTTTATTGTTAATACTCTTTATTTTGTCACTTTTTGTTTGTTTTGACGCTGCAAAGGTACTAACATTTGGATATATCTTCCAAATTTTCTTCAACATTCAGAAAATACACCTATAAATATGAAATTCAAAGAAAATCATTCCAGCAAAGGCCCGATAATCGTTTGCAAACAGAAAAACATTCTGCAGTGCAAGCGAAACCGCTTCCACACAGGCCTTTAACCCCCATCCTTCATCCCTCAATTACCCCATCATTGCGGCTGCTGGGTCGTGTTTTCCTCGTCAGGTTTCATTTCCGTGGCCTCATAGCCAAACTTCTGGAAGCTCTGGATAATCTTTTCGGGCGTGGTCTTATCTGCGTCGTATGTGATGGTGATGCGCTGCGCCTCGATGCTGGTTTCAATTTTCTTCACCCCCTTTTCGAATCGCAGGTTGCCCTTGATTTTCCTTTCACAGTTGTCGCAGTGCATTTGCGGCTGTGTTGTAACCACAAGTGTCTTCAGGTCTTTTGCGCTGACCGACAGCGTGGCTGCCAGCATCAGCAGAGTAAACAGTTTCTTCATTCTTCTATAGTTTCTTTCCAATGTTAAGACGTAAACCGGCATAGAATGTAATACCATGCACTGGTCCCCACACCATTGTGGGCTCAAACCTTGCGCTCCACGGGTCATCGGCTCCCATGACGGGCGTAGGTTGCCGATAGTTGGTCAGGTTCTCGCCACCCACATACACCGAGAAGTGGCGAAACCAGCGTGTCGCCTGCGCGTTGAGCATGGCGAAGGCCGGGAACCGCCCCATGTCATTGGGCATCCTTCCGCCCCCGTTCTGCTGAAGCATTACGTCAAACTGCCACAGTCCCGGCGGCACCTTGTAGCTCGCTGTCAGCAGCGCTTTGTATCTGCTCTGCAGGGGTTTCTCCAGCAGCTGCCCACCGTATGTGGCCTTCACGTCGTTGAGCCTGAAGGCGGCCATCAGTTCCATTCCGTCAATCAGGCTGTAGGTGGCGTCCACCTGGAACGTGTGCGAACGGCTGCGCCCTTGCAGGTTGGTCAGCCGTATCTGCGTCGGGTCGCTGTCGTAGTCAATCAGCAGCTGACGCAGGAAGTGCGTGTAATAGTATTCCGCATTCAGCTTGAGCGTCTTGTTGCCGACAGGCACGTTGAGCGCCGCCGAGACACCATAGTTCCATGCACACTCCTGTTGCGGCTCGTCGGCCACCACCTGCCGTCCACTGGCCAGCAGGTAGTTGTTCTCAGCCAGCGGATGTGGTGTGCGGTAGCCCTTGCCGACGGAGAGCCGCAGCGTAAGGATGTCGTGGGGCATGTATTTTATATGTACGCGCGGCGTGGCAAACCAGCCATAGCGGTTGCTGTGGTCGACGCGCAGGCCTGCCATCAGCACGAGCCGCTGCTGTAGGTCGAGCGTATATTGCAGATACGCTCCCGGCGTGGTTTCATGGTCATCGTGCGTCAGGTAGTCGTGGCTGAGCGACAGCCCTGCCGACAGCGTGTGCATCTCGGTGGGCTGCGTTTCCAGCATCAGCTGTGCATAGGCGTTCTTCTGTCTCACGGCAAAGGTCTTCCAGCCGTAGAGCGCATCCAGATGGTGAAAAGTGCCCGAGGCCATCAGCGCCACGTTGGTGCCATGGTCGGCATCGAGCATCAGGGCATGCTTCATGTAGCCCTCGTAGCGGTGGGTCTTCAGCCTGATGGCATAGAGCTGTCCATGAGGCGACGCCGGCACAGCGTGACCGTCGGTCTGCCCACCCTCGCGCAGCTCGTCAATCAGGCCAATGCCGCCGTGGAAGATATAACGTCGGCCAATGTAGTCCCAGCGGTTCTGCAGGTTCAGCTGCCTCACGCCGGGCTCATCCATGAAGCCGTCGTGGTTCTGGTCGTGGTGTCCGTAGTCGTTTTCGTAGTGGGCCAGCAGCTCCGTGTTGGTCTTTCCGAGATGCAGGTTTCCATCGGCATTGGCCTCCACGCGGCTCAGCGAGTTGCCGTACACGTTCAGCGTGGCGCCCTCATCGTCTTCCGGCTTCAGGTATTCCACGTCTATCTGGCCCGCGATGCTCTCAAATCCATTGCGCACCGACGAGGCTCCCTTCGACACCAAGATGCTCTGCATCCAAGGTCCGGGAACATATCCCAGCGCATAGGGCTGTGCCGCACCGCGGAAGGCCGGCAGGTTTTCGGTCAGCATCTGTACGTAGATGCCGCTCAGTCCCAGCAGACGTATCTGCCGGGCCCCCGTGGCTGCGTCGCTGTAGCTGACGTCGACCGAGGGGTTGGTGGTGAAGCTCTCGCCCAGATTGCAGCAGGCCGCGCGAAACAGTTCCTCGCGGTTCACGCGGAAACCATTCAACGCACCGGCAAGTCGCGACGTGCCTGCCTGGCGCGCCGTAACGGTCAGCTCGTCGATGGTGGCCTCGCGTAGCGTGTCGGTCTGCGCTGTTGCCGCCATTGGCAGCAACATGAGCGCGGCCCATACAATCTGTCTTCTCTTCTTCACGGATGCAAATGTACAAAAAATCTGCCGACACAGCGCCACTTTCATTCAGAAAAACATCATGCTACACAACACGACGCTTGCCGGCAGACAGCCAGAACACGCGCTCAAATTGGTGGAGTCATCCATCAAAAGCGGCTAATGAGCACAACAAAAGCTGCAGTTTGTCGGAACAAATCTATTGATTTCGTTCAACGATTCCATTGGCTTTGTTGAACAATTCCATTGATTTTGTTCAACGATTCCATTGGATTTGTTTCAGTAAACTGCCGCTTTTGTTTCTTCTATCCGCCAGTTTCGCCGTTCTTTTCTGGCGGTTTTGCATGGAAACTTGGGCAAGCTCACCCGCTGCAACCGTGGCCCCATCCGCCAACACCCACCATCCGTCACCCCTCACCCTGGCTATAATGCTCCTCGCGGTCGATGATCTCACCGTTTCTGATGGCAAAAGAGTTGAGGTGGATGCCTTCGTGGAGGGAGAGGATGGCGTAGCGGATGTTGGGGTCGTTGGCCAGTCGCAGGTCTTCTTGCGAGGGCCTTGAGGGCGAGGCCGGGTGACTGTGCCAGTTGGCAAGTATCGTCAGGCCCTTGCTGCGAGCGTATTTCAGTGCGGCGAACTGGTCGCGTGGCGCAAAGGAGAAATGCTCCGGCGAATGGTCGATGTTCTCCATCCAGTAGTTCTCGGTTACGCTACCGTCAGCAGTGCCCAGCAGGTAGCCACACGTTTCGTTGGGGGCGTCCTTTTGGGCCTGGGCAATCATTTCGTCAATAACATGCTGTGGAATAGTCATTTTTTTAAATTTAGAATTTAGATTTATCGCCTGCGGCGATTAAGAATTAAGAGTTATGAGTTGAGATTTATTCTTGTTTTGTTGCGATTACGAATTAATTCTTAATTTATAATTGTTAATCGCAGCAGGCGACAATTCTTAACTCTTAATTCTAAACTCTTAACTCTTGCTGTGCAAGTCGCATGCCGCCTGTTCGTAGTCTATCAGATGGTCGATGGTGGGATGGTCGCCGCAGATGGCACATGTGGGTCGCTGACGCACGTTCACCGTGCGGAACAGCATGGTCTTGGCGTCGAACGTGAGCAGACGGTTGGTGAGCAGTTCGCCCACGCCAGTGAAGTATTTCAGCGTTTCTGCCGCCTGAATGGTGCCCAGCATGCCTGCGATGGCTCCCAGTACGCCGGCCTGCGAACAGGTGGGAACGGCGCCTGCGGGTGGCGGTTCCTTGAACATGCAGCGGTAGCAGGCCGTGCCGGGAAGGTGGGTAAACGTCTGGCCGTTGAACCGAAGGATGCCGCCATGGGAGAAAGGCTTGCCGGCCATGACGCACGCGTCGTTGATGAGGAACTTCACGGGGAAGTTGTCGGTGCCGTCGACGATGAAGTCGTAGTCCTTGATGATGTCGAGGGCGTTCGACGAGTCGAGGAACTCGTAGTAGGTGTCTACCTTCACGTCGGGGTTGATGGCAAGGATTTTCTCTTTGGCGCTCTCCACCTTTGGCCGGCCCACATCCTTCGTGAAGTGGATGACCTGCCGCTGCAGATTGCTCAGGTCCACCACGTCGGCGTCGATGATGCCGATGCGGCCGATGCCAGCTGCGGCAAGGTAGAGCGCCACGGGTGCGCCGAGACCTCCGGCACCAACCACGAGCACATTGGCGTTCATGATCTTCTCTTGTCCCTCAACGCCCACATCCTGCAGGAGGATATGGCGCGAATAGCGCAGGATTTGCTCTTCTGTAAAATCAAACATGACGTTGGGTTATGGATGAAGGATGAGTGGGATGATGTCAAACTGAGCGCTCGACCTTGGTCGCTTTGCTTGCAAAGAACTGGGAACCGAGAGGGGAGAGGGGAAAGAGGGTGCTCCTCCTCCCATAAAGTAGAGGAAGTCGACCACGTCGCCCTCTTTTATCTCCAGTGCGTCCCACTCCGTGCGGTCCACGAAGTCGTCGTTCACTTGCACCGACACCATGTCGGGCTGTTCCACATTGTTCTGCCTGATCAGCTCTGTCAGGCTGAGGCCAGGCTGTACTTCCTGCACCTCTCCGTTTACTGTTATCTTTGCCATATTCGCTATCTTCCTATGATTTTCTTGATTGCAATTACCAACTTGTCTACGTCCTCGCGTGTGTTGTAGAGGGCGAATGTGGGGCGCACGCTCATCTCGTAGCCAAGGGCGCGCAGGGCAGGCTGGGCGCAGTGGTGGCCGGCGCGCACGGCAATGCCTTCCTTGTCGAGCAGGGTGCCCACCTCGGGAACGGGAATACCGTCGAGGACAAAGCTGACCACAGAGACGCGCTGCTTGGGATTGCCGATGAGCGTCAGGCCCTTTATCTGGGCGAGCTGTTCGCGTGCATACTCCGTGAGCTGGTGTTCGTGGTGCTCGATGTTGCGTATGCCGAGGTGGCTCACGTAGTCGAGGGCGGCTCCCAGTCCAATGGCGTCGGCCACGTTGGGCGTTCCTGCCTCGAAGCGGGCGGGAGGCACGTTGTACTCAGTGCGCTCAATGGTGACGTCCTTGATCATGTTTCCGCCGCCTTGCCACGGCTGCATCTTGTCGAGCAGTTCGCGACGTCCGTAGACCACGCCTATACCGTTGGGCCCATAGATCTTGTGGCCGCTGAACACGAAGAAGTCGGCTCCCAGCTGCTGCACGTCGACAGGGGCGTGGGCAATGGACTGTGCTCCGTCTATCAGAACCGGAATCTGGTGTGCGTGGGCAATGTCGATGATGCGGCGAACATCGTTGATGGTGCCGAATGTGTTGTTGACATGGCCGACGGAGATGAACCGCGTGCGCGGCGTGATGAGTCGCTCCAGCTCGGAGAGGATGAGGTCGCCGTTCGGGTCGGTTGGTATGGCCCTGAGGGTGGCACCCCTTTCCTGGCAGATGCGTTGCCACGGCACGATGTTGGCATGGTGGTCCAGTTCCGAGACGATGACGTCGTCGCCGGGAGTCAGGAATTGCCGTCCGTAGGTCTGCGCCACGAGGTTGATGCCCTCTGTGGTACCGCGCACGAAGATGATTTCCTCGCTCGAGGCGGCATTGATGAAGCGCTGCACCTTCTCGCGGGCCTCCTCGTAGGCGTCGGTGGCGCGTGCGGCCAGCGTGTGGGCACCGCGGTGGATGTTCGAATTATAGGTCTTGTAGTAATCCGAAATCTTGTCGATGACCTGCAAAGGCTTCTGGGTCGTGGCGCCATTGTCGAGCCAAACGAGGTCGTGACCGTTCACCTTCTGGTTGAGCACGGGGAAGTCTTTCTTGATCTGCTCGGAATTCAGCGTGTCGGCCTCTTCGTAGTGCAGGTCTCTGAGCTTCTGCGTCTCCGGGATGCCTATGCCGAACCCGTCCTCCTGCGGCAGCAGTCGCGACGAGGCTTCGGTGTCGCCGATGTAGGGCAGTTCTCCGTAGCCACTGCCGCCGGCCAGCAGTTGGTCGAACCCCTTTTTGAGCTCGTCGAGGTTCAGCGCTTCGTCGGGCAGCACGCTTCGTCGGTACTCCTGCAGCTCCTCGGGGCAGTACTTCTGGGCAGCCTCCTTCAGTACCGCCAGCGAGGGCGCATCGAGTGATGACGGGAAACTTGTGAGTTGTGAAACGTTGAGCATTTATTTCTCCACTTTATTACGGTGCTGATAGTCGTGATAGTAGCCCACCTCCACATTCTCCAACACGGCAATGGCATCGTCGGTGAGGGCGGCCAGCGAGAAGTATTTGGTGAGCAGATAGGATGCCACGCCAAACTTGTCGAGTCCCATCAGGCGGGCCGACAGCGATGGAACGATTTCGCCGGGGATGCCGCTCTGATGCAGTCCGATGACGCCCTGGCTCTTCTCGCCCACGCGGACGAGGATGATCTTCGTGGTGCCTACGCCGCGGCCTGTCAGGTACTGGCCTTCCACCTCCACCTTGTCGGAGGGAATGATGGGCACACCGCGCCAAAGGATGACCTTTGTGCCAAACAGGTCGGTCGTGACGGGCGGCACGCCGCGCCAGGTGCATTCGCGCTCGAAGGCGGCGATGGCACGCGGATGGGCCACGAAGAAGGCGGGTTCCTTCCACACCAGAGAGAGCAGTTCGTCGAGGTCGTCGGGTGTGGGCGAGCCGTAGCGGGTGCTGATGCGGTAGGCTGGGTTCACGGCCGAGAGCAGGCCGAACTTCTTGTTGTTGATGAGTTCCCACTCCTGGCGCTCCTTGATGCTCTCTATCGAGAGGCGCAGCTGCTCTTCCAGCTGGTTGTAGGGGTTGTTGTACAGGTCGCTGACACGGGTGTGGACGCGGACAACGGTCTGCAAGGTGTTCAGCGAATATTCCGTGGGCTGCTCCTCATAGTCGATGTAGGTCTCGGGGATGATGTTGTCTTCCTCATGGCCGCTCACCAGGTCGATGTGCTTTTCGCCGTGGTCGTTGACCGTAGCCTTGAGGCGCAGCTGCTTGTCGACGGCCTTTGAGAATGTCTCGCGGAAGTCGGGCACCTCCTTGATAAACTTTTCCAGCTCATTCAGTTTGAGGCCGAGGAAGATGGTAGGCGTCACGGCGCGCACCGACACCGTAGACGCTGCATCGTCTAGCAGGTCTGCCTCGCCGAAGTATTCGCCATCGCCCAGCAGGGCAATGCGCAGTTCCTCGCCGTGAGGGCCTTTGCTGATGACCTCGGCCTGGCCGTTGGCCACGATGAAGAACTTCTGCTTGTCCTTGCCCTCTTCCACAAAGAGCTGGCCTATCTCCACCTCCTTCGTCTCGAACGAGCGCGCCAGACGGGTGACGATTTCGTCGTCGAACTCGGAGAACAGCGGTATGGCCTTCAGGCTCTTTGCCGAGAACGAAGGCACTCCGTTGAGGTACTGGATGGGCAGGCGCTCGCTCTTGCGAAGCTCTACCTTCGTGCGGTTCACGCGGAATGTGCCGCCGCTGACCTGCACCCACGGCAGCAGTTTCAGCAATAGTCTCGGGGTAATACTGCCCATCTGAGGGGCTGTCTTGGTTGTCGTCGCCAGTCTTCTGGCGGTGGCAGTGGTAACACTGCGCTGAAGATTTGAATCTGCCATAATAGAAGCCCCCCCTTTTATCCCCCCGAAGGGGGGAGACCGTAACAGGAGCCTGGGTCTGGGTTGTGTTTTTTTATTTCTTGATGATCACCTTGTGGGTGGTTCCTTCCACATGCTCTATGCCAATCACGTTGTAGCCCTGGTCTTTGGCGTTGCGTGGAACGTTGTCGAGTGGTTCGCCCTCAGAGAGCAGCACTTCCAGGATGTCGCCCGGCTGTAGCTTCGAGAGCTCAATCTTCGTCTTGACGAAGGTCATCGGGCAGTGCTCCTTCGTGATGTCCAGGACGTGGGGCCTACCCCCAGCCCCTTCCGAGGGAAGGGGAGTTTGGTTACTTTTGTTTTTGAATATTCCCATACTAATTTTATATTATAATTAATGTTATCTATACATCCCTCCCTTCGGGAGGGCTTGGGTGGGCTCCCTTTTACATCCCTCCCTTTGGGAGGGCTTGGGTGGGTTATTTATATAAATAAGGTCTGTCCTCCTTCACTCAGATTCAGGAACGATGCCACACCGAGCACGTCCTTCACCTCGGGAATGAAATCTTCCTTCTTGAGCCCAAGCACGTGCATGGCCATTTCGCAGGCATAGAGGTTGATGCCGAGCACCTTGGCCGCGTCGACAAGTTCTTCGAGGGTAGCCACATTGTTCTTGCGCATCAGATAGCGGAAGATTCGCGGACCTGCGCCGAGGAAGTTGAAGCGGCTTGTGGGGGTGACGCTGAGGCCGCCCATCATGAAGCCGAATAACTTGGTCAGCCAGTTGCCGCCCGTCAGCGAGCGCCCTTTCTTCTGTTTGATGGCATCCAGTCCCCAGAAAGTGAAGAAGATATTCACCTCGTAGCCCACGGCGGCGGCTCCCGTGGCGAGTGTGAACACAGCCGTCAGTTTGTCGAAATCGCCGCTGAAGGCGATGATGGATAGTTTCTTTGTCTCTGCCATATCTTATTCGTGATTAAACATTTGAGTGGAGAGGTAACGCTCACCCGTGTCGGGCAGCACCACCACGATAGTCTTGCCTTCGTTTTCGGGGCGGCGGGCCAGTTTGATGGCGGCGGCAGTGGCTGCACCGCTCGATATGCCGGCCAGCACTCCGTCTTTAGTGGCCAGCAGCCGTCCCACGGCGAAAGCCTCGTCGTCCTTGATGCGCAGGATTTCGTCGTAGACGGTCGTGCTGAGCACCTTGGGCTGGAAACCTGCTCCGATGCCCTGCAGTTTGTGCGGGCCGGGCTTCTCGCCGCTGAGCACTGCCGAGCCATAAGGCTCCACGCCCACAATCTTCACCTTCGGGTTGTATTGTTTCAGCACCTGACCCACGCCCGTGATGGTGCCGCCCGTTCCGATGCCGGCCACGAAGATGTCCACCTTGCCGTCGGTGTCGCGCAGAATCTCTTCGGCTGTGGTCAGCCGGTGCACTTCCGGGTTGGCGGGATTTTCAAACTGCTGGGGTATGTAGGCATTGCCGATTTCCTCTTTCAGTTCCTGTGCCTTGCGGATGGCGCCTGCCATTCCCTCGTAGGCCGGAGTGAGCACCAGTTCGGCACCGAGAGAGCGCAGCAGCGTGCGGCGTTCCACCGACATGGCGTCGGGCATGGTCAGGATGAGACTGTAGCCGCGGATGGCAGCAATGAGTGCCAGGCCAATGCCGGTGTTTCCGCTTGTTGGTTCCACTATCACGGTGTCGGGACCTATGAGGCCTTTTCGTTCTGCTCGTTCGATGAGAGCCAGGGCGGTGCGGTCTTTCACACTGCGTGCAGGGTTGAGAAATTCCAGTTTGGCAATCAGCCGAGCACCGAGCTTCAGCTCGTGTTCGGTTCCCGACAGCTCTAAGAGCGGGGTGTTGCCGATTAAATCTATCAGACTGTGTGCGATCATGTTGTGAGGGATGAATGATGAAAGATGATGAATGATGGATTGATGGATGGAGCGTGGGCGGCTCGCCCGCACCATCAGCGGTTTCTTTTTACAGGTCGTCGGACTGGAGAGCCTGCTGGATGTCGTGCAAAAGGTCGGCGGGGTCCTCAAGGCCAACGGAGAGACGGATGGTGGTCTGGCGGACGTCCATCTGTTCAAGCTGTCTTTCTGGGAAGAGACCAAAAATGGTGGAGGCAGGATGGATGGCCAGCGTGCGACTGTCGAAGAGGTTGGTGGCGCGGTGGATGAGCTTCAGCCGGTTGAGGAAATGGTAGCACTGCTCCTTAGAGTCGAGGTCGATGGTGAGCATGGCGCCTGCGGTGGGACCAAACTGCTTCTGGGCCAGCGCGTGCCAGGGATTGTCGGGCAGCCCGATGTAGTTGACCGACTTGATGAGGGGAACCTCGGTGAGCGCCTTCGCCAGCCAGAGTGCATTGGCGGCCTGACGCTGATAGCGGACGTCGAGGGTTTCAAGGCCAAGAGTCTGCTGATAGGCCACCTGCGGCGTCATGTAGGCGCCAAGGTTAACCAGCAGTTCGTATTTCACGCGCTGGTTGAACTGTGGGAAGGTGCCGTAGTCGATGATGAGGCCTCCCAGCGATGTGCCCCCACCCGAAATGTATTTCGTGCTCGACACCACCTCGATGTCTACACCCAGCTCGTTCAAAGAGGTCTCGGTGAATGGAATAACGGTGGAGTCGGCAATCACAGGCACTCCCTTTCGATGGGCTATGTCGGCGATGGCTTTCAGGTCGGCAACCTCCTGTTGTGGGTTGGTCACGATTTCCAGAAAGACACAGCAGGTGGTCTGGTCGATGGCTGCCTCTACGGCCTCGATGTCGGTAAGGTCGCGCAGTCGGGGTTTTACGCCGAAGCGCAACAGCGTGTTGCTGATGAGTGCCAGCGTGTTGCCAAACAGATGGCGAGAAGAAACGATGGTGCGGCCCTGTGCACTGACGGCCAGTAAGGCATTGCTGATGGCTGCCATGCCCGAATTGAAAGCCGTTACGTGGGCTGCACCTGTCAGAGCCTTCACGCGCTGCTCGAAGTTGGTCACCGTGGGATTGCCCATCCGGGCATAGTCGGGAGCCTTGATGCGGTTGCAGAAGGCATCGGCCATTTGTTGTGCATCGTCAAACTCAAAGGCCACATTATGATATACGGGCACAGCCAGCGCACCGTAAGCGTCGCGTCTTACGTAAGGCGTGTGGATGGCTATGGTCTGTTTCTTCAGCATGATGTACAACTATTGTTTTCGGGTGCAAAGTTAAATAGTCTGGAAATATCCTCCAAATTTCTTGCGCTATTCAGAAAATATACCTAAATTTGCAGCGTGAAAAGAAAATCATTCCATAAAGACGTCTATAAACGACTTCCAAAAGAATATCTTTCCTCTCCTCACAATTAAACATCGCCCTCGGGGGCTTGGGGGGCTTCCTCCCTCTTAGTTCTCAGTTCTCAGTTGGACATCCCCCTCGGGGGCTTGGGGGGCTTCTCCCTTTCACCCATGATAGAATCATTAGACGACATTGACCTGCAGATTCTGCGCACATTGCAGCGGAACGCAAAACTGACGACGAAGGAGCTGGCCGACGCCGTGCACCTTACGCCCACACCCGTCTTCGAGCGGCAAAAGCGCTTGGAGCGGCGTGGCTATATCAAGAGATACATCGCCGTGCTCGATCCCGACAAGCTGAACCAAGGACTGCAGGTGTTCTGCAAGGTGAAGCTGAAGCAGATCAACCACGAGATTGCCGACGCCTTTGTGAGGCGCATCCAGCGAATTCCCGAGGTGACGGAGTGCTACAACACATCGGGCGCCTACGACTATCTGCTGAAGGTGCGCGCCGCCGACATGAAACAATACCAGGAGTTCATCCTCAACAAACTGGGAGAGATAGAAAACCTGGCATCGATAGAAAGCACATTCGTGATGAGCGAGGTGAAGCAGAGCTATGGCATAAATATTTAGATGGATGAAGGATGATGGATGAAGGATGAAGGATTGGGTGGTGATGGATGAAAGGTGATAGGTGATGGATGAAAGGTGTTGGATGAAGGATGAAGGATTGGGTGGTGATGGATGAAAAGTGATAGGTGATGGATGAAAGGTGTTGGATGAAGGATGAAGGATTGTGTGGAGGGGGGTGTTTTACTGAAAGGATAAGAACGAAAGAAGGCCGCCTGGGATTTCCCGGGCGGCCTTCTTGATGATTGCCTCAGTGGTGGTTATTCCACGGTGGCGTAGATGTTGTCAGATGTCTTGCGAGTGGGGTAGAGGCGGATGGTCTTGCCCACAACTCCAATGTTCTTACCGTTTCCAACGAGGTCGTTGATAATGGATGACGGTTCCACTGTGTCGTTGGAGCCAAGATTGATGCCCCAGTCATTGTTGGCTGTGAACTTCCATCCGTTGGCGGTGACACCTGCGTTCTCGATGACGTAGCAGAAGTTGGCGGCATCCCACTTCATCTGCTGTGCGTCGTCGCCAGCATTCCAGCCGTTGAAGTCGCCCACGAGGTTCATGTTGTTGATCTTCGTGCCCTTCAGCGTGGCGGCTGCCAGGTCGAGCTCAACGTAGTAGACGCCCTCGCCTGCCGATGCCTTGAAATTGTCGGGGCCCTTCTCGAAGTCGCCCGACACTTCTGCCATGTTGTTGGAGTTGAGCTGGCTGTCGTCGCCCCAGTCGCCTGGGTTCTTCTGGAACTTGAACTCGAGGCCCCATCCGTTCGGGTCGGCTAAGTAGATGTAGCCAGTGTACTTGCCGTCGAAGGTGGTGGTGGCCACGCGCTGGTCGGAAGCGCTCCATCCGTCGGTAGCACCGATGAAGTATACATAGGGCTTGAAGTCGAGCTTCTCCAGACGGTAGGTGTAGTTCATCATGTTGATGGTCATGCGGTAGATACCGGCAGCCTCAATCTTACCGGCCTGCGGGCTCGTGGTGGTGAGGTTGCCTTCGAAGCTGGTGTCACCGTCAATGGTGGTACCCACTACTCCGGTTTCACCCTCTGACCAGAAGTCGCCGTTGTAGTTGGCGGCCGGAATGATCTTCCAGTACTGGTTGTCGCCGGTTGTCGTGAAGACAATCTGGAACTCGGGGTTGTCGTAGACGTCGCCGCCACCAATGTGAGTGAAGGGCAGAGCGCCTTCCTGGTTCCATCCTGCAAAGTCGCCAGTGAGGTAGTAGCCGTTGCTGTCGATGTAGGGAGCCTTCAGCGTAACGGTGGCCGTGGCGGTGCCGGTGTTGGCAATGCTCTGGCCGTTGATGAGGGTATAGCCGGTGACGTCGACAGGCAGTGTGCGTGCCTCTGGACGTTTGCCGTAGAGCTGCTCAACGGCTGCCTTCAGGTCGGCTGCAGACACGCGGCCTTCGGTATCGGTGTCGATGGCCACGGAGTTGGTGCGGTCGGCATTATACAGCACGGCCTTGTAGCTGGTGATGCCCTCCTCTGTGGAGTTGATGGTGGGCACAAAGATCTGTACGGGGTCGGCTGTGAGCGTGGCGAAATCGATGGCTGGGGCATTGGCCACGGTGAGTGTCACCGACTGCGCTGCTTCCTGCGGATTGCTCTGCGGTTCGGCCCAGGGCTCATATTCGTCGGTGCAGCTTGCAAGAAGCAAGCCGAAGCCGAGTGCTAAAAATATCTTTTTCATGTTCTGTTATGCTTTTTTCAGATGTTACTTACTGTGCGAAAAACGAATATGCACCGAGAATGTCGTTGAAGACAACGATGTAGCTGCCCTGTGCAATGGGGATGTTGGGTCCGTTCTGAGTGCCGAATCCGAATGGGAACTCAGTGTTACCCCAGTTGACATCCCAAGCTTCGTTGGCGGCGAACTTACCGGTGGTGTCACCAGCTGTTGCGTCGAGTTTGTAGAACCAGTCGTGGTTGACGGCTCCGTCGAAGGTGCTGATGGCGTTCATCTTGACAGCCACATCCCAACCATTGAAGTCGCCAGGGATAGACATGGAGGCGTAGACGGTGGCATTGCCGTCGTAAGGCGTCACGGTGAGTTCGTTCTTGACGGTGTTGAGTTCTACCACGTAGTAGCCGTCTGCGGGTACGGTGATGTTGCCAGAGCCGCTGTCGTTCATGACGAATGTGCCGAAGCTGTCGCCCTGTCCCCACTGATCGTCCCAAGAGCCTGGGTTCTTGATGAGCTTGAAGCCTGCAGAGGTAAGGTAGCCAATGTACTGGATGACACCCTTGCCGGTCTTCTTGTCGTATTCCTCACCAGCCTTGGTGTACATCGGGATGAGGCTTGTGCCAATGCCGTCGGGAGAGTTGTTCCACGAGCCGTCGCCAATGCATGCTCCGACGAGATACCAGCGTTCGGGCGCTGCGTCGGTGAGCTCTACATAATAAGGAATGACGTTGAGCGTGACAACGTTGGAGAAGACGTCCTGCAGTCCGTTGAGCGTCGATTTCACACGTGCATAGATGGTCTGCGTGGTAGGAACTTTGCCCTCGTCCCACTTGGCTATCTGCTGTAGTCCCTTTGCAATGGCAGCAGCGTCGACAGCGGCAGAGCACGAGTTGAAGATGTTTTCAATCTCGAAGTAGTTGGAAGTGGTGGCGCCGGACTCGTCGGCTTCTTCCTGAGCAACCGATGTGGTGAAGTTGCCGTCGAGCGACACCTGCACCTGGTATTGTGCTGCCACGGGGAAGCCGTAGTTGGGCTGCGACCATGTGAAGTTCACGGTCTCCGACGTGGCCAAGTCAAGGTTTGATGACGAGTAGGCCGGTGTGTTGAGCACAAACGAAGATGGCTGCTGCACCGTCGGGTTGTAGAAATTATCGTCTTCACAAGCTGTGAATGCGCATGCGCTGAGAAGCAGCAGACATGCTGACTTGATGATATTTTTCATTGTCGTAGTTTCTCTAAAGATTAATAACCAGGATTCTGCTTCAGGTTCTCATTCGCCGTCAGGTCCGTGGTGGGGATGGCGAAGATGTTACGGTCAGCGCTGAACTGGCGTCCAGCAAGCGCGCCGCCCTTCCACTGCCAAGTGTAGTTGTTGTTGCCTCCGAAGTAGCCGTAGCGGATGAGGTCCACGCGGCGGCGACCTTCGAAGTAGAACTCACGGCTCCACTCGTCGAGGATTTCATTGAGAGAATAGCCGGCGCGTGTTGCAGCGTGTGCACGCTGGCGGAGTGCGTTGATGGCTGCTGTGCCTTCAGGAGTGGTGGAACCACCGTTGGCACGTGCTGTAGCCTCGGCGTATGTCAGATATGCCTCAGCAGCGCGGAAGAAGAAGAAGTCGCCATCGGGGAACTTGCTGTTGTGAGCCGGAGAACCATCGCTCTTGAAGTTCACGAACTTGCAGACGCCGAAGCCATTGGAGAATGTGCCCGGATCGGTAGCATCGACGATGTGGTCGACACCCCAGAAGATGGCACGGTCGTCGCCGGCGGCGGTTGTCATGTTGTAGGACTCCACATTCGGGGCATCGTTGTTCGGGAAGAACTTTGCCACGAGGTCGGCACGGGCGCGGTTGCCAGCCCATGTACCGTCGGACGAACCGTTGGTGGCCAGTGCATCGTCGGGATTGGCGTGCATCTCAGCATTGAACGTAGAGGCCTGAATGAAGAAGAATGTTCCGTAGCTGGTGGTCTTCTCACCGTCGCAAAGCACGGGGAAGATGCACTCCTGTGCGGCGCTGCTCTCGCCATTGTCGCCCATGAA
>OCTW011618956.1_pt1 | contig 15233 bp, 13 predicted proteins | sample 1539671 | NCBI WGS metagenome assembly OCTW01 (sample SAMN02144230, study PRJEB22623) | gut metagenome | biome: sheep rumen | host: Ovis aries | place: New Zealand
GATTTTTTCGTTTACAGAAATCTCCTCGTACATATTCAAAATCTTTTCATTTGAATACTGCTTCATGATAGACTTGAAGATATCCTGCATTTGCTGCAAAAGCTCCCAGGTGTCTACCTCTTCCCACATATCTTCTGTATCATCAAAAGGAAGAACGCGCTGAATCTTCTTGCGCTCAAAGTTCCATTCTGAATCATCCTCCTGCTCTTCCATAAGGGCAGTAAGCTTCTTAAACTTCTGATATTCGATAAGCTTTTCTACAAGCTCTGCACGAGGGTCTTCTTCATCCTCATCATCGTAGGCAACTTCAACCGGAAGCAGCATGCGGCTTTTGATATAGATAAGCTTTGCGGCCCAGCTGTAAAATTCTGAAAGGTCGCCAAGGTCGGTTTGAACGGCGTAATCAAGATATTCAAGATACTGTTCTGTAATCTGAGCAATAGGAATGTCATAGATATTTACTTTACTCTCGCGGATAAGCGTCCAGAGCAGGTCGAGAGGACCTTCAAATTCTCCGGCCTTATACTTGTGCTTTACTGCTACTGTTGTTCCTGCTTCTGTTTTTTCTGTACTTACAGTGTTATCTGTCTGATCCATTTTCTACCGCCTTAGGGAAGGTCTGTAATTTTGTAATTCCATCTGCCCCACCCTTACTTTCCAGTGCGGCAAGACATTTAATATATTTTTCCCTAACTAATTCATCGGCAGAATATTTTAAAACTTCAATAGAAGGTATTAAAACAAAGGCTCTTTCTTCCATTCTGATATGAGGAATCTGGAGTTCAGGTGTGTTAATAACCTCGTCTCCGAAGAGCTCTATATCAATATCGAGGGAACGGGGACCAAAGCGGATTTCTTTCGCGCGGTCGCGGCCATACTTAGCCTCGATTTTGTTGATTTTATGTAAAAAGTCAAATGCGTCGACATCGTCGGCTACATAACCCAAAGCCGCCGCATTGTAAAAATCTTCCTGTTCGGTTACATACATGGCAGGTGTTTTATAAACAGAGCTGAAGTGTATGTCCGACATCAGGTTGTTAAGCTCCCCGCCGGCTGCGGCAAGGAGCTCTAGAGATGATTTATTATCAAAGGATTTGTTAGATCCAAGACCAAGTAAAACCCTTTTCAAATCAATCACCTCCTTCACATCACCGTCATCCCGAACTTGTTTCGGGATCTATTAAATTGATGCTGAAACAAGTTCAGCATGACGTCATTTTATTTACTCAGCAGCCGGAGCTTCTGCAGCGTCGGCATCGGCCTTCTTAGCCTTCTTAGCAGGTTCTTTCTTCTCAATCTTCTGACCAGGAAAGACTAACTCGCGAACCTTGGCTTCGATTTCTGCGGCAACTTCCGGATTAGCTTCGATAAAGGCGACGGCATTTTCCTTACCCTGACCGATTTTATTTTCACCCATAGTGTACCAGGCACCGCGCTTATCTACGATTCCGTGCTTTACGGCAGAATCAAGCAGAGAAGCGTAAGCATTAATACCCTTGCCGAAGTAAATATCAAGCTCACATTTTTTGAAAGGAGCCGCAACCTTGTTCTTTGCAACCTTTACACGGACACGGTTTCCGATTGCATCTTCATCACCCTTTCCGTCGATTGTTTCAATTCTGCGGATTTCAAGACGAACAGATGAATAGAACTTGAGAGCCTGTCCACCAGTAGTAGTTTCCGGATTACCAAACATAACACCAATCTTCATACGAATCTGGTTGATAAAAATTACAATACAGTTTGATTTTCCGATTACAGCAGTAAGCTTACGCAAAGCCTGGCTCATAAGGCGGGCCTGCATACCCATCACAGAGTCACCCATCTCGCCTTCAATTTCTTTTTCCGGTGTAAGAGCCGCAACAGAGTCTACAACAATAATATCTACCGCGCCGCTGCGCACCAGGTTTTCAGTAATCTCCAGAGCCTGCTCACCAGTATCCGGCTGAGACACCCAGAGCTCATCAATATTTACACCAAGGTTCTTTGCATAAGTCGGATCCAGAGCATGCTCTGCATCTACGAAGGCCGCAACCCCGCCTAATTTCTGAGCCTCCGCAATCGCGTGTAAGGCAAGCGTAGTCTTTCCCGAGCTCTCAGGACCATACATCTCAATAACACGACCACGCGGATAACCACCGATACCAAGAGCCTCATCGAGCAGAATTGAACCTGACGGAATAACGTCAATACCGGTTACATTTGCCTTGTCGCCCAGCTTCATAATTGCGCCCTGGCCGAACTGCTTTTCAATCTGAAGACGAGCCGCCTCCAGAGCCTTCATTTTTTCTGATGTTTCCATTTTAGCCACCTTCCTCCCACATATAATATGGGCTAAACCTAATCATTTTACGCAGTTTTTTTGAAAAAAATTTGAAAATTTCTGAAAAAAACTTCATTTTTTCTCAAAAATGCCGCAGTTTTATATTTTTTGCTGTTTATGCACTATTTTATACTCTGGTAAACAGCCCTGCCCTTAAGGCAGACAAGACCATCTTCCAGACTGATTTTACCAAGAATCTTTACAGCACGTCCACCATCAACCGCAGGAGCCGCATCAAAATGAACTCTTACAGTGCCTTCATACTTTGCAAGAGTTTCATCTCCTACAAGAAAATCGCAGCTGTATTTACCGTCTTCATAGGTTACCGCATTAGAGATTTTTCCACCCCAGTTTACCCAGCAGTCCAGATACAAAGCCGGATTTGCCGCAACATCTGTTAATGAAGGTACATCGCTTATTGTATCAAAATCAGGAATTTCAAAATATCCCATAAGCAGCCGCGCCTTTTTCTTTACAGCAACAGAGGCATCTGAATTCAAAATCATATTAACCTCTATTTGTGCTGCATTATCGCGGTGAGCTTGAAAATATTTCAGAGCATCATTATAACGGCGGTTGATTTCTTTATTGGAAAGCACAAAGGCATAAGACTGAGTTGAAAGGTCCTTTTCCTTTGCATCCGATTTTTCATCTGCAGAAAGCTCAAGCTTTGTAAGGTCTGCACGCGGACCTGTATACTGCTGTCCGCGGGGAAAGAAGATAAAAGCAAAAATACAGCCCAGCATAAAAGCTGTAGAAGCAACTGCAACAAGGGCAATTCTATCGGGATTAGAACCCAGAGGCGGATAAAACTGTTCAATTTTTCCTGTATCCACCCAGCGGCAGATAGTGTCGTAATTTCCGTTTACACGGATAAACTCCATTGCGGCATCTGCGGTTTTATTCTGAGGATCATTATCCTTTATTTCAAGATAATACTGAAGGGCACGGGCTGTATCACCGCGTCGTAAAAAAATAGCGGCCTGACCTAAAAGCAATCTTGTATCTGTAAGCGAGATTTTGCGGGCCAGCTGAAAATATGAAGAGGATGCGCCGATATCACCTACATAAAGGCAGGCTATTCCCAGAGTAACGTAATACTCTAAGTTTTCTTCATAAATATCTTTTTTTGCCTCAAGCCGTTTGATTGCGGTAGCAAAACGGCGCCTTCTCATATCAAGCCAGGCAAGGCTAAGTGCATCCTTTGCCATAATTAACTACTGCCTCAGATAAGTAAGAATTGCATCCAGTTCAGCATTCAACCTCAAAAGCTCCTGACGGTTGAAGGAAGGAGAATCTTCCTCGAGAGCCGCAATCCGGTCCAGCAAATCCTGTATGTATTCCGGAGACAACTGTTCCTGTGTCATATTCTGGATATAGAAATCTACCCTTGGAATTTCATCAGAAGTCTCTGGGGCGTCAGAAATTTTTACAGGCTCCCCTGCTGTCTCAACCGGGAATTCAGCAACCTCAGCAGGAAGCGCTTCTTCAAGCTCCGGAGAAGAGAATGGAGTTATTACCTCAAGCCCTGTAACAGACTTTCCGTTTTCCTCTTCCTCATCTGCCTTTACGGCAAAGTCTTTACTATAGATATATTTTTCACCTGTAGCGGGAGTACCATCTCCGGAAAGTGCAATATAGAAAACAATTTTTCCAGATTCCGATGGAGCAAGCTTCAATGCCTTCCAGATTGCACATACAGCAGAGTTATTATAAGAAAGGACAGTATCAAAAACTCTGTAATTAAGCATATCCGGTTCCCAGCTGTTCTTTTCAAGGGTTGAATAATTTGCAAGGGCAACAATTTCTGGAGCAGTACAATCTGCACCGGAAAAGAAGAACTGCATTGCGGCATTTGTGTTTTTAGACACAAACCATTTCTGATTCTGCAGAGTTCTGTAGAGCACTTCGTTTTTTACAGGAATATCTTCCCAGGTATAAAAATGAAAGGCTGCGGCTTCGCCAAGCACGGTATCAAACACGCCCTTAAAGGCAAAATCATCATTACGGTCGCTGAGATTTTTTACAGTTACGGTAGTTTTTATCATGTCTACGTCTTTCTTTTTTTGAGAAGCCATGCATGAAAAATAAACACTTACCTGTGCAACCGAAGGAATCTCATAAGTAATAATAGCTCCGTCTGAAGTCTGTCTTGCAGAGGAGCGTACTACATTATCAGTTATAAGATTATAGGTTTTCTTTGAGTTTTTCAGATAAAAGGCATTTGTTACATATTCATTTGCTGTAGACAAAACCGGAAGAGGCTTGTCTTTTTCGTTGAGAACAGCAATTGTATAGGAGCCTGTGCCTGATTTGATTTTCAACTGAACCTTACCAAAACGTTCTGTCAGTTTCTTTTTTGAAGATTTTATCCAGCCGGTATAATTTGAGGAAGCATCGGCAGCGGCATTGTCTGCATTTTCTTTTCCGTCCGGAGCAGCTTCCTGACTAAGCGAAGCCTCAGCTTCTGTCTGAACTTCTGCGGGCGCTTCAACGGCAGTTTTAGCCTTTGATTTTTTCTTAGAAGCTTTTTTTTCCGCTTTTGTAGATTTACACGAAGCGGCAGCTAAAACCATACAGATTATTGCCGCTGAATAAACTAACTTTTTCATTGACCCTCCGTACCGGAAGATGTTTTCTTCTCGTCAAGCATTTTCTGGGCTTCAAGAGCCTTTTCCTTAAGAAGCTTTAACTGATATTTTCTTTCATCGAACGGCTCAGCTGCCGGAACATCTCTTTCTCCAGCCTCTTTTAATTCCTGAATTATGCGGTCAGATTCCTGCTGATTGCTTTTAAGGGCAGCAATCTGAAGCTCCAGCTCGGCAATCTGCTTTTCCAGAGTTTCGTTTCTAGCTTGGGAAGCGGCAAGCTTCTGTCTTGTAGACTCCATTGCCTCTGAATTATAAAGACGCAGCTGACGTTCATATTCTTCCTTTGCAGAAAGATACTCTTCGCCTGTCTGTTTTAAAAGATAAAGCAGCTTTTCTTCACGGCCCCGCTGCAAAATTGTTTCAAGTCTGTACTGGGCGGCAGGCGTTTTTGGCGATTCCGGATATTCCGTTACTATGCGTTCGTAAATCGCACCCGCCTCATCATACTTATAGGCAGCAAAAAGAGATTCTCCTATATAAAAAAGTGCAAAAGAATACATTTCATCCTCAGGATAAAGATGGCAGTAATCGCTCAGCACTACTATAGACTTTTCATATTCACCAAGCTGATAAAGAAGCTTACCCTTCTGGTAGTAAACCCGGGCATAATACATAGAATCAGAAAAGTTTTCCAGGAAGAAATTGCAGTCATCCAGGGCATTTTTGTTATCCCCGTCATAAACCTCTGCCATAATCAGCATATAATAAGTATCCGGATTAAGATTTTCTTTATATGAGACTGCTTTTTTCAGCATGAACTTTGCATCAGACCAGTCCCCTCTGGAATAAGACTTACAGGCTTCTACAAAAGCAGAAGCGGCAGATTCAGAGGCTGAAACATACATAAAAACAGATGTAAAAATTACCGCCGCAGCAGTAATTCTCTTAAAGGCTTTTAACAATCTTCTCAACTCCATTTTAGGCTTCCATTAAAAAAACAGGAGCCTGAAACAACAATATCTGTACCGGCATCTATAACCGAATTCAAAGTCTCGTTATTGATTCCACCGTCTACAGAAATCTTATAGTTTAATGAATGCTCTTCCCTGTATTTCTTAAGCTCTGCAACCTTAGCAACACAGGAAGGAATAATCTTCTGTCCGCCCCAGCCGGGATTGACAGTCATCACTAATATAATATCGGCACATGGAAGGATTTCCGACAGTATAGATACAGATGTACCCGGACACACTGCAAGGCCGGCTTTTTTTCCGGCCTCATGAATCATCTGAATTATGCGGTGGGCATGATTTGTTGCCTCAAAGTGAAAGGTAATCCAGTCTGCTCCGGCCTTTGCAAAGGATTCTATATGAAGCTCCGGTTTTTCTATCATAAGATGAACATCAAAAGGAAGCTTTGTGAGCTTTCTTATTGAGCGGATTACAGGCTCGCCGTAGGTAATTTCAGGAACAAAGGAACCGTCCATTACATCGATATGCACTGCCCCGCCATTGTTATTTTCTATTTTTTTAATCTCACCTTCCAGGTTTGCAAAATCAGCTGAAAGAAGTGATGGTGCCAAAATTTGAGTTTTCATTTGGAGATTATTTTAACAAAAAAATGCGGAATTTACAATAATATAGTTTAAATTGTGTGTTTTCCCCCAAAAAAACTGAGGAGCTCCCGCGGTGATAACAATAAATCTTCAGGCACAAACTATTCCGCATTATAAAAAAATCCAGAAACACTGGCTCCCAGTCACGGCTTCGTGATTCAAAACCGCGCAATAATGCGCTACACGCTTTTTGTGGTATAGAAACTATTTACTGCTGCTACGCAGCAGCCACAAAAAGAGTGTTTTTGAATCACGCCCCGCTCCTTCGCGCCAACACAGTTAAACCAATTTATAATGCGGAATACCTTCACCGTCCTTCATCCCGCCCCTCAGATTTTTTTAAGCATCGCGTTTTATATTATTGTAACTCCCCCCCCCCGCTTTAAAATAATCTCCAAGTAAAATTTCAAAAAAAACACGTAGATGTAAAGTTTGTCTCCGTAGTGAAAAATGATACTCGCCAACATCATCCCCGTTGGCGAGTGTCATTTTTCACGAGAGGAGGCAAACTTTAAGAAATTCGAAGCTTTTCTACGAAATTTTACTTGACAGATTATCACTTTCGCTTTATAAATATTGTCCCAATTTTACTAAATTCTCATATTTTTTATTGATTAAAAATCTTTTCTTGTATAAAATAGAATTTAGACACTATGGACATTCAGACAGAAGCTGAACTTAAGGTTGCCCTGGGCTTTCTGCAGCAGGGAAACCCTTTAGAGGCACAAAAAATCATAAGTTCTCTCTTCGAGCATGACCTGGAAAGCACAGAGCTTGTGTATACAAATAAGTGCTGTATCTTCTGGATTGATTCCATAAAGCGTCTCAAGAGTATTGACGATTCGTTTGAACGCAGCGAAAGCATTCTTCTGGAATGGAAAAACTTTCAGGATTATATTTCGCGCGAAAGTCATCCTTATGAGCCGGCTCAATTTGCCGTCCAGCAGGGATTCTTTAAAAACGCATTGGAAGAATACAAAAAAATGCTTGAGGAAAAAGATCCGCTCCAGAAAGCAGAAATCTACAAGAACACCGGCATCTGCTATAAAAAGCTTGGAGATTTCGAAAATGCACGGACTTTTCTTACAGAAGCAAACAATATATATCCGAATCTTTCTTCGGTGCTTGCGGAGCTGGCAGACTGCTATTCACTTTGCGGCGAAGATAAATTCGGAAAAGTGCTGTACAGGGAAGCATTTTTTGCTGACCCGGACAGCATAGACCTTGATTTTCTTGATTCTGAGCTTATTAAATGCCTTATCGAAAAGACAAAAAGCAAGGGCTATTCAGGAAAAGCGCTCCTCTACTGGATTCCGGTTTACGGAGTTCTCGGCGGAGTTTTTAACATTAAGAGAGAGCTGACTTCCCAGGAAGTCGCCAGACTAAAAAAAGACATCTACGCAATGGAAAATGAAATAAAGGATCCTTCGTGCAACAGCGAGATTCTTATTCCGCGTATGCTGAACTGTTATTTCTGGCTTATGGATCATTATGATTTGGCAAATGAAAATCAGGCCAAGATTAATGAGGTGTTACTAAGAATAAAACTACTGGATACGGCTGTGTACGAAATGTACATAAAATAACACAGCACCAGATGAAGGAGATTACAATGGCAGATTTATTGCAGTCAATTCAGGACATGCTTAAGGAAGAGACTTGGACTCGTGCAACAATCAGTAACTACACACAGAATGATCTTATGGAGCTTGCTGCTAAGGTTGAACAGGCAAAGCAGGAAGGCGTAGAAAAAGAGCTTAAAGAAATCTGTGAAGAACACCTTTCTCACTCAAAAGACAGCATTATTGCACTCTACATCACCGGTATTCTTTCACTTCATGACATTGAAAATGATTCTCTTGAGACACTCGTAGACATTTTCCAGAAGAACCACAAAGAAAATATTGTTTCTTATCTTTGTGAAAGCATTCTTGCAGATGACGAAAACAATAAATTTGCACTCCGCACTCTTGCAGACAGTTACCTTGCAGAAGGAAACGACAAGGTTTGGGAGCTTTACGAAAAAATCGTACGCATAGACTTCGAAGAAGCTGACCTTGCAAAGCTTCTCGCTGAGCACTATGAAACAGCCGGCGATAAAGACAATGCAATCAGCTACTACAAAAAGGCTATTCTCCGCTACATCAACGCAAATAATTACAATGCATGTAAGGAAGTATGGTCTAAGCTCGTTCAGCTTATGCCTGAAGAATTCGACTTCTTCCAGAACATCAGAAGAAAGATTTCTAAGCAGATGGGTGATATCAAAACTACTACCCTCATGCAGGAACTCTACAATTACTATAAAGACAACAAAAAATGGGATATTGCGATCACAATTCTTAAGCAGAATCTCGAAATTGAACCTAAAGACGGCTGGGCTCGTAAAGAAATTACAGATTGTTTCCGCGGCAAATATGCTTCTCACAGCCACCTCGAAGATTACATCCGCTCTTCTAACCTTTCACAGAACTACAGAAACGTATTCGAAGCAATCAGCGACTTTGAAAAGCACATTGCTTTCGACAAGAACGGCTTTGTATTCCACAGAAACTGGGGTGTTGGACAGATTAAGAGCCTCGACAACGATACTCTTGTAATCAACTTTGGAAAGGCCGGCATTCATGAAATTAAGCTTTCTATGGCCGTTACAGCCCTCAAGCCTCTCGCAAATGACCATATCTGGGTTCTTATTGCCCTCAACTATGTAAAAGAAGGCGACAAAAAGATTCCTCTTGCAGAAAAAATCAAAAAGGACAAGGTTTGGGCTCTTAAAACAATCATTAAGAGCTACGATAACAACTGCGACCTTAAGACAATCAAAAATATACTTGTACGCACTGTTACAGAAAAAGACGGAAAAACAAAGAAGGAATACGGAATTCTTACTTCCGGCGAATGGACATCCTGGAACGCAGCCGCAAAGAAGATTCTTGAAACAGATCCAGCTTTCGGCGTAAATCCTAACGATATCAACATGTATACAGTTCGCGAAGGAAACATTACACCTGTAGAAAAGCTGGCAAACGAATTCAAGGCACAGAAAGCCTTCTTTGCCCGCGTAGATATCTTTATGAAGTTCTTTAATGATGAAGAAATGGATCGTACAAACGACTACTTTGCCGAAATGTACGCTTACTTCACAGGCTTCCTCAAGAATATTACAAAGGTTACAGAGCAGGTTATTGCTTCTTATCTTATTGCCCGCGAGGTAAGCACAAAGGATTCCCGCTTTATCTATCCTGTAAAGGAGACTTTCGCAGAAATCTATAAACGTATTCTTGACCAGGAAAAAGATACTCCTCCTAAGGGACCTTGTGAAATTTACTCAGAACTTAAGGACTCAAAAAATACACACCTTAAGGCAGACTTCCTTAACTGCATCAAAGAGCTGCTTCCTGACTGGAACACTCAGTATATTCACCTCTTCCCTACTGTCCTCGACATGAAGCGTATTGATGAGCTTATCAAAGCAGGCTTTACAGCAGATGTTCAGAAGCTTGTTAAAACCAGCTTTGAATCTTATAAAGATTACCGCGAAACTGTTCTCTTCTTCTTCGAAAAGTGTCAGAATTACGACTGGTTCAAGGCTGCCGGCGTTTCTTATGAGAAGCAGCTTATTACCCTTATCAACATAATTGAACTTACCTCCCGCGAAATCAGCAACCATGTTAATACTACAGAAAACAAGAAGATCAAGAAGAACGCAATTGATCTTCTTTTCAAAGACGATGCTATCTTCAACTTTATGTTCCAGAATGGCGAAGACTGCGTAAAGAAGATGTATACCCTTCTTGATGATATTGCTGATTCTGATATTGACTCTTACAAGCTGCTCGCACGTAACAAGATTCGCGAAATCTACCCTAATTTCGTATTCCGCGCTTCTACAGAAGAAAAGAACTCTCAGCCAAAGGGTATGATTGTAACTTCTAAGAAGCTTGCAGAAAAGAAGGCTGAAATCGACAACATTAAGAATGTTGAACTCGAAACTAACAAGAAAGACCTTGCAGATGCTAAGGCTAAGGGAGACCTTAAAGAAAACGCTGAATATCAGGCCGCAAAAGAGCGCAAGCAGTACCTCGAGCATACTCTTTCTAAGCTTCAGGAAGAACTCAACCGCGCCGTTATCTTTGACCCTACAACAAGCACAACTGCAATTGTTTCTTTTGCTACAGAAGTTACTCTGCATAACAACATCGAAAACAAGGACGAAGTTTATACAATTCTTGGACCTTGGGAATCAGATCCGGACAACAACATTATTTCTTATATGTCTCCATTCGGAAATGCAATTCTCGACAAGAAAGTTGGAGATTCTGCTAAGTTTGTTATCAACGAGCACAACTACGACTATACAATCAAGTCTATTGAGAAGGCAAAGAACATCTAAAAAACAGGAGACGTTTTCAATTGGATAACCTTACAGCAAGAATCATTGAATTGTCGGCGGGAGTTTATGTAATTCCCGCAACAACAAATGTTGGTGTAATAACAAGTGAAAACGACTCCTCAAATGATTCTTCTGTTGATGTTTATCTGATTGATTCCGGCTGTACAGAAATTGACGGAGAATACGTTCTGGATGTACTTAAAGCCTTTTTTGAACAGCAGGGTCAATACTTTACCCTCAAAGCTATTATCACAACACATGGGCACGCAGATCATTGCGGAGCCCATAATTTTTTAAAAGAAGAGACTGGCTGTGCCCTCTGGGCCGCAAAACACGAACAGGGTGCCATGGAAACCCCGATTATTCAGGGAACCGTGCTGTGGGGCGGCTACCCTCCTCACGAAATGAGGACTCTTTTTTTTATGCCCTCTCCTACTTATCTTGACCGTTCTTTAACTGCAGATGAAACAATAAAGCTTTCCGGCGGCCGCACAATTTCCTTTATGGAGCTTAAGGGCCACAGCTACGAAAATCTCTGCGTAATTATTTCTGACAAAAAGAATAAGAAGGTGATTTTTCCGGGCGACAATATTTTCCCGCGCAACGAAATTATAAATCACTGGATTCCTCTTATACTGAATCCGGTTCAATATATGGAATCTTTAGATCAGCTTTGTGCTATTGAAAATGTTGAATGGTGCATTCCAAGCCATGGAGATTTTTTAAAGCGGAATATTAACGAAGCCGCAGAGCTGAATAAAATTGCAATCATTTCTACAAGAACCTGTATCTTAGATTCTTTGAAAACAAAAAAACGCCTTACAGCAGAAGAAATTGTAAAATATGTTGCAGACAAAAACGAAATGAAACTGAGCTTCAGCCAGTATGCGCTTGTAAGCTCTACCGTAAAATCTTACATTGCGGTTATGCACGATGCCCGAGAAATCAAAATGGAAGTGAGCGACAATAAATTGTACTTCTCACTTCCAGTGCAAAAATAAAAAGGTGGTTTCGATACGCACTACGTGCTACTCAACCACCGGTGCTTGAGTGCCGTGAAGCGGTGTATCAAAACCACTTTTTCTACTCTTAATATTTATTATTTACAGATTTACTTTCATCCCAGTTTTCATAAATACTGGCGCCGCTTGAAGTTCCAATTCTGCTGGCACCTGCTTCAAGCATAGTAATAAGGGTTCTTGCACTTCTGATACCGCCTGAAGCCTTTACCCCCATATCATCACCAACTGTTTTTCGCATAAGCTTAACATGAGATTCACTTGCACCATTTGGCAGAGGCATACCGTCAATTCCCTTAGGATTAGCAAAACCGGTAGAAGTCTTTACAAAATCTGCACCCGCTTTTTTAGCACAAAGACAGGCATTTACAATAGCCTTATCATCTAAAAGACAGGTTTCAATAATTGTTTTTACGATTATATTTTTTCCAAGTTTTTTACCAGCCTCTTTGCAGGCAGTAACAACATCAAGAATATCAGTTTCAACCTCAGTAAAACGGCCGTCCTTTGCGGCGCCAATATTGATTACCATATCAATTTCGTCAGCACCGTTAGAAATTGCATTTTTTGCCTCAGAAATTTTATCGGCGGTGGTAGTTGCTCCAAGCGGAAAACCTACAACAGTACAAACCTTTACACCAGAGCCTTCAAGTTCATTTGCGGCAGCAGAAACATAAACAGGATTAACACAAACAGAAGCAAAGCCGTAACGTTTTGCTTCCTGACATAAAATTACTATCTCTCGAATTCCTGCCTGTGGAGCAAGAAGTGTATGGTCAATATATTTTGCAAGTTCTTCTTTAGTCATAACGTGATTATACTTTACATAATAGATTTATTCAAATATCAGTTGCGAATTTTTGCCTGTTGCTGTATTATTTTATATATATTTTAAATATTATAGGAGCAAATATGGCATTTAAAGTAACAGACAATTGCGTAAACTGTGGAGCTTGTGAACCAGACTGCCCGGTAGGAGCAATTTCAGAGAAGGATGGAGCTCGCGTAATCGACGCTTCTACATGTATTAGTTGTGGTTCTTGCGCAGGCTCATGTCCCGCAGAAGCAATTGTTGAAGAATAGTTTGAATATTATAAACTACTTAACGGGGCTCTCTAAAAGACAGCCCCGTTTTTTTGCTTTTTTTCTTTTTTACCTCATTTTTTCATATACTGCCGCTGCTCAGAATACGCAGAAGGACGGCATTAAGAAAATCATTATTGAAAAAGAAAAGCTTCCGGTTATTGAAAGCCTTTCCCCTTCCCGCGCCAATACAGTTTTTAGAGATTATAATGCCATAGTTGAATCTAACAGCATGGCTATAAGCGCAGGCCGTGAACCGGAAATAATGTTCTTTCAGTATACAAACACAGAAGGCTTTACCTTTCAGGGGCTTGCGGGCAGAACCTGCATAAATCAGGAAACCCTTGCGACCTTAAATCAAATAGAAAATGCCCAGGATGATATAAAAGGACACACCCTGATTTTGCCGGTGGTAAACGGAATCTTTATTGCGGTAGACCGGGGCCTCAATTCTGTTGAAATACTTTTACAGGAAAATTACAGCACTCAAACCTTAACAAAAGATACTTTATATTATAATATAGATGGGAGAGATTATCTGTTCTTGCGCAGCAAACGCTTTACCCCCACAGAAAGAGCATATTTTCTTGATTCGGCCCTGAGACTCCCGCTGGATAACGATGCTTTCTGGGTTTCTTCGGAATTCGGAAAACGGAAGAATCCTTTTTCAGGCGAAATTAAAAACCATAATGGCATTGATTTAGCCGCTGACGAAGGAACTCCGGTTTATGCCATAAAGGATGGAGCCGTTTATACAGCAATTGAAAATGACAGGGAATTCGGAAACTATATAATTCTTAGTCATGATCAGGGAAAAATGACAAGCGTATATGCACACCTTTCAAAAATTACTGTAGAACGCTATCAGTATGTAAAGAAAGGAACCGTAATAGGCTTTGTAGGACAAACGGGTATGGCAACCGGCCCTCACCTTCATTTTGAAATAAGGCAGGGCGGAGAAGCCAAAGATCCGCGTAAAACACTGAACATAAAAGAATGATGAAAAAGACCTTTTGTGCGAAAAATCTTCTTGTTTCTCTCTTTCTGGCCCTATGGGGAAGCTCCGTATTAAGTGCGGAAAGCTTTCGCGTAAGCAAGGTTCATGAGCTCGCGGTTTTACAGTCAGCAGACTCCGAAGGTACTGCAAGGCTTGGCATTAACGACTCGCTTGCAATCAGTCTGCCGGAGGACCAGACATTTATAGAAGGTCTCGAGCTTAAATTTGAAATTCCGGAGGCCGTAGCTTCCTGGATGGACTCGGTAGCCTGCTCGGTTTATGCCAATATCAGTCCTGTTCCAAAGGCTTCTCAAATTGACTATAGCGGAACCAGGGCCTATGTAAAAACCCTGCCGGGAAAGCTTTCCTGGGTTCTTCAGATTCCGCTAAAAAAAGATAATACAATTAAATCAAATAATTACACCACAAAGGTAGATACTATAATCACGCCTTCTAAAAATGTTGTTTTTGTAAGATTACAGCCGGTTATGAAGGGTGTACCGGAAGAAACTCTCTATGCCATTATTCCTATTACGGTAAAGCCGATTCTTATGAATAAGGGACAGCTGGCAATTAAGCTTGTTCCGCCGGAAAAAAAGCTTGAGCCCTGCACTATCTTTATTGATGATAAGATGCTGCCGCTTTCAGAAAATCCTAAGGTACTTCTGGAAACGGGTATTCATAATATTTCAATTATTTCTGATTCTTACCGCAATGAGGTTCGCACTGTTCGTATAGACCGGGCAAAAACAACGGAGCTCACTGTAGTTATGAAGAGTCTTGAGCCTACCCTGCTTATTACGGCTCCAGAGGGCACTGAGGTGCTGCTTGATGATGTAAAATGCACAAGCTTCGGCAAGGAATTCGTAATTACTGAGGGTGAGCACATAATTAAGTTTACCATCGGTAACTATCAGATTGTACGCTCAATTAACGCAATAAAAGGTAAAACCTACACCGCAAACTTCGCACTGGACCTGGATATCACAGAAAACTAAGGTCATTCTGAACTTGTTTCAGAATCTATCTGAAGGCTCCAATTACAGACTCCAGAAAAGCTTCTGAATGACGGATTTTTTATATTTTTTTCTATTTCGATTAAAGATTTCGGCTGGTGGGGTCGATAATAAATATATCGGGAACATTTTCCCCTCCCACCCATGTTCCCGATTGCCTGATGGGCATGGCTCGGATCTATTCCGAGCCTTTTTT
>OCTW013421200.1_pt1 | contig 15228 bp, 10 predicted proteins | sample 1539671 | NCBI WGS metagenome assembly OCTW01 (sample SAMN02144230, study PRJEB22623) | gut metagenome | biome: sheep rumen | host: Ovis aries | place: New Zealand
CTCATCCTGTCTGCCCAGTACGAGTCGTACATCCTGCCGCTGGCCGTTATCCTGTCCGTACCCTTCGGTCTGGCAGGCTGCTTCCTGTTCACCATGCTCTTCGGACACGCCAACGACATCTACATGCAGATCTCGCTGATTATGCTGATAGGTCTGCTGGCCAAGAACGCCATCCTGATTGTGCAGTTCGCCCTGGAGCGTCGCCATACGGGTATGGCCATCTCGTGGTCGGCCATCCTGGGTTCAGCAGCCCGTCTGCGTCCTATCCTCATGACGTCGCTGGCTATGGTTATCGGTCTGCTGCCAATGATGTTCGCATCGGGCGTCGGCAAGAACGGTAACCAGACGCTGGGTGCCGCTGCCGTGGGCGGTATGCTCATCGGTACCTTGTGCCAGCTGATTGTGGTTCCCACCCTCTTCGTCATCTTCCAGACGCTGCAGGAGAAGATTTCGCCCCTGAAGTTCGAGGATGAGGAGGTGAACAACGACGTGAAAACGGAGATTGCACAGTATGCTCACCGTCCGGTTAATTACAAGTTGGAGGAATAAGAGATATGAAAAAATTCATGATATATGCTGCCGTCACGCTGCTCATGAGCAGCTGCGGCTTATACAATAAGTACGAACGCCCGGAGAACGTAGAAACCTCCGGACTCATCCGTGACGTGCTGTCAGACCGCGACACGTTGGTCGTACAGGACACTGCCTCCTTCGGCAACCTGCCCTGGCGCGAGGTGTTCACCGACCCGCAGCTGCAGGCACTCATCGAACAAGGTCTGCAGAAGAACACCAACCTGCTGAACGCGGCCCTGAACGTACAGTCTTACGAGGTCATACTGAAGGCCGCCAAGCTGGCATTTCTGCCGGCCGTACAGATTGGCAACGCCCAGCAGCCGATGGGAACCATCAGCTGGCTGCACAACGATCCCGTGGTGACGACCAAGTCGTACAACATGCCCGTGACTGCTTCATGGACGCTGGACCTCTTCGGTAACGTCTTGTCGCAGAAGCGCTCTACACAGATGAAGTTGCTGGCCATGAAGGACAACCAGATGGCTGTCCGCGCTCAGGTCATCAGCGGTATCGCCAACAGCTACTACACCCTGCTGATGCTCGACCAGCAGCTGGCCATCACCAACGAGATGTCGCAGATGGCCAAGGAAACCTGGGAGATGATGCAGCTGCAGTACCAGCTGGGCCGCATGCGCTCTACCAGTGTGCAGAGTGCTCAGGCTTCGTACCTGTCAACGCTGACACAGGCCAACGACTTCCGTCGCCAGATACGTGCTACAGAGAATGCCCTCTGCCTGCTTATCGGACAACAGGGACAGCAGATTCCCCGCTCTACGCTGGATGCGCAGTCGTTGCCCGCAGAGTTTGCCACGGGCGTCGGCGTAGCCCTGCTGAAGAACCGTCCCGACGTGCACCAGGCAGAGATGCAGTTAGCAACCTGCTTCCACGACGTACAGACGGCCCGCTCGAAATTCTATCCCTCGGTAACCATCGGCGGCTCAGCAGCCTTCACCAACCAGAACGGTACCATCAACCCGGGTAAGTGGCTCACCTCTGTCTTTGGCAGTCTGATGCAGCCCATCTTCCAGCGTGGTGCACTGACCGCTAACCTGAAGGTGTCGAAACTGCAGTACGAGCAGGCTTTCAACAACTGGCAAAACGCCATCCTGAAGGCTGGTAATGAGGTTTCTAACGCCCTGGTGAACTACAACGGCTATGATGAGAACTCAAAACTCGAGGCCCAGCGTGTCGAGGTGTTGACCAAGAACGTCGAGGACACTCGCGCCCTGTACAAAAGCAGCGGCAGCAGCTATCTGGAGGTGCTTACCGCTCAAACCCAGCTGCTCAATGCCAGACTGAAGCAGGTCACCAACGACTTCAACAAGATGCAGAGCGTCGTAAGCCTCTATACTGCCTTGGGCGGAGGAGGACGTTAATCCCCTAAGTTAGGGGACAAGGGGTCTGAACAGGCGCAGACCCCATCACTAACATTTAAAACGGGTTTGATAAACGCTTGTTCAGACCCCCATCCCCCTAACTTAGGGGGCTCAAGAATATGAGTGATATTTCTCCCAAGGCCGAAATCAGCCCCAAAGCGAAAATCGGCAACAACTGCAAGATATTCCCATTCGTCTACATCGAGGACGATGTGGAAATCGGTGATGACTGCATCATCTTTCCCTTTGTCAGTATATTAAAAGGTACGCGCATGGGAAACAGCAACAAGATACATCAGGGAACGGTCATCGGTGCCCTGCCGCAGGACTTCGAGTTCCGCGGTGAGAAGTCGGAGTGCATCGTCGGCAACAACAACATCTTCCGCGAGAATGTCGTCGTCAACCGTGCCACACATCATGGCGGACAGACGGTTATCGGCAACGACAACGTACTGATGGAGGGTGCTCACATCTCGCACGACACCAAGGTCGGCAACCGCTGCGTCTTCGGCTACGGTACGAAGATTGCCGGCGATTGTCTCATAGAGGACGGAGCCATCTTCTCGTCGTCTGTCGTCGAGAATGCCAAGACGCGTGTCGGACAGGGTTCGATGATTCAGGCCGGTACCACGTTCTCAAAGGACGTGCCACCCTACATCATCTGCACCAAGAACTGCGAATACGGCGGTGTCAATGTGGAGGTGGCCCGTATGCATGGTGTCGACGACAAGACGCTGAAGCATATTGCCAATGCCTACCGACTGGTGTTCCACGGACAGACCAGCGTCTTCGATGCCATCAACCAGATTGAGCAACAGGTGCCCGACGGCCCCTTCATCCGACACATCATCGAGTTTATGCGCGTAGAAAGCCTTGGCATCATCTCCAAGATGTAAGTCAACAAATTTAGTAAAACCCCAATACACAAATACACACTTATGGCTGAACAATTAGAAGTTAAAGAACTGGAGCAGGTGGTTGTACGCTTCTCTGGTGATTCCGGCGACGGTATGCAGTTGGCTGGAAACATCTTTTCTACGGTATCAGCTACCGTAGGTAACGGTATCTCAACATTCCCCGACTATCCCGCCGACATCCGCGCCCCGCAAGGCTCACTGACAGGTGTGTCAGGTTTTCAGGTGCACATCGGTGCCGGCAAGGTCTATACGCCAGGCGACCAGTGCGATGTGCTGGTGGCTATGAATGCAGCGGCGTTGAAGACGCAGCTGAAGTATGCGAAGCCACAGGCTACCATCATCATCGACACCGACTCGTTCGGTCCCAAGGACTTGGAGAAGGCCGAGTTCAAGACGGAAGACTACTTGGGCGAGCTGGGCATCGACTCCGACCGCGTCATCCAGTGCCCGCTGACCACGATGGTAAAGGACTGTCTGGCCGATACGGGTATGGACAACAAGGCCATCCTCAAGTGTCGTAACATGTTTGCCCTCGGTCTGGTCTGCTGGCTCTTCGACCGCGACCTGTCACTGGTGGCCAACTTCCTGAAGGAGAAGTTCGCCAAGAAGCCCGCCATTGCCGAGAACAACATCAAAGTGGTGCAGGCTGGCTACGACTACGGACACAACACCCACTCGTCGGCTGTCAATGTCTATCGCATTGAGTCGAAGCACAAGGAGCCGGGCCGTTATATGGACATCACTGGTAACAAGGCTACGGCCTACGGTTTCATTGCCGCTGCCGAGAAGGCTGGCTTGAAGCTCTACCTGGGCTCCTACCCCATTACCCCCGCTACCGATGTACTCCACGAGTTGTCAAAGCACAAGTCGCTGGGTGTGACCACCGTCCAGTGTGAGGACGAGATTTCGGGTGCCGCCTCTGCATTGGGAGCATCCTTCGCCGGCGCACTGGCCGTCACCTCCACTTCAGGCCCTGGAATCTGTCTGAAGTCAGAAGCCATGAACCTGGCCGTCATCATGGAGCTGCCCCTCGTGGTGCTCGACGTACAGCGCGGCGGTCCTGCCACGGGTCTGCCCACCAAGTCGGAACAGACCGACCTGCTGCAGGTGCTCTTCGGACGTAACGGCGAGAGCCCCATGCCCGTGCTGGCAGCCACCAGTCCTGCCGACTGCTTCGACGCAGCCTATCAGGCCTGTAAGATAGCCCTGGAGCACATGACACCCGTTGTGCTGCTGACCGATGCCTACATTGCTAACGGCTCCGGTGCCTTTAAGTTACCCGAAATCGCCAAGCTCGACGCTATTCAACCGCCTTACGTTCCCGAGGAACTGAAGGGCAAGTGGACACCCTATATGCGTGCTGAGAACGGAACCCGCTACTGGGCAGTACCCGGTCGTGAGGGCTTCACGCACATCCTCGGCGGACTGGAGAAGGACTCCGAGACGGGAGCCATCTCAACGAACCCCGAGAACCACGACCTCATGACGCGTCTGCGCCAACAGAAGATAGCCAACATCCAGGTGCCCGACCTCGACGTGGAGGGTGACGTACAGGATGCCGATCTGCTCGTGGTAGGCTTCGGTTCTACTTATGGTCACCTGCACTCCGCGATGGACGAGCTCCGCCAGAAGGGTCACAAGGTTGCCCAGGCTCAGTTCAAGTACCTCAACCCGCTGCCCAAGAACACTGCCGATGTACTCTCTAAATATAATAAGGTGGTGGTAGCCGAACAGAACATGGGTCAGCTGGCAGCCTATCTGCGCATGAAGGTCGATAACTTCGTACCTTACCAGTTCAATCAGGTCAAGGGCCAACCCTTCGTGGTCGAGGAACTCGTCAACGCATTCACCGAGATAATTAACAAGAAATAAAAAAGTATTATGAGTACATATACAGCAAATGATTTCAAGAAAGGACAGCCACGTTGGTGTCCTGGTTGCGGTGACCACTTCTTCCTGGCATCGTTCCATAAAGCATTAGCAGAAATCGGCGTTGCCCCACAGGACACTGCCGTCATCTCGGGAATCGGTTGTTCGAGTCGTCTGCCCCACTACATGGCCACCTACGGCATGAACACCATCCACGGTCGTGCCGCCGCCATTGCGACAGGTGCCAAAGTTGCCAATCCCAACCTGACCGTATGGCAGGTCAGCGGTGATGGCGACGGACTGGCTATCGGTGGTAACCACTTCATCCACGCCAACCGCCGTAACATCAACCTGAACATGATTCTGCTGAACAACCGCATCTACGGTCTGACCAAGGGACAGTACTCCCCCACCTCGCCCCGTGGCTTCGTCTCCAAGTCGAGCCCCTACGGCACGGTGGAAGACCCGTTCCGTCCCGCTGAGCTGTGCTTCGGAGCCCGCGGCCACTTCTTCGCCCGTGCCGTAGCCACCGATGCCCCGGGCACCATCGACATCCTGAAGGCTGCCTATGCCCACAAGGGTGCTGCCGTCTGCGAGATTCTGCAGAACTGCGTCATTTTCAACGACGGCACCCACGAGGCGGTATATAACAAGGAGGGCCGCAAGAAGAACGCCATCTACGTCCGTCACGGCGAGAAGCTCGTGTTCGGCGAGAACAACGAGTTCGGACTCGTACAGCAGGGCTTCGGACTGAAGATCGTGGAGATTGGCAAGGATGGCTACACCCTGGACGACATCTTAGTACACGATGCCCACTGCGAGGACAACACCTTGCAGCTGAAGCTCGCCTTGATGGGCAACGGCGACGGATTCCCCGTAGCCCTCGGTGTCATCCGCGACGTCGATGCACCCACCTACGACGAGGCCGTCAGTGCCCAGATTGCCGAGGTCAGCGCCCAGAAGAAGTACCACAACTTCGCCGAGCTGCTGGAGACCAACGACACCTGGGAGGTGAAATAAGGTAAAATGAAAAGTACCGGAGTTCTGCATCTCGCAGGGCTCCGGTATCTTTTTGTTTAAAGGTTTACGATTCAGAATTAAGTCGAGTAGTGAATAGTCGTAAATCCTTTTGCGTGTTTTTCGATAGTACAGACTTTCAGTCTTGTAACAAAACAAACTACTAATGATTCTACTAAAACAAATCTCTTATTGAAAAATACTAATGTGCAAATATCTCTTTATTGCGATGCAAAGGTACGATGTTTTTACGAAACATGCTTTATAAAAAGTACCACAAACTTTACGAAAAGTAACATTTATGTAAAAAGTGCGAATTTTTAGCCATTTTCTTTGTTTTTTTACCCTTTTACACTATCTTTGCAACCAGAAATGTAACATGACAACAACTTAAACACGACAAAACGACTCCGATGGCTAAAACAAAGGAAACGCAAAAGAGGCGACTGGAGATAGCCGAGGCCAAGGTGGCTATACTCAGGGATGTAACCAAGGTGGCTCGCACTCCCCTTACACTCATCATCACTCCTCTGCTCTCGCTCATGGAGGAAGACGACGACCCGCACCGACGCAATATCTACAAAACCATTCGGCGCAATGCCGACCGACTATTGTCACTCATTGACCTGATTACCGACATTGACAAGCTGGAAACGGGAGAGTTGCACCTGCACATGGAAGAAACTGACCTCATCAACTATACGGAAAACGTCATCAAGATGTTTGCTCACACCATCAAGGCGAAGATGATCTTCATGAACTTCTATCACGACATGGAACAGTTGCCCGTATGGATAGACCGCGTCAACTTCGACAAAGTGCTGGTGAACCTGATTACAAACGCCTGTAAATATATCTCCGTGGGCGGTACCATCAACATTCATATTGAACAGGACCAGAAGAATGCCTATTTCATCATGAGTGACAATGGCGTAGGCATTCCCGAAGGACAGCTCCCTTACGTTTTCAACAACTACTATAACGCCCAGTTGTCAGTAGAAGAGCGCAACATCTCCACCGGTATTCGAATGGATCTCATTCACCGACTTGTGGAACTCCACCACGGCACGATCGAAGTACGCAACAACGAGAATGCCAGCGGCTGTGAGTTCAAGATTACCCTGCCGCTGGGCTCTCAACATCTAAGCAAGAAAGAGCTGTCGCCAGAAAGGGAAGACGGCATGGATTTCCCCGAGCAACCTGAGGAGGAGCAGCAACACCCGAAAGCGGCCACTGCCAATAGTGCCAAGAAGAGACAACAGAGACAGCGTATCATCCTGATAGAGAGCGATGAGGAAGTCAGCGAATTCCTGATGAACGAACTGAAAGACAACTACGACGTCACGCTCTGCGAAACTGGCAAGAAAGGCATCGCCGCCATCGGCACTAAGAATCCCGACCTGGTCATTAGCGACGTCAAGCTCTACGACATGGAGGGACAGGCCATCTGTTCACGCATCAAGGGCAACAGCAGCCTCCGCCATATTCCGGTCATCCTGCTCACCAACAACGACCCCAACATCGACCGTCTGGAACTACTCGAAGCTGCTGCTGACGCCTATATCATGCGACCGTTCAACATGGATATCCTGCAGCGTACCATCGTCAACCTGCTACACCGTCAGGAGATGCTGAAACTGAAGTTCGGTCGCAAGGACCAGCTGGAGGAAATGGTGGACGACATCCGTATGAAGTCGCCAGACGAGAAGTTGATGGAGCGCATCATGGCCTTCATCAACGACAACCTGAGCAATATGGAAATCAGCAACGAAGACATTGCCGACAGCGTAGGCCTCAGCCGCGTACACTTGCACCGGAAAATGAAGGAGCTGACCGGCCAGACGCCACATGACTTCATACGCGGCATCCGCCTGAAGAAAGCCTCGCAGCTGTTGCGACGGGGCGACATCAGTGTCACGGAGGTCGTCTATGCCTGTGGCTTCGGCAGTGCGGCCAGCTTCTCCACCATCTTCAAGAAACAGTTCGGCCTGTCACCAAGAGAATACATGATGAAGGTCAACAGCGAAGAGTGACTCACTTTATCCTAAATATTCATAATTATGACACAGAACGACTTTTACATGGCCTCGGAACATCGCTATGATGACGAGAACCTCTACCAACGCTGTGGCCGTAGCGGCGTCATGCTGCCAAAGGTAAGCCTGGGCTTCTGGCACAACTTCGGAGGCGTGGACACCTACGAGAGAAGCAGGGCTATCACACACTATGCCTTCGACCACGGAATCACTCACTTCGACCTGGCCAACAACTACGGACCTCCTGCAGGCAGTGCCGAGGAGACCATGGGACAACTGATGGACGACGACTTCCGCCGCTATCGCGACGAGCTGTTCATCAGCACCAAGGCAGGCTACGGCATGTGGCCCGGACCCTACGGCGACTGGGGCTCGCGCAAGTATCTCATGTCCAGTCTGGACCAGAGCCTGCGCCGTATGCACCTGGACTACGTGGACCTTTTCTATTCTCACCGCTACGACCCCAACACTCCGTTGGAGGAGACGCTGCAGGCACTGGTGGACATCGTGCGACAGGGCAAGGCACTCTATGTGGGTATCTCCAACTGGCCACTGGAACAGTTGCGCATCGGCGAGAAGTATCTCCGCGAGCACGACGTGCCGTTGCTCATCTATCAGGGTCGCCTCAACATGCTCGACCGCGGACCGATAGACACAGGCATCCTCGACTTCTGCCGGGAGAGCGGCGTGGGCTTCATCGCCTTCTCGCCACTGGCACAGGGACTGCTCACCGACCGTTACATCAACGGCATTCCTGCCGACTCGCGCATGGCGAAGGAGTTCTTCCTGAAGTCGTCGCACCTGACGCCCGAAATCAAAGGCTTCGTGCTGAAGCTGAAGGCCGACGCAGAGGCAAAGGGACAGACCACGAGCGAGGCTGCGCTGCGCTGGATATTGCAGCAGGAGGGCGTCACCTCCGTACTCATCGGAGCCAGCTCGACGGCACAGCTGGAGGCCAACCTGAAGTGCATGAAATAGTATACATTTTTTCTGCTATACTAGAAACTCGACATGGAGCAGGGCGACAACCTGACGGAATTCATACAGAACTTCTAAAACAATAGGGGCTCAGACCTTAGGTCCGAGCCCCTATATTATTATAATAAGGTACGCGCGTTAGGCGTTGGCAACCTCGTCCTCGACGCCACGAATGGTACGACCCATCACGAGGAAGGCCGTAGGAGCAGCGATGAAGAGTGACGACAGGGTACCGAAGGTAACACCTAAGATCATGGCAAACGAGAAGCTGCGGATAGAATCACCACCGAGGATGAAGATACACAGCAACACGATCAGGGTTGTCACAGAGGTGTTGATGGTACGAGCCAGCGTCTGGTTCAGCGAGTCGTTGAACAACTGCTGACGGTCGCGCTTGCCATAGAGCTGGAAGTTCTCACGGATACGGTCGAAGACCACCACCTTATCATTGATAGAGTAACCTATCACAGTCAGGATAGCACCGATGAACACCTGGTCAATCTCCAGTGACATGGGAACCCAACCCCACAGAACGCTATACATACCGATAACGACCAGGGCATCCAATGCCAGAGCAATGGTTGCACCCGTAGAGTAAGCGACATTGCGGAAACGCAGCAGGATGTACAGGAAGATGGCAACCAGAGCGATGATGACGCTGATGATAGCACCATAGGTGATATCCTTAGCAACGGCAGGGCCTACCTTAGCCGAGCTGATGATGGAACCACCCTGACGGACATCAGGATTCTTGAAGGCCTCTACGCTGGTCTGGCTGACGAAGCCACCCTTCTTCAGTGCGTTATAGAGAATGGTCTCAGCCTCGTCGTCGACAGTAGGACTGTTAGACTCGATATCCCAGTTGGTTGACACACGGATGGTCTTGCCATCGGTACCCAGGGCAATGACAGAGGTGTTAGCCTCCTTGCCTGCGTTCTCGCCAACGGTATTGACGAAGGCACCTGCCAGTGACTGACGTACAGACTCAACGGGAGTCTCCTTGTCCAGCGTCACTACGTAGTTGCGACCACCGGTAAAGTCGATACTCTCGCTCAGACCGCGAACGAAGAACGAGCATACGAAGATAATGGCGAAGACACCCCAAATGATGAAGCTCTTCTTATACATACCCATGAAGTTGTAGTGGGCGTTCTGCATCAGGTTCTTGGAGTAGCCAGTTACGAAGCTGAGGTTCAGCCACTTGTCCTTCTTCAGACGGTTCTCGTAAACCAGACGAGTCAAGAACACTGCGGTGAAGAACGAGCAGAAGATACCGATGATCCAGGTGGTAGCGAAGCCCTTGACAGGACCTGTACCGAAGAACAGCAGGATAGCACCAGTAATCAGAGACGTCACGTTTGAGTCGAAGATAGCCGAGAAGGCGTTAGAATAACCCTTCTGCAGAGCCTCCTTCAGACCAAGGCCGCGGCGCAGTTCCTCCTTGATACGCTCATAAATCAGCACGTTAGCATCGACAGCAGTACCCAGCGTCAGCACGATACCAGCAATACCTGGCATGGTCAGAGCAGCCTGGAAGGACGACAGAATACCCAACGTGAAGAAGAGGTTGAACAACAGGGCGATATCAGCCAGCAGACCGGGAACCCAGCCGTACAGCATAATCATGTAGACCATCAGCAGCACGAAAGCGACGATGAACGATATGACACCTTGCTTAATAGACTGTGCACCGAGTGAGGGACCTACAACCTCCTCCTGTACGATACGGGTAGGAGCCGGCATCTTACCAGAGTTCAGCGTATTAGCCAAGTCCTTGGTATCCTCGATGGTGAATGAACCAGTAATCTGAGAGTTACCTCCGTCAATCTGAGACAGAATACGGGGAGCAGAATAAACAGCGTCGTCGAGCACGATGGCTACGGCACGACCGATGTTCTGCTTGGTAATCTGAGACCAGCGGCGGGCACCGTCACTATTCATCTGCATAGAAACAGAGGGGTGACCCATCTGGTCGAAGTCGTCCTTGGAAGAGGTGATGACATCACCCTCTAACGGAGCGCGGCCGTTGGGTTCGGTAATCTTCAGGGCATACAGGGCGAAGACGTCGCCACGGGTATTCTCGCCGCCAAAGTCCTCGGGCTTGGCACCCCAACGGAGCTTCAGCTCTGCAGGCAGCAGCTGAGCAGCAACATCAGAATAGATAACCTTGTCAATGTCTGCAGTATCACGAGCCATAGCATAACCTACGATGGCCAGACCCTGACCCTGAACGAGTTGCAGACCGAAGAGGGGATTCTGTTTCTTGGCATCAGCCAGTGCCTTGTCATCAGCTGCCTTCTCGTCCTTTTTGTCGTTGACCTTGGCCAACTTGGCAGCCAGATCACTCTTGGTGTCAGCGACAGAATCGTTCACTGCGCCCTCAGCGGTAGCAGTAGTATCAGCCTCAGCTACCTCAGCAGTACCTGCATTGGCAGCAGCGTACTTCACGCCCAGCTGTGACAGCAGGGGAACGATTTCCTGTGAGTTATAGGTCTCCCAGAACTCCAGATTGGCACTACCCTGCAGCAACTTACGAACACGCTCGGGCTCCTTGATACCAGGCATTTCTACCATGATACGACCAGACTGACCTTCCAGTTTCTGGATGTTAGGCTGAACAACGCCGAACTTATCAATACGGTTGCGAACCACGTTGAACGAGTTGTCAACGGCAGACTGCACCTCGGCACGCAGGGCACTCTCAACCTCTGAGTCGCTCGACTGAGTGCTGACCTTGCCCTTCATCTGCTGAGTGGCAAAGACGGCAGCCAAGGGACGACCGTTGGCGTTTAGTTTCCAATACTTAATAAACAGGGAGATGAAGTCATCCTGACTGGTCTCCTCTTCTTTCTTGGCCTGTTCCATCGACTTTCTGTAGGCCTCATCCGTCTTGTGGTCAGCCAACACATCGATTACATCAGGTACAGAAACCTCGAGGATTACGTTCATACCACCCTTCAGGTCCAGACCCAGACCAATCTCCATCTCGCGGCACTGCTTGAATGAATAAACACCACAGTACACTTTCTCGTTCATGATAGAGTCGAGGTACTCCTGTCCAGCCTCTTCGCCCATCGCTGCCGCCTTACTTTCGTAGTGCTTGGTAACAAACGAGAAGGAAAGATAGAAGCAGCAAACGAGTATCAGAACGATTGCGACAAACTTTACAATTCCTTTGTTTTGCATTTTGATTTATTGTTTGTTTAATTTTATGATTTCGATTTTTTAGCCTGCAAATATACGCATTTTTCTTCACTTACGGAAATTTATACGCAAAATTCATGCATTTTTCAGTCTTTTCTGTTTAATTTTAGCCAACAAATCAACGGATAATGGTCACTAGCGTCCATTTTATCGTCAATTTTACAATAGCATGGCTGAAAGTGTGAGGAGCAGAAAAGATGGTCTATGCGAAAGAAAAAACCTTTCTGATTATATGACAAACCGACACCCCTACCCGACTCCACATAGCAGTCGGTCAGCAGCTGGCTGACAGCATGACGGGAATAGGAAATGGGATTGTCGTTGAAATCGCCACAAACCACCATCGGGTACTGTCGGTGTTCCCGAATGTACTCGCAGACTTTGTCAATCTGCCTGGAACGCTTTGCATTGGCCTCGGCCAACTTCACCAACAGCAACTTCGACTCCGTCCGGGCAGAGTCACCCTTCATCTCACCCTTCAGTATCTGTTGATATTTACCACGATCGTCAGTACTCAGATGACAACTCTCAAAATGGTTGTTGATGACGATGAGTGTATCCTTGCCCACCTTCAACCACCATGCTCCGCTGCCATTATTGACCTGTGTGTCGTAGCTGATACGCTCCCTACGCAATATAGGGAACCGCGTGTGGATGCCGATACAGTTATAGGACAACTCGGAATTACTCAGCGCGATGGTGTCGTTATAGGCAAAGGTTTTCTGATAGTCACGGAACACGCAGTGTCTCCACGTGTCGACATCTTCCTGCAGGCAGGCTATATCGGGCTTCTCGTCATGCAGCCAATCGCGAACCGTCTCAAACCCCTCTTCATACTTATAATTGCCCCCATAGGCGCACACATTATAAGATACGATTTTCAGAATACTGTCACCTTCCATGGTTTCCACCGACTCCGGCGTATGGATGGGTAGATAGACACGAATGGGATAATATGCCAAAGCGAGACCCACCACTGGGATCCACGCCTTTGTCCACTTAAACAACAAGAATACCAACAGAAAGGCGAAGTTGATGACGACGAAAGCCGGAAATGTCATACCAGCTGTCGACAGCAACGGATGGTCGGCAGGATGCAGCCGATCACTATAGCCCGTTAACAGCATCAGTACGATGGACGCCACGTTGGCCCCCATCAGCATCTGAATAGTAAACTTCTTGAGTTTCTTAATCATAACAAGTTATGAATCATTACCCCTTTCGACTCTGGTCGAACAACTTCTGCTTTTCTTCCTTTGTCAGGCTATCATAACCGCTCTTACGTATCTTGTCCAGTATGGCGTCTATCTCCTCCTGATTCTGACGCTGACGAACATTGTACTCCTCGTCGGTCTCGCGGCGAGGGTCGGCAGCATGACCGCCACGTGTCCGCTCAGCTTTCATGTGATTGCGCTGACGATCGTCATATTTGCGCTTCAGATTGTCGAAGAACTCCTGCCCATAGCTTCTGCCAAAACGTTGACTGCTGTCAGGATGGTGCTGCCAATAGCGAATGAGTAGGAAACCGAACAGCATGCCGCCCAGATGCGCCATGTGGGCTACACCGTCGCTCTGTCCCATAGCAGAGAAAAGTTCTATGAAGATATAGCCCACGATGAGCCACTTCGCCTTGATGGGGAACGGGATAGGAATAATAAACAAACGCTCGTTGGGGAAAATCATACCAAACGCCAGCAAAATACCATAAACCGCACCTGAAGCACCAATGGTCATCCACTGATTCAGGAATACATCCATCGCCATTCGCTGTCCGCCAATACTCACATATTCATAGGCGGCCAGGCCTTGCATACTAAAGTTGATGTACTGGACGATTTCCTGTGCTATACCAGCTCCGACGCCACAGACAATGTAATAAAAAATGAATTTCTTCGGTCCCCATACGCGTTCTATCACACTACCAAACATCCAGAGAGCAAACATATTAAATAAAATATGTGTAAAGCCCCCATGAAGGAACATGTAGGTCAAAAACTGCCAGACATGGAAATCGCTGGCCATGAAAAAATGCAAGCCAAAGAGGGCATTCAAGTCAATGCCGCTACGTCCGAGCACCCACGTTGCCAAAAACGCCAACACGTTAATGGCAAGAAGATTCTTGGTCATGGTAGGTATGTTGTTCATCTTCTCAATTTCTATTTAAATATCACGTTCAACATATTTTCTTCAGCACTTCACTATTTGCTGAATTTGAGCGCAAAATTACTAAAAATATCTCGTTTTTTACACAAAAATGGGCTAATAGAGACTTTTTTTCAGCAAAAATGTTATTTTTTTCAGAATTTTGTTTGTTTTTTAATTACTTTCCATTATATTTGCGTCAGAATTTATGTTCAACATTTATTATTCACTTTAAAAACTACAAAATTATGAACAAGACAGAATTAATTGACAAGATTGCAGCAGGTGCTGGTCTGACCAAAGTTGATGCCAAAAAGGCTCTTGACGCTACAGTAGCAGCCATTAAGGACGCTCTCGTTGCAGGTGATAAGATCCAGCTGGTTGGTTTCGGTACTTTCGCCGTTGCTGTTAAGCCCGCTCGTGAGGGTATCAACCCCGCCACCAAGCAGAAGATTAAGATTGCTGCCAAGAAGGTTGCAAAGTTCAAGGCTGGTGCCGAGCTCGCAGACGCCGTCAACAAGTAATTTTGTTAACAAAAATTACAAGAGGCTTCCCAATAAGAAGCCTCTTTTTTTATTCCATACATAGCAAATAAAAAGGAGTGACAATGGTCACCCCCTTTTTAAGTATCTCAAAGTTTTTTTACTTCGGCTGCTTGCCAATGTAAGCCAGAATACCACCATCGACATACAGCACATGGCCGTTGACGGCGTCAGAAGCGTGAGAAGCCAGGAATACTGCGGGGCCACCCAATTCCTCGGGCTGCAGCCAGCGACCGGCGGGAGTCTTGGCACAGATAAAGCTGTCAAACGGATGGCGGCTGCCGTCCGGCTGACGCTCGCGGAGAGGAGCAGTCTGCGGAGTAGCGATGTAGCCCGGGCCAATTCCGTTGCACTGGATGTTGTACCCACCATACTCTGAACAGATGTTACGTGTCAACATCTTCAAACCACCCTTAGCGGCAGCATAGGCACTAACGGTCTCACGGCCCAACTCGGACATCATAGAGCAGATGTTGATAATCTTACCCTCACGACGCTCCATCATCTCAGGCAGCACAGCAGCGCTGACAATATAAGGAGCTACCAGGTCGACATCGATGACCTGCTGGAACTC
>OCTW013385804.1_pt1 | contig 15216 bp, 15 predicted proteins | sample 1539671 | NCBI WGS metagenome assembly OCTW01 (sample SAMN02144230, study PRJEB22623) | gut metagenome | biome: sheep rumen | host: Ovis aries | place: New Zealand
TTTTATAATTTTATTTTTTTATAAATTAGATTGTAAGCTTTACTAATATGGTTTAATAAGCTGGAGGTATTTATGTTTGAAAAGTTATTAAATGAATATTATAATCAATTAGAGAATTATGAAGATACTCCTAATTTTGATATTAATAATTTTAATTATTCTATTTTAAGTAATAAAGAAAATGTAATTAATCATATGCTTGATAAATTAGATGTTACATCCTTAAAAAATGATGTAGAAGATAATAATATTGTTTTATTATTTGAAGGTTATTTATCTTTGTCAGGTGATGATAATGTTGATGATATTGAAGAATATTATAATGTTGGTTATGAATTTAAAGGTTCTAGATATGATAAATTAAGTAGTGATGATGAATTAAGAATATTTATAGATTACAATAATGAAAAAAATCATTCTAAAAAAATAAAAATTAGAAATGAGATTATTGAGCATAATTTAAGACTTGTTAGAAAATGTGCTTATAAATATAGAGGAATGTGCAATTTTTTGGAAGTTGACGATTTAATCTCTTATGGTACTCAAGGTATTATTATTGCAATTGATAAATTTGATTATACGAAAGGTTTCAAATTTTCTACTTATGCAACTTTATGGATTCATCAAACTATTAAACGAGCAATTTCAAATTATAAAAGTACTGTTAGAATACCTGTTAGTCAAGAAAATAAAATTAATAAAATTAAGGCTATTACCAATAATTTAGTTAAACAAAATGGTGTAGAACCATCTATTACTGAAATTGCTGAGGCAGCTAATTTAGATGAAAAAAATATTTTGGAAATAATGGCATTAGATAAAAGTGTTATTAGTTTAAACAGTCCTGTTGGAGATGATTCAGAAACAACTTTGGAAGAAATGATTTCTGTTAATCAAAAAGATGTTGATGAGACTTATTTTGAATTAGAGAATCATGAAAAAATTAAATCAATTGTTATTGAAAAAGCTAATAATCCTAAGCATATTGATATGGTTTTTATGAGATTTGGTTTTGAACCCTATAATAATCCTTATACTTTAGAGGAAATTGCTAGTAAATATAATATTTCTCGAGAAAGGGTTAGACAAATTATCTTAAAAATATTATACAAAGTCGGTTATAAACTAAAATATGTAAATGACATAGAATATCAGAATAGATGTAAAGATAAAAAATTACGTAAATTAAGTATAAAATAAAAATTCAAGAAATACTCTTGAATTTTTATTTTAATATTTTTTTTAAATATTGACCTGTGTAGCTTTCTTTTATTTTTGCAACATCTTCTGGTGTTCCTTTTGCAATAATTTGTCCACCAAAATCTCCACCATCTGGTCCTAAGTCTATTATATAATCTGCTACTTTTATTACATCTAAATTGTGTTCTATTACTATTACTGTATCGCCATTATCAACAATTTTTTGTAAAATTACAAGTAGTTTTTTTATGTCATCTGTGTGAAGACCAGTTGTTGGTTCATCTAAGATAAATACGCTTTTTCCAGTTGCTTTTTTTTGTAGTTCTTTAGCTAATTTAATTCTTCCTGCTTCTCCTCCAGATAATGTTGGTGCACTTTGCCCTAATTCTATATAAGATAGTCCTACATCATTTAATACTTGTAGTTTGTTTTTTATCTTTGGATGATTTTCAAAAAATTCTAATGCTTCAGATACTCTTAAATTTAATACGTCTGATATATTTTTGTCTTTAAATTTTATTTGTAATGTTTCACTATTATATCTTGATCCATGACATGCTTCACATGGTACATAAACATCAGGTAAAAAGTTCATTTCAATTCTTTTTACTCCATCACCCCAACATGATTCGCATCTTCCACCTTTTACATTAAATGAAAATCTCGATTTATCATAACCTCTTAACTTTGCTTCTTTTGTATCTGTAAAGACTTCTCTTATATCGTCAAATACTCCTGTATAGGTTGCTGGATTTGATCTTGGCGTTCTTCCAATTGGATCTTGCGAAATATGAACTACTTTGTCTATATTTTCTAGTCCCTTTATTTCTTTACATTCTCCTACTATTGTTTTTGATTTATATACTTTTTTTGCTAGTGCATTGTATAATATGTCGTTTACTAATGTAGATTTTCCTGATCCAGATACTCCTGTCACACATACAAATTTTCCTAAAGGAATTTTTACATTTATGTTTTTTAAATTATGTTCTTTAGCTCCTTTTATTTCAATATATAGTCCATTACCTTTTCTACGTTTTTTTGGAACTTCTATTTTATATTCTCCAGTTAAATATTTTCCTGTTAGTGAGTTTGGATTTTTCATTACTTCTTCTGGTGTTCCTGCAGCCATAATTTTTCCACCTAGTACTCCGGCACCTGGCCCGACATCAACAAGATAGTCAGCTGCTAACATAGTATCTGTATCATGTTCTACAACTATCAAAGTGTTTCCTAAATTTCTCATTTCTAATAATGAATTTATTAATTTTTCATTATCTTTTTGATGAAGTCCTATACTTGGCTCATCAAGTACATATAGAACTCCTGATAGTTTACTTCCTATTTGTGTAGCTAATCTTATTCTTTGTGCTTCTCCTCCAGATAGTGTTGACGCATATCTACTCAATGTAATGTATCCAAGTCCTACGTTATTTAAAAATTCCAGTCTGTTTTTGATTTCTTTTACTAATAGTTCACTTATTTTTTTCTGCTCTTCATTTAATTTTAATTTGTCCATAAATTTATATAATTCACTTATGCTTAGTGATGTTGCTTCAAAGATGTTTTTGCCATTTATTAATACACTTAAAACATCTTTTTTTAATCTTGCTCCATGACATGTTGCACATTCTTGCTCAATCATGAATCCTTCTATCCATTCTCTTACCCAACCTGCTGTAGTTTCTATTTGTCTTCTTTCTAGATTTGTAATTATTCCCTCAAAATAGTCTGTTTTTGTTCTACTATTTCCTGTCCTAGATAAATAATTAAATTCAAGTGGAACGTCTGAACCATATAATATATATTTTAACTTTTCTTTTGGTATATCTTTTATGGGCATATCCAAATCTATTCCATAATATTTAGCAGTTGTTGATACTTCTGTATATAATGTATTTTGATCTTGTGTAAGTGTTTTTATTCCGCCTTCATTAATCGATAGATTTTTATCTGGTATTAGTAAATCTACTGATATTTTCATTTTCATTCCTAAACCGTTACAATCTTCGCATGCACCAAATGGTGCATTAAATGAAAACATTCTAGGTTCTAGTTCAGGTAAAGAAAAATCACAATCAGGGCATGCATATTTTTCGCTCATTACTATTTCATCATGTCCAATTACATCTATTACTACTTTTCCATTTGCTTTACTACACGCTTGCTCAATTGCTTCATATAATCTACTTCTGATTCCATCTTTGATGATTAATCTATCTATTACAATATTAATATTATGCTTTTTATTTTTTTCTAATGTTATTTCTTCTTGTAAGTCATAATCTTTTGAATCAACTACAACACGCACAAAACCATCTTTTCTTAGATTATCAAATAAATCTTTAAATGTACCTTTTTCGCCATGGATTATTGGGCTTAATACTCTTATTTTTGTGTTATTATCTAATTTTAGTATTTGATTTGTCATTTCTTCGATTGTTTGACTTGAAATTGGTTTATGATGATTTGGACAATATGGTACACCAATTCTTGCATATAATAATCTTAAGTAGTCATATATTTCAGTTACTGTTCCTACTGTTGATCTAGGATTATTATTCGTGCTTTTTTGATCTATTGCGATACTTGGACTTAATCCTTCTATTGAATCAACATCTGGTTTTTCAGTTCCTCCTAAAAATTGTCTTGCATAGCTAGATAAACTTTCTACATATCTACGTTGTCCTTCAGCATAAATTGTATCGAATGCTAAGCTACTTTTACCACTTCCTGATACTCCTGTCATTACTATTAATTTATTTTTTGGTAATTCTAAATTAACATTTTGTAGATTGTTCTCTCTTGCTCCTTTTATAATTATTTTATCCATTATTACACCTCTAATATAATTTTTTTATTTCTTTGATTATACTCTCTTTATCTAAATTTTGTTCTTTTTGTAATTCTTCTATTTGTCCATGGTCTATAAATTCATCTTGATAACCCATTATTTTTATTTTTTTATTAAATCCCTTATTGTTTAATTCTAATAATACTTGTTCTCCAAATCCACCTATTATATTGTTATCTTCTAGTGTCATTACGTTATATTCATTTTTTACTATATCATTTATTATTTTTTTATCAAGTGGCTTTATGAATGCAGCATTTATTAATATTGGTGTTATATTTTCTTTTTGTAATTCTTCTAATGCAATATATGCTTTTTGTACCATTTTTCCGGTTGCTAAAATAGCTAATTTATTTCCATTTTTTATTTTTTGCCATGTTTTATTAAATTTTTTTATAGGCTTTAAGCTTATTTCGTCTGTACCTCTTGGATATCTTATTGCAACAGGTGTATCTTGTTCTAATGCATAACTTAGTGCCGGATACATTTCTTCTGTTGTTTTTGGCGCAATTATCTGCATATTTGGCATTATGTTTAGATATGATAGGTCGAAAACTCCTTGATGTGTTTTTCCATCTGCTCCTACAAGCCCTGCTCTATCAATTGCAAACACGACTGGTATTTTTTGCATGCACACATCTATTAATAATTGATCGAAACTTCGTTGTAAAAATGTAGAATATACTGCAAAGACTGGTTTTAATCCTCCTAATTTCATTCCACTTGCTAGTGTTACTGCATGTTCTTCTGCGATTCCTACATCAAATAATCTATCTTTAAATTCTTCTTTAAATTTTGTAAGTCCTGTTCCATCAGTCATAGCTGCTGTTATTGCTACAATTTTTTCATCTTTTTTTGCTAAATCTACTAATGCATTTCCGAATGCTGCTGAATATGTTTGCTTTGTTATTTTTATTGTGTTTCCTGTTTTTAAATCAAATTTTGATATTGAATGAAATTTATCAGGATTTTTTAAAGCTGGTTCATAGCCTATTCCTTTTGTAGTTTTAATATGTAAAACTACTGGTACATTTATTTTTTTTATTTTTTTTATTGTTTTATCTAGTTCTTTTATGTCATTACCATCAATTGGTCCTACATATTTTACTCCTAAATTTTCAAAAAACATTGGATTAAAAAATAGGCTTTTAAAACTGTTTTTTAATTTGTGCGCTAAATCTATAACTTTATCTTTGTTCTTTTTGTCTAGTGAATAATGTACTTTTTCTTTTAGATGATTATATGAATGTGTTAATCTTACTTTATTTAAGCATTTTGATAATCCTCCTACATTTGTTGAAATACTCATTTGATTATCGTTTAGTATAATAAGCATTTTGCTATGTTTATATCCTAAGTCATTTAATGCTTCATATACCATTCCACCAGTAAATGATCCATCTCCTATTACTGATATGATGTTATAATCTTGATTTTGTAAATCACGTGCTCGTGCTAATCCTAAACATGCTGAGATGGAATTACTGCTATGTCCTGTATCAAAAAAGTCATATTTACTTTCTTCTCTTTTTGGAAATCCACTTATTCCTTTATATTGTCTTATTGTATTAAATTTTTCTTTTCTATCTGTTAATATTTTATATACATAACTTTGATGTCCAACATCAAAAATGATTTTATCTTTTGTAAAATCATAGTTTTTTAAAAGTTCAATTGTAAGTTCAACTATTCCTAAATTGGATGCTAGATGTCCCCCAGTTTTTGATATATTTTCTATTAAAAATTTTCTTATTTCACATGCTAATTGTTCAAGTTCTTTTGTATTTAAATCTTTTAAATCAGCTGGACATTTTATTTTATCTAATAACATAATAATACTTCTTTCCCATGGAATGTATTATACACTATTTTTACTAAAATTAAAAGAAGGTTTTCCTTCTTTATTTTATAGAATAGTCAATTTTATTTGAATTTGATAAATCATAATTTGTTTTATGCTTTATTTCTATTGAATTTTCTTTTTGAATTGTTTTATTGATAGGAATTAATGATTTGTATATTATATTTTCCTCATTATCTTTTACTGCTATTTCAACAGAATTTACATATATATTTTCTTTTTCTTTATTATTTAAAATGAATCTTATTTCATTTTTTAATATTGTTGGATTTACTAACTGTATAGAATTTGACTGACTATAAACTTTCTTTGCTAATACTATAGTTATTATTATTAATATTATTAGTAGAAAATTTAATTTTTTCATTAATCTTTTGCTTGAAAAATTAGAGATAAAAAGAATGATATTACAATTGCAGATATTATTCCTGAGGCTGTTAAATCAAACATTCCCATGGCAAGTCCCATTAGGCCAAATTCTTCTGCTTTTTCAAGTGCACCATGTATTAATAAGTGTCCAAAACTAGTAATTGGTACTAGTGCTCCTCCACCTACTTTTAATACAATTTGGTCATATATGTTAAATATATCTAGAAATGCACCTATTACTACAAACGATGATGTTATATGACCTGGTGTTAATTTTGTAGTATCTAATATAATTTGCGCTATCATACATACAAATCCTGCAAATAAAAATGAATATAAGTATATCATTCAATTACCTCCAAACTTATTGCGTGTGCTATAGCTGGTATTCCTAATTTTTCATTTACTGTTGTAGGAGACATCAATGCTCCTGTTGCTACTAATAATATTCTTCTTAATTCTTTTTTCTTTAATTTTTCAAATAAGTATCCATATGATACTAATGCAATGCATGCTGGACCACTTGCTCCTGCATAAACTTTTTGTCTTTCAACATCATATATCATAGTTGCTGAATCATTATAGTTATTTAATTTTATGTTGTATTCTGTTTCCATATATTCTTTTAAAATTTTCTTTCCATATATTCCTAAATCTCCAGTTATTATTAAATCATAATAATCTATCGTTCTTTTTGTATCTCTTAGGTGCTCATATATCGTTTTTGCGGCAGCTGGCGCCATAACTGCTCCCATGTGATATACATCTTTTATTCCAGAATCTACTACTGTTCCTATTGTTCCACTCTCAACTCTTACTCCTAGTGATTTTTTTGATAGATATGCACTAGCAGCTCCTGTTGCAGTAAATGTTGTGGTTTTTCTTTTTGGACCACCGTATTCTACTGGATATCTAAATTGTTTTTCGGCTGCATTATTATGTGATGATGTAGAGCAAATACAATTTTTTATTACATTTTTATCTATTAGTGAAGATGCTATTATTAATGATTCTACACTTGTTGCACATGCACTATATATTCCTAAGTAAGGAATTTCTAATTTGTTTGCTGCATAATTTGATGATGTTATCTGGTTTGATAAATCACCTGAGATATGTAGATTTATATCAAATCTTGTTTTGCCTAGTTTGTTTAATAAAATATCTATTGATTCCTCTATTGATTTAGATTCTGCTTGTTCCCAAGTATTCATGTAAAAGTACATATCATTATAACTTTTATCATAGTATCTTTGTAATGGTCCGTTTTTTTCATATGGTCCTGTAATGGTTGCTGTTTCATTTAAATATACATTCTCAAATTTTATTGTCATTTTATCCTCCAAACATTATTATTCTTATTAATCCAAATACATAGGCACTTACTACTCCAAATATTATTACTGAACCACCTAGTTTAAACATATTTGCACCAATTCCAGTTACAATTCCTTCTTTTTTGTATTCTAATGCTGCACTCATCATTGAGTGGGCAAATCCTGTTATCGGTATAAATAATCCTGCCTTAAAAAAATGTACCCATTTATCGAAAAATCCTAAGCAGGTTAATAAACACCCTATGAAAATCATTGTTATTATCATGTATGTTCCTGCTTCTTTTGTAGGTATATCTAAAAAATATGTATATAGACTTATGATTAGTTGACCTAATATTCCCATTATTCCGCCGGATATAAAAGCAATTAATGAATTATATAATATATTTTCTTTTGGACTATGTTTATTCACTAAATCCTTGTATTTGTTTTTTTCCATAATTTTCCTCCTAATTTTTATTATGTTTTATTTTTTATTTTGTATACAAAAAAAAATAAACTAACAATATAGTTTACTTTTTAGTTTTGTTAATATTTTTTGTTCATATCTAGATACTTGAACTTGTGACATACCTAATTTTTTCCCAATCTCTTTTTGTGTCATGTCATTTAGATATCTATTTTTTATTATTGTTTTATCGGGTTCAGGCAATTTTTCAAGTTCATCTTTTAACATTATTGAATCTATGATATCTACTTTTGGCCTAGATCCAATAGTGTCATACAAGGTAATTTCTTTACTATCATTGCAAATAGTTTCATCAAGACTTTGTAGGGAATTCGTTGATTTTAAGGCTTCGGCTATTTGATATTCTTCAATATTTAAGAAATTAGCTATTTCTTTAATGCTGGGCTTACGCATTAATTTTTGTGCTAAAAGAATACTACATTTTTCTATTTTTAGATTTAGTTTTGAAATATCTCTACTTATTTTTATCCCTTTGTCTTCTCTTACATATTTTTTCATTTCCCCTAATATGTATTGATATGCATAAGTAGAAAATTTATTATTAAATTCTGGATTATAATTTTTATATGCTGTAATTAATCCAACAACTCCTGCTTGATATAAATCTTCTTTATTCGTATAGTTTTCAAAATAATGAGAAATAGAATAAATTAAATTTTTATTTTCTTCTAAGACAACATCAAGAGGTTTTATTTTAATCATCTCCTTATATATTTATGGTGTGTAATGCTACTAATTCATCATTTATTACATCTACATAATTAAAAAGTCGACTTTTTTTCATTCTTCTTATTACTGTTTCATCTTTCAGTCCACATATCATTAGCGTTCTATTATTATTTTTAGAAATTTCGTAATTATAGAATAGTGCACTTATTCCTTTTATATCAATATGTGTTAAATTTTCTATATTGAATACAATATTTTTGAATCCATTTTCTTTTATTAGATTTTCAATCTTTTTATTTAAAATGTTAACAGTATTTTTATCTAATGAGCCACTAAGTCTTATAAAAAATATTCCTTTCCTAAATTCTGTTTCAATTTTCATTAAAATCACCTCGCATAATTAATTTATCATAAATTTTTTTTTATTGTTTAAATTCGACAAAACTAGAATTTTTTTTTAGATTTTTTTTAAATATTTTGTTTCTTCTAATTCTCTATTGCTTTTTCTAATTTTCCATTCTGGATTTATTAGATTACAATTATCTATTGTTATTATATTATTATTACTTGTACAATATGCAAAAGTTTTTTCTTCAAAATCAATTTTATCAGATATTTTAATATTATTTGTCCCTTTTATTGTTATTGCATAAATTGGATAATAACTGTTTAAATCAATAATATTACCATTTTTTGTGTAATTAACTTTTTCTAACATTGTATTTATACTTATATTTTCATCTTCTGTATATATATATCTTATTTCTTTTGGTTCCTGATAAAAATATTTAGGTAATTCTTTATAACTATTTATAATTATTTCTTTTAACATATTTAATAACATTATCATTTTAACCACCTCATAAATATATAGTGGCTATTTTTATTAAATACTTTTTTTATACATCTTTATTATAACATACATTTGTTCGCTTTTCAATATTTTTTTATTAGATTTTAAAAAAAGTACTTTAATTAGTACTTTATTGTTTTGTATAATTAGTTTCTACATTATTTTTTTTTATTAACATATATTTTATTAGAGGTGTTGTATGTTTAGTAAGTTATTTAAATATTTATTTAAAGATTTTTATTTATTTTCTTGTGCTTATTCGAATAATATTTTCCCTGAACCATTAAGTCGTGATGAGGAGGATTTATATGTTAGTCGATATTTATCAGGTGATAAAGATGCTAGAAGTAAATTGATTGAACATAATTTGAGATTAGTTGCTCATATTGTAAAAAAGTACGAACATAAAAAATCTGATTCTGATGATTTGATTAGTATTGGTACTATTGGTCTAATCAAGGGGATTGATTCTTTTTCATTAAAACCTGGTACTCGTATTACAACATATTGTGCTAGATGTATTGAAAATGAGATTCTTATGTATTTTAGAGGTAATAAAAAAAATGAAAAAAATGTTAGTTTAAACGAACCGATTGGTTTTGATAAAGATGGTAATGAAATATCGCTAATAGATGTTTTAAAAACTCCTGCTGTAGACTTTGCCTTAGAATTACATAATCAAGATAATATTGAGAATATGAAAGATTATTTTGATGTTTTGAATGATAAAGAAAAGGAAGTAATTATAAAAAGGTATGGTCTTTTTAACAATAATGAATATACTCAAAAAGAAATTGCTAAATATTTAGGAATATCTCGTAGTTATGTTTCAAGAATAGAAAAAAGAGCACTTACTAAAATGCTCCGTAAATTTATAAGTAATAAAAATCATGATTTTAATTAGCTAAATAATATGCATAATATTCATCATATGTAAGACCTGATTTAAATACTTTTTCAGCTAAATCTTTTCCTAAGTATCTATAATGCCATGGTTCATAATCAAATCCTGTAATTTTTTCTTTATCTTTTGGATATCTTAATATAAATCCATATTTATATGAATTTTCCTGTAACCATTTAAATTCTTCTGTAGTATCAAAAGTATCTTTTGTTGCACCTCCTGTTGTAATATCTAGTGCTAATCCTGTTTCGTGTTCTGAATATCCAGGACGTGCAGCTAGTGCGTCTGCTTTTCTTGCTCCGTATCTGTTAACATATTCATCATATGTTTCTTTTTGTTCTTGATATGATCTGTAACCTGAGGTTATTACTATTTTTAAATTTTTTTCTTTTGCAGCATTGAACATATCTATAAAATTATCATATGCTTCTTTATTTGCTTTATTTTCTCCATAACAGTACCAATTTTTTACATCAACGATTTCTTTTGACTCAAATTCTTCTTTTAAATAATTGTATTTGTTTACTAACATTTGATTATAGTTATTTATGTTTGTTTCTATTGCATTGTCATAATGATCATTATTTGCTCCAACATTTACTATGCTGACTATTTCTTCTAGTGATGATGAATTGTTTTTTATATAATAGCTTAAATAATTATCTAAGTTTTTTAATATAAAATATTTTTCCTTTAGAAATGGTATAATTTTTTCATTATATTCTTTTTCTAACAATGTATCTTTTATATTATTATCTTGTTTTAGTAAAAATTCTATTTCTTCTTCATTATATCCAATTTGTCCTAGTTTATATTCATAGCTTGCAAGGTATTCTTCATGTTCTTTTTGTTTTTTTATAAAAGTTGATACTGCAATTGTTATTATTATTAGACTTATTAATACTATTATGCCATATTTAACACTTTTTTTTATTCTTCTTTTAACGGCCATGATTATTACCTACTTTCTTTTTTTATAATATCAAAAAAAATATATAAAATCAATTGGATTATTTTGTAATATTTTATAATAAAATAAGCATAACTATTGTTATACTTACTTTATTAATACTTTTTGTTTTTCTGAATTATTACTTGTTAATCTTTTAAGATATTTTTCTAATAATGATATATCTGGATATATTTTCTCTTTTAAATCTTCGTAATTACTTATTACTAATGAATTTCTAAATTCTTTTGAATCGTTTTTAAAAAAGTCATAATCAATGTTAAATTCATTTTTTTGTAAATAATGGATTGTAAATAGAATTACTGTTCTTGTATTTCCTTCGTTAAAAGGATGCACTTGCCAAATGTTTGAAATAAATTTTGCAAGATTTTCTATACTAAATGGTTTATGTTTAAATTCATTAAAATCATAATTTATAAAACTTTCTATATCTTGATAATTTGAATAATTAACCATTTTCCCATTGAGTATTTCTTCTTTTTTAAATAAATTTGTGGTCCTATAATTACCAGCAAAAACATAAATATCTTCAAATAGATATTTATGTATTTTTTTTAAATATTTTTGGTCCATTTCAAATAATTCATACTTATTTAATAATTTAGCCATTCTACTACTTACAATATCACATTCATAGGTTCTGATTAAATGATTGTTGTTTAGTCTTTGTAGTTCATAGTATTTATATAGCAAGTCATCTAATTCTTTTTCATTTATTTGATTGTTTTCAAATTGATGAATTAAATTTAGCAAGAAATTTGATGGTTCTAAATTATCTACTTTTTGTAGTCCAATGGCAGTATACCAATTATCTAGTTTTTCATATTTTTGATATAATTTATATATTTTGTCTTGAGTATTCATTTTAGTCCTATTTTTATTTATTATATAAATTAGATTTGATCCTTCAATTTATCTACAGTTTGTTCAATTAGTCCTTTTGGTATATTTACATTTTCTCCTTCAAGTCTTGTATTATTTGATCCTTCAATTTGTGAATTTTTTAATTTTTTTCTATCTTCTAAAAAATTATCTACTTTTTTTAAGTTTAATATATTTGTTTTGGTTTCATTTTCATATGCGTGTCTTGCATTTTGATTTCTGTATTTTGAGTACATAATTCCATAAAATACAAATCCTGCTGTAAAAAGCAATAACCAAAATAATGATCCATCATCATCTGTATCAGTATGAAGTAATATATAGATTGCAAATATGCTTGAAAAAATTTCTATAATGGCAGATACAATAAATAATTTTGGTTTGTTAATTGGAATACTTCCCATTGTTTCTCCAGTTCTAGCATTTACTGCTACATAATGTAATAATTCTTTTCCATTTGTTACTTGCCTATAAGAATATAGCCATACTGGAAGATATGCTGCAAGCCATTGTTTTCCTTTTATTGTTGTGTTTTCTGATGACCAATTAACTCCTCTATCATAATATTTTAAGTCTTTATTAATCGCGTGTCGTGATATATCACCAATTTGACTATTTACTTTTATATTTAATTCGTCTATATCTACATCTCTTTTTTCTGATGTATAACCTACTAAATAATTTCCTCGATATTGAATACAATTTTCTGTATCAAATGGCATTATTGAATTAATTATATTATTTGTCTGTGTTTTACTTTTTTTATCAAGTCTTTCTTTATTTGATTCAACAGTTAAACCTTCAATTGTTATATCAAAATCTCTTTCAACATGATATGCCTTTGCATCATATCTATAGTCTGGATGGTCACTTGTTCCAACATTATATCTTTTTTCAAGATGTTCCGCTGTTCCTATGAAATTTGAATGGGCATTAACATCTATTAACATATATGGGAAATATACTCCCATAACATTTTCTAAAGTGAATTCACGTTTAAATGTTGGATGTGCATAAAACTTTCTTTTTTTTACAAATTTTTCTATATTTAATTTTGCTTCTTCTTTTTTTAATTTAAAAGGAAGAATTACATCTGGTATTGCCCCATTTTCTATTTTAGAGTTAATTGAAATTATACTTCTACACCAGTGACAACGAGCATTTGGTGCAGATGCTGTATCTATTACTACTTCTGCTCCGCAACCTCCGCATTTTAGAGTTACAATATTTTCTATTTCTTTATCTATATTCTTTGCACCAGCACCTATTTTTGTACCTGTTAACTTGCTTAAATCTTTTTCAACATTATCTAATTTTTTTCCATCAAATAATGAGTCACAATAGTTGCATTTTAATTTTCCAGATTTTTCATCAAATTTTATAGATGTTGCACCACAGCTAGGGCAGACATATTGGCCATCTTTTATTCCCTCTTGTGTATTTATAATTTCTGCGTTATCTTGAATTTTTTGACTATTCATTTATATCACCATTACCTTACTTTATAAGTATATCAAATATTATGTCGAAAAAAAAGGTGTCATGATTAATTTGACATCTTTATTTTTTTATTTATGTTATAAATACAACTTAATCCTATTAGACTTAGTATTCCTAATATAACGTGATTAATTATGTTATCGTTAGTTTTAGGATTTAAAGTAGATGTTTGAGATGTATAACTTGGTGCGATAGTATTTATTGTTTGTTCCTCGCTTGCATTTACTTTTTCTTTTACAATGATTGGAACGCTTGCTGTTTTTGTAATCCCGTTTTCAGTATATGAAATTTCAATACTTTCCATTCCTTTGATAACTTTATCTTTACTATATTCAAAGTCTGTTACTTGTTCTTTTTGACCATTGGTGTATACTTTATAAACTAATACACTTGATAAATCAGGTATTGTATTTTCCTCTATTTCAATAGGGTCTGTTTCTACTTCTAAATGATCTAATTCTTTATAATTTAAATCTATTGTTAAATCATTTTCATATTTAACATCCAATTTTTTGTTTTGTAAATCTAAATTTGCAGCAACATCATATAGATAATCAAAATAGAACTTATTACGTACTATTTCAACGTCTAATCCTACTTCGAATCCTGCATTTCCGTCTTTTAGATAAACATCATCATTAAATTCTATATTAGTTCTTCTTGGCTTTTCTATAGAAGTATTTTCCCCTTCATCTTCTTTTTTTGAATTCCATTCGTTATTCTTTATGCTTTCTTTAACATTATTATAATATTCTTTAGCATTATTATATGTGTCAGTTACATTTTCATTAATTTTATCTAATGATTCACGTATGTTTTCACGTGATAAATCTAATGCAGCTGTTTTTGGTATAAAAGCAAATGAAATTACGATTGCGATTAAAAATTTAAAACATTTCTTCATGCCATTTCTCCTTTCTTGTTGTTGATTATAAATTATTATTATTATTCTGTCAATTAATTTTTTGGTTTTATCTAATTTTTATAATACTCCGGATATTATTTTTTCCAAATTTCTTAAATATGCGATTAAAATATTACATTTTTTAACATCATTTTTTACAGTAAGATTTACTTCTCTTTTTCCGTCTCCATAATCAATTGTTATTGTTCCTACTATATCTCCTATTTTTAAAGGAGCTTTTAAATTATTTATTTTGGTTTCAAATGTTGCATTTGTTTTTTCTTTGCTTTTTTTATTTAATAAAGTAATATTTTCTGTTGGTACTATCTCTACCATTTTTTCTTTTCCTAACTCTACCTTTTTTTTGTCAATTACTTTATCTTTAGATAATATTTTTTCTATTGAATTTTGTGCGAATCCATAATCTAACATTGCAGTTACTTC
>OCTW011612099.1_pt1 | contig 15212 bp, 6 predicted proteins | sample 1539671 | NCBI WGS metagenome assembly OCTW01 (sample SAMN02144230, study PRJEB22623) | gut metagenome | biome: sheep rumen | host: Ovis aries | place: New Zealand
CAGGATGCTCTCCATCGGCTTCTTCGTATCGCCGACGACGGCTACGCTGTGGCGCGGCGGCATGGCCACCAGCGCCCTGAAACAACTCATTGCCGACGCCGACTGGGGCGACCTCGACTACTTTATACTCGACACGCCGCCAGGCACCAGCGACATCCACCTGACATTGCTGCAGACGCTGCCCATCACCGGTGCCGTCATCGTCTCCACGCCCCAGCAGGTAGCCCTGGCCGACGCCCGCAAGGGCATCGACATGTATCGCAACGACAAGGTGAACGTGCCCATCCTCGGACTGATAGAGAACATGGCGTGGTTTACCCCCGCCGAACTGCCCGAGAACCGCTACTACATCTTCGGCCGCGAGGGCTGCAAGCAGCTGGCACAGGAGATGCAGGTGCCCCTGCTGGCACAGATACCCCTGGTGCAGAGCATCTGCGACAGCGGCGACCAGGGCACCCCCGCTGCCCTCAACGCCGACACCATGACCGGCCAGGCCTTCCTCTCGCTGGCGCAGGCCGTCGTCACCGTCGTGGCACGCCGCAACCGTGAGCAGCCCAAGACCAAGATTGTAGGTATGAAATAATGCCGAACAATACAGACTGCTAATACCGTACATAACCGAACAGTACAGACAGGTAAATCAAAAAAAATGCCGAATCCCTTGCGGGTTCGGAATTTTTTTGTATCTTTGCACCCAGAGCGGAAAGGATCCGTTCTGGCAGAAGTGACGTTATGCTCCACACTTGCGAGACGAAAACCTGAGAAATTTTCAAAGCAAGAGCAGATAAAAGCGGGAGGGCACAACGGCTTCACGTTTACACGCGTGGGGCTGTGTCTCCATTTTCTTTTATCGGGTTTTCTCAGGACCCTCGTCTCGGAACTGGCAAAAGCAGTCCCGCGCTTCTGCCGTGTGTGGATAGTGAGAATAACTAATAACAAAAAACTTATGATAATGAACAAGACCTATTTATTCGCGGTGCTATCATCGACGCTATTGCTATTTGCAGGTGTACAATGGTCATCAGCCGCATCTTGGCGCATCAACAGCAATGCTAACCGTCATGCGCACTTTACAGACATCAATGCAGCTATGTCGAGCAGTAATGTCGTAGCTGGCGACACGCTCTATCTTGACCCGGGGTGTCTGCTCACGTCTACGCAGAATGTTACCAAGCGAGTAACCATCATTGGTACAGGATACTTTCCACAGAACGATGTCCATCAACAGGCCTGTATCAATGCATATATATATATGAAAGCAGCAAACTCGAAACTGGAAGGTGTGACTGTCAATAATATCATTTATATATGTGCTAACTATGTAACTATAGAACGATGTTTTTTTAAAAGTGTCAATTGGGATGGAACAGGCCAATATGCCACGATACGTCAATGTTATTCTACAGGTGATGTCTATGGAAAAGGGTCGACAGCCCTTCAATCGGCCAATTGTACCATTGAGAACTGTATTTTGATAAGAAACTCATATTGTATCAATTATCTATATCTTCCCACCATACGCAATAACTATCTGAAATGCACCAGTAATAATAGTTATTGCCTTTATGAAATCTCCCAGGGAACCATCGTAAACAATATTCTTCTCAATTCCTCCAATTCCTCCAGGTGTTTAAGCAATGTTAACGGCGTCCTGTTTAATAATAACGTGTTGTCAGCCGATAATGGCTCTTCTGACAATATAAAGAACGTGACGAACGAGGATGAAATTTTCGCCCTTGAAGGCAGTAACGACCAACGCTATCAGCTTAAGGACGACAGCCCAGCCAAGGGCGCTGCCAACGACGGCGGCGACTGTGGCCCCTACGGAGGCAAATATCCTTACGTGCCGTCGGGCTATCCCTTAGGCATTCCCCATTTCAATAGTAGCGTCGTCGGCACCCGTCCGCAGAGCGGGCAGGTGAGCGTCACGCAGGAAGTAACCATCCAGAAACAGTAACAACAAACCAAAACAACATACAATTATGAAGACAACACTCAACATCATCATAGCCACAGCCCTGGTGGCCGTCGCCACCACCGTCAGCGCCAAGTCATGGCGTATCAACAACAACGCCGCCGCAGCCCCTAACTTCACCAGCATCAATGCCGCCATGTCGAGCGCCGACGTCACCGCCGGCGATACGCTCTACCTCGACCCCGGCACCTCATTAAGCGGAGACCAGACAGTAAGCAAGCAGGTGACTATCGTAGGGCCGGGGTATTTCCGCGGCGATGCGCCTCATGCCTTTGCCTATTTCCCAAATCGACTGTATATCACAGCAAGCAATACCAAGATTGAAGGTATCATTATGTCGAGTGACGACATCTACATCCGTGCACAGAACGTAACGATAGAACGTTGTAAATTCCGAAACGTATATGTTGGCGATAGCGATTATGACAATGCACGTTATGCTACCATTCACCAGTGTTATGGTGAGTGTGTCCAAGGTAGGGGGAAGACTAGTAATACTAGTGCCTATTGCACAGTTGAGAACTGTATCCTCATCAAGAGCGGCTATCCGGGATGTATCTACGATCTATATATCCCGACAATCCGCCATAACTATTTGAAGGAAACAGAAAACAGCGCTGTTTTATACTCCTTAGACAATGCTATTATCCAGGATAATATCATGCTCAACACAAAAACCAGCACTAATCTGCTCTCATCTGTCAGCAATATTTCCAACATCTCGCAGAATGTCATGTCGTGTGCAGAGACGACGTACAGTAGCGTTCCTACCGATGTCAACAAGTTTGGCAATACAAGTGAGGCCGGCATCTTCACTCTTACCGGTATGAACGACCTGCGCTACCAGCTGAAGGACGACAGCCCCGCCAAGGGTTATGCCTCTGATGGCGGCGACTGCGGCCCTTACGGCGGTCTGACGCCCTATGTCGCTGGCGGCCTGCCCAACGGCTATCCCTACTATACGAAGGCTATCATCCCTGCCAAGTCGAAGGACGGCAAGGTGAATGTTTCACTAAAGATCAAGACACAAAATGAATAAGCACCAAACCCATCAACACGCTTGGGCGCAGCGATGGATGGTGCTGACGATGTTATTCATTTTTCAGTGTTCACTATTCATTAGCGGCGCTGCAGCGCAACAACTGCGGGTGGAGTATTTCTTCGACTCCGACCCAGGACGTGGCAAGGCCACGTCGATGTCAGTCGCTACCGACGCTGACGGCAACTTCAGCTTCGACGCCCCCACTACCGGGCTGACACCGGGTAACCATCTGTTGGGCGTGCGTGCATACGTGGCTGACGACAACGACAAGCCTTGGCACTACGGCCCTACGCTGACTCAGCAGGTCTACGTGCCTCACGACGAGGCGTGGATCAACGTCTCGCGCGTGGAATACTTCTGGGACGAAGACCCGGGACATGGCAACGGAACTGCCATCGACATCACCCCCGGCAGTACGGTTGACCTCGACCGCATAGAGATCAGCACTGCTGAGCTCACCCCTGGCACCCACCTGTTGGGCATCCGTGCCTACGGCGGCTGGGGCTGGGGTCCCACGATCACCCAGGAAGTCTATGTGCCGTTAGCCACGAACACTGCCGGCAACATCACCAGTGTAGAATATTTCTGGGACAGCGACCCGGGCTTCGGCCTGGGCACCGCCATCGCCATCACCCCCGGTCAGGAGATCGACCTCGACAACGTAGAGCTGTCTGTCGACGGCCTCTCCGTTGGCGAGCACCACCTGTTTATCCGTGCCTACGGCTATGCCGGCTGGACACCGACCATAGAGTCTGTGGTCACCGTCATGCCCCACGAGGCCGATATCATGGTGGAGGAAGCCGAGTACTTCTGGGATGAAGATCCGGGCTTCGGCCACGGCACGCCGCTGACCATCACCCCCGGGCAGCAAGTCTCCACTGACGGTTTGGGCATCACGGTTGATGGTCTGTCTATTGGCGAGCACCAGCTCTTCGTGCGCTACCGTGGGTTGTTGGGCTGGAGCCCCACCGTCGTCGCCGATGTGGTGAACATCAGCGACGCCGACCTGAGGGTGAGCACCGCCGAGTACTTCTGGAACGATGACCCGGGCTTCGGCCACGGCACGCCCATCGCCTTGACGCCTGGCGAGACCGTCAATATAGACGACTTCCAGGTACCGTCGGCCTCCGTCCATGGCGATGCCGTGCTCTTCATCCGCTACCGCGGGCCGATGGGCTGGAGCCCCACGGTGGCCTATCCCGTGATGGTTGATGCCGAGGGCAACTACACGCTGAACGCCAACGCAGAAACGTCGATGGAGCAGCGTAACTACCAGAGTCTCACCGACGCCTTGAACGACTTCACCGACCGAGGTATCGGTAACAGCATTACGCTGACCGTGTCAACAACCAACACCGACTATGCTCTTGATGCAACGTCGGAACAGGTACTGTCACAGTTGGCTCAGGCTGCGGAGAACTTAGATAACATTTCCGACTTACGTACGCAAAAGACCATAGCCTTCACCGCTACTGAAGGTTCGGGCAACACACTCAGCGTGACAACCACTGACGAGGGGCTGCCCACCGTGGTCAGCTTCTTTGCCAAGACCACCCTGACGAACGTGGCCCTGACCATCAACGGCACTGCCTACGATTTCACATCGGCAGTAGGACGTAGTGAAGAAGTCTGCGCACAGAGCGAAACGACGCCAGTAGACCTGACGGCTGTCAGCAGTGCCGTCACCGTCACCTTCACGGCGCAGCCCCATGAGGGCATTGTGCTCAGCGGTTTCCCCGCTGAGGCTACAGGCACCCTCCCCATGATGACCATCAGTCATAGTGGCACGAAGCTCGACTCCATAGCCTACGCCGTGACGTTGGCAACTGCCGGCGGCCAGACACTCTATGAGTACACCTATTATATATATGTACACCCGCGTATGGCCGACCAGACTGTTAATGGCCAGACACCAGAGACTGACAGCAGCCTCGACCCAGGCGAGGTAACGCTGACATGGACAGAGGTGGACGACGCCATTGGCGGCTATCGCCTGAATATCAGTGCGGAGCCTATGGATGCCAACGCTTCTGCTCTCAGCGGCTATCCTGCTGAGGTCAGTACCCCAGAAACCGCCTACACCATGACAGCAGTGACGGGCTACACCTATACGTGGACAGTGACCGCTATAGGATACTGCGACGAGAAGACCAGCACGGCAATGACCTTCAGCGGGCGTCTGCTGCCCGACCTCGTAGTCAGCAGCATCACATCGCCCGAGGCTGCTGAAGCCGGCAATACGATTACTGTGACAGCCACCGTCAGCAACCAGGGTGCCGGTGCCACCACCGAGGGTAGTTGGACGGACCGTCTCTACTACACCATCGACAGCAATGACTTCACCCAGGCCGTCGAGGCCGCTGAAATGCTGCATGAGGGCAACCTGGCTGCCGCTGCCAGCTACGACGTGACGTTCACCATGCATGTTCCCGCTGTTGACAATGGCAATATGCGTTTCTTTGTTGTTACCGACGCTGCAGACCACGTCATGGAGGGCGACAATAGTAACAACCGCACGCAGTCGGCCACAACAGCCACGCTCAGTCCTTTCTACATGAACACCGACGACCTGGCCGCCCTACGCAAGCTCTACACTGACTTCGGCGGCAGCGAGTGGAACGGCACACAGTGGAACACCACTTCCAAGCTGATAGCCGACGGCAACTGGAGCGGTGTCTCCTTCGACACCGACGGTTGTGTCACCGCCATCAACCTGCAAGGTCGCAACTTGTCGGGGGCACTCAACAGCACCACAGCACCTGCACTGCCCCGGCTGACGACGCTGAACATGAGTCGTAACGCTCTGACCGGCGACCCCACAGCGTTCATCGTCGGTATGCCATTGCTTGCAACGCTCAACTTAGCGTATAACCAGATTGACGAGCTTAGTGGCGCACTACCGTTAGCCATGACCGTCAATCTGACCTACCAACACCGTCGGTACGGTAATGACAATGTGTTCCCGGGTATCAACAATGTGACGGCAGCAGCACTGACCATCGGTGGTGATGCTACGCCGGAGCTGCCGACGGTGCTTGGATATAACCACCAGTCGCAGACGCTGACGAACCATCCTACCTTGGAGGTGAGGAACCACTCGACGAATGTGTATTACGGCACTGTCTCATGGGATGGTTCCAAGGGTGCCTACATCTTCGCGGGTAACGGACGCGAAATCAACGTTCCTGACGAGTGCACCCTAAGGCTTCAGGCCAACTATACATCGGCTACGATGAATGGCTCCGTCTACCCGGCAACGGCGAGTGTTACCTTGGGCGATGCTACCATTGACGGTGCCGTTGACGTCAACGACGTGCAACGCACACTGGTACGTATCATCGATCCTAACCGCAGCGGCATCGGCACCATCAACCTCTGGGCCGCCAACACATACGATAGTGGCGAGACCGATATGGTCATCAACATTCAGGATATTGTGTGCACCGTCAACATGGTGCTCGATAATCAGCAGAGTAGTTCGCGTGCACTGGCTCGCCAAACCGCAAGTGAGGCCACGGAGGATGTCGCCAATCTGTTCTACAGCTCGGGCGGTTACCTATGCGTCAACTCCCGCGACGAGATTGCCGCCTTCGATATGGAGGTTGAGGGTGTAGAGCCCTCACAAGTACGTTTGCTGCTTGACGAGAACGACTGGCAGATGGCCACACGCAGGACCAGCACCGGCACCCGTCTGATAGTGTTCTCGCCTAATGGCGCCACGCTTCCTGCCGGAACGACCCGCCTGCTACAGACGGCCGACAAAGCTGTGCCCGTCAGCGTGCAGGCTACCAGTCCGCTGGCAATAGATATTGATGCGGCTGTATTAGCGACCACCCCAACGGGTGTCAGTGAGACAACCACCCCAACGCTACGTGTAAGCAGTATCGCTGGCGGACTGCTACTTACAGCCAGCACAGCCTGTGGTCCTCTTACAATCAGCGTCTACGATACTCAGGGACGTCTGCTGACAGGCAAGCAAATTGACTCACTGCCTGCTGGTAAGACCCATCTGCCCATGACGGCCATGCCTGCGGACGGCATCGTCATTGTTAGGATCAGCGGTAAGGGGTTAGTAACAAATAACTACAAACTGCAAATAGCGAAGTAAATGAAGGCAATAAATAGAAATAAGATAGAGCGTTGGCTGCTCATGCTGACAATGGTTTTCACTGTCAGTATGGCAACAACGGCTCAGACACTGACCGTAGAGTCGTTTGAGCAGGTGGCAGGCGAGGAGGCACTGGTGCCTATACACCTGTCTACAGGTGGTGCCAGTATTGTTGGTGTACAGTTCGACATCACTCTGCCCTACCAGAAGAGCAGCAGCAACGCAGCTCTTGCTGACAGCCGCAAGGATGGTCACTCGTTGAGCATACGCAAACTCAGTGATCTGAAATACACCGTTGTCATCATGTCAATGGTCAACAATGCACTGAAAGGGAGTGAAGGCCTGTTGCTCACATTCCCAGTACAGGTTAATGCCAACGCGCAGATTGGCGATACGAAGACCATGACCCTGGAGAACATCGTCCTGACAACCGTCAGTGGTGAGAATGTAGCCACGCAGACCACGTCAGAGGCGACATTTACCGTGCAGTATGAGCCGACACCCGATCTCGTCCCGCAGGCACTGACTATCAGCAGTAACGGTACGACGCTGATACCCGGTGGGAAAATGACCGTGAGCTTCAGCATCGTCAACCAGGGAACCCTTGAGACTGGCGACGGCTGGACGGAGAAAGTATGGGTTAAGGACGAAGCCGACAACCGCACACTGGTAGCCACTAAGAACTACGACGCAACTCTTGACAAGGCCTCAAGCGTGTCACGTCTCTACGAGGTTGACCTGCCGCAGGCCATGAGAATGGAAGGCACGGTGAGTGCAGAAGTTGAAATCATTGACAAGGACAACACTGGTGAACAGATAGTTGACCAGGCCAACAACACCGTTACGTCAGACAATACTATGACGTTGGAGAAGCGTATTTTCTTAGACCAAAGCAATGTACTTATTGAAGAAGGTTCCGGCTATAGCGTAAGATTGACCCGTTCGGGCTCTACGACCGCATCGGAGACCTTCACGATAGCAGAGACCAGCGGTCTTAATATGCTTGAATTGCCGGCGTCCATCACGATTGGCGCAACTTGGCCATCAACATCGTTCATAGTAAGAGCCCGCGACAATACGGAGGTTAATCCACAATACCGTACTTCGCTGACTGTCAGCGGCACTGACTATGGACAAGCCGTGATGACCGTCGACGTGAAGGACAATGATGTTTATAGCCTGACACTCAACACCGACAAGACGCTTTACCAAGAAGGTGACGACCTGACGCTGACGGTGACGGTGAACAAGAGTCTGAGCGAAGATCTCACGGTGACTATCACCAATACCGATGCCGGACGCTTCTATCCTTACATACGCAGTATCACTATACCTGCCGGACAGAAAACGGCATCGAAAACAACACAAGTGGTGAATGATGACTGGCCTATGGCAGACGCCACCGTGGTGTTCACCGCAACGGCGTCAGGCTATGCTACCGCCCAACGGCCAGTGGGCATACAAGATGACGACTGGCCTACGCTCTCCATGACGCTGACGCCGAATGTCATCAGCGAGGGCGATGGCTATGGCGCCACTACAGCGACCATTAGCCGAGAAGGTAACATCGCCCAAAACCTCATTGTCTATTTGACAGCTTCGAACAGCGAGCTGTACTTTGACTCGCAGAAGAACATCATTCCGGCTGGCCAAAGAAGTATTGAGATACCCATAAGCATCAAGGACAACGCACTGGTAGGAGGCGAACGTCAACACACCATCACAGCGACAGCCTGCGATGCTACCACCGGCTCTACAGCGGGCAGCAAATCGTCGTGTCAGGCTGTGCTGACAGTCACTGACGACGATGCTGACCTGACACTGAAAATGCAGTCTTCTGTAGCGACCCTTCAGGAAGGCGGTAGCAGTGCCACTGTGACCATTAGCCGTAACACGACGGAAGGAGCCGTTACCATCAGCCTGACCACAGATGACGAGCTGCTGGAACTGCCAGCTACGGTAACCTTTGCCAACGGACAGTCGCAGACCACCTTCACCGTCAGAGCCCAGAGCAACGCCATTGAAGACGACAACCACTACACCACAGTCTACGCTGCCGCTGAGGGCTACCAGCGTGCCTCGTTCGTATTCTTAGTGAGCGACCAGACGCTGCCTGATGCTATATGTGCGGCACCTGCCACCCAGACGTCAGCTCCCTACTTCTCGGGACAGACGGTGAGCGGCACTGTGGCTGTGAGCAACCAAGGTCTTGCGCAGCTGCCTGCTGGTGTGCAAGTGGAGGTGCTGATATCAAAAGACCAGAGCATTCGCGTCTCCGACTATTACACTTCTCCCATGCAAACGCTGACAACAGTCACAACAACAGAGCCAGTACCTGTTGGCGAGAGTATCGAGGTGCCCTTCGAGGTGACACTCCCTGAAAGTCGCATAGGCATCTATTATCTCTTTGCGTGGGCCAATAAGCAGGGTACTACTGACGAGAGTAACATTTGGAACGGACGTTCTACCACCACGGCGCTGAACATCCTGGCACCGTTTACGCAGGCATCGCTACAGACAGACAAGAGTGACTATAGTCAGGGTGAGACTGTCAACATCAGCGGCCAGATGACGAACTCGGCCTCTGGTCAGTCCATGGACGGCCGCAGCATTGAGGTCTATGTACTTGGCAGCGGCAACAATCTTGTGGGACTGTTTGAAACAACCCTCGACAGTGACGGTCGTTTCACTACAGAGTATGCCCTTGGTTCTCTGCCCGGCGGCACATACGCCATCGGCGCACGCTCGAAGGGTACTGATGCCAAGGATTCGGAGACACGCATTAACGTGTCGGCCATGAAATTCGGTAGCAGCTACTTAAAACTGACAATGACCGAGGGCGTGGCTACCGAAGGCGACCTGACAGTGACAAACCAGTCGGGCAGCGGCGCCCTGCATCATATTACGTTTGCACTGGCCGACATACCTGAAGACTGGACTGTTGAGCTGCCCACTATAGCTACGCTCAATGCAGGCAACTCGGCCAACGTGCATTACCGCATCGTGCCAACGAAGGCTTCCGAAGGCTCAAGCTATATACGCACTAACCTGACAGCTGCCAGCCATGACGTCGATGACGGTGTGGTGACTACGGCACAGATGACCGTTGACTACTTTGTCAAGGCGGCAAAGTGCCGACTGGTAACCAGTGGAGACGATGGTATCAAGACTACGCTGTCGAAAACGACGGAGCGCTCACTGATGCTTACAATACGCAACACCGGACTCATTGAAACAGGAATTGTCAATGTAGAATGTCCTGCCGACCAGCCTTGGCTGTCTTCACCCGTCGGCACGCTGGCCTCTATTAGCCCCGAAGGCCAGACGCAGCTTGAACTGACGCTGAAAGGCAACAACGACATGATTGTCGACGGCACGTATAAATCGTATGTGAAACTGAAGCCCGCCAACGGCACAGGCATTGTCGTTTATATAGAAGCTAAATTAGTAAGTACAGACACTGGCACGTTAACGGTTGATGTAGTAGACGCTTTCACTCTGGAAAACGAGACGGCAGACGGCCCGCACGTCAGCGGTGCCTCGGTACGGCTGACCAACAGTCTGACAGGCGAGGTGGTGATGACGGGAACGACAGGAGACGACGGTCTCTTTACAACCGACATCCTGAAGGAGGGCACATATTACGTCTACGTGACAGCCCCCAACCATAACTACGCCGAGAAGACCATTACCGTCAATGCCGGACAGGAGAACAGTCTGCAGGTGTTCTTACCCTACAAGGCCGTGAAGGTTACATATACTGTAGAGGAGACAACCGTTGTCGACGAATACCGTACAGTCATATCCATGGAGGTGGTACCTGACATCCCTCAGGCCATCGTCACACCGTCACTGCCAGACAGTTGGGGTTGCGGCACACAGACCTATAGCATCCGTCTTACCAACCGCGGGCGGCTTACTGCTTATAATCCTTATCTGGAGTTTCCGAACATCGATGGGTACACATTTACTGTCATGTCAGACTATCCACAGGCACTCTATCCCAACGAGAGCTACGACGTGACGGTGGAGTTCCAGGGAACCGATGAGCAGACAATCAGCAGTATCGGAGCCATCGTCATGCACTACGGCTACAAGCTGCGCGGCGATATGTACTATGGCAGCGAGACCTATGCCGCTCAAGTGGGATGTAAGGATATTCCACTGATCATACCCAATGGCGGCCTGGGTGAGAACGAAAGTGCCAACTACGGTGGCGTAAAGATTTCCGATCCGAAGTTAGATCATATTGGTGAGGATGAGAAAGACGATTTGGGGTATGTTGACATGCCAACCATCACCTATCGTGACTATACTAACACGCAGACCAGCAGTGTCACCCTGCAGTTCGAGCAGAAGTTCTTCTTAGAGCGACAGGCTTTCAGGGGGCATCTGAAGGTGGAGAACCTGCAAATGAACGGTATCCGTGACATTACGCTGACTCCTACCGTGAAACGCATTGACGGCACGGATGCCTCTGACCTGTTTGCCATTTCATTCAACGGTTTGGGACTCTGGAGTAGTCAAGAGACCTGGGAATTGGCAGCTAACACCACAGGGGAGGCCACTGTGCTTTACGTTCCCTCGAAGGAAACAGCACCGTCAGAAAAGACCGACTATCTGTTTGGTGGCACACTGACCTACCGCGATGTGGAAACAGGACAGCTCGTCAAAGTGGAGCTCATGCAGACAAAACTGACGGTCAATCCATCGCCCGACCTGCACCTGACATACTTCATCCAGCGCGACTTTATAAGTGACAACCCACTGACCGAAGAGGTGGAGCCATGGGAACCTGCCGAGTTTGCCCTGTTGATACAGAACAAGGGTGCTGGTGATGCCATCGACCTGAAGATTGAGACCAGCGACCCGCAGATTGTAGACAACCAGACTAACCTTCCCGTGGAGTTCACCAAACTCTATACCACTGTCGATGGTGTGGAAGGCACTATGAGTTTCAATAAACTGAGTCTCGGACGTATCAGCGCTGGGCAGAACATCATGGCGCGTTGGTGGTTCTATTCTAACGTCTCTGCCCACGTCGCCAGTTATGAAGCTCATATGACGAAACACTCTAACTACGGTGTGGAGTTCGACCTCATCACTCTCGACGGAATTTACGAGCTGACACGTTCAGTGAAGGGTGCTATTCCTGTAACAGCAGGTGCCAGGGGTATGAGACGTGCAGTACCATCAATGGTCAATAATACCACTGACATCTTCCTGCTTAATACGGTGGCAGACGAGGAGAATCTTCCTGACTATGTCATTGACAGTAGCGGTAACGGTACTGACGATTTGGAAATCGTAAGTTCTAATACCACTACGTCGGCAGTCAGCGATATGAGCTACACACTTACTACTGCTGCTTCGCGCACAGGTTGGGTGTATGGTGTCGTGGATGACCCCATGAGCAACAAGAAATTATCATCGGTAGAGCGCGTTAGCGATGGGGTGGATGTTACATCTAACGTATGGCAGACCGTTGACAGAAAACTGCATTTCGCTGACAACCTTTCCAGCACCAATGAGGCATATACACTTACTTATGTTGAAAAGGCTGCTCCCGCTCCGCGTGTAGCCAACATCGAACTACAACCGGAGGCTGGCGCTGACGAATCGATGTCAACCGTTGCCAAGGTCATGTTTGCTGATGCCATAGATCCTAATACATTTACTGCCGATGACGTGATGCTCGTGGCTGAAGGCAAACAGGTGCCTGTCATCGTTACACCAGTGACTGACAGCGGTGATACTGCCTACCTCATTGACTGGAGTTCCACACCCTTTGTAGAAGGTTCAACCTCACTGACTGTCTACACCTCAGATGTCAGCAACACAGAGGGCACAACAGGTACAATGAGTAAAAACAAAACATGGAACGCAGTTAGTGCTATAGTCTCCGGTGATGTTGACGGCGACGGCGAGATTACGGCCCAGGATGCGTCACTTATTCTTCAGCTGGTGGCAGGTAAGATAACGGCAGAAAGCCTTATCGATGAAGCGGCCGACGTTGACGGCGACGAAGAAGTGACGGCCCAGGATGCTTCGCTGATACTGCAGCATGTTGCGGGCAAAATAATTATTGGAAATTGAAATAAAAAGAAAGAAAAGAAAGATGGAAAAGAAATTGTTATGTCTTATAACCTGCCTATTGATGGCGGGCGGAGTGTCGGGCCAATTGACAGCGACAGTGCCTGACATTGAGGCGCTGCCGGGTGAAACCGTCAGTTTCTCATTAAGCTTTAGCGGCGGACAGGCCGACACCTACACGTCGCTGCAGTTTGCCATCGGGGTGCCGGCGGGTATTACCACGTCGGGACTCCCCACGTTTTCGTCGTCATGGCCAGGAGCCACGGGCAGCGTCGGTACCAATGCGGCGTTAGCATCAGCAGAGCCGATGCAGGGCACGAGTATTGACAACCTTGTCACGATTTCGCTGAAGGTTGATGAAAGCATCGCCATGGGCGCTTACGACGTGACGCTGAGCAACATCCAGTTTCGCTATGGCACGCAGGGGCAGCATGACGATGCGCCCGACGTCACCTTCAAGGTCAAGGTAGTGAGCAACCACAGTGTGGTGCTCGACGAGGAGTCGACCGTCGCCCCCGTGGAGGCCTCCAGCGTCAATGTCACCGTCAAGCGTACTATCAATGCCAACAGTTGGAGCACTATCTGCCTGCCCTTCGCCATGACCGAGGCACAGTGCAAGGCGGCCTTCGGCAACGATGTGCAGTTGGGCGACTTCAAGGGCTATAAATACGATGTAGCCACCGATAACATCAAAGTGAATTTTGAGGGTGTCACTGCCATGGAGGCCAATCATCCATATATCATCTGCGTGTCAACGTCGCTCACACAGTTCGCAGTTGATGGGGTGGTTGACATTAGTCCCGTTGACGAGCCAGTCAATGCAACAGTAGAGCGCACTAAAAAACAATGGAGCGAAATGAAAGGAACATACGTGGCCAACACAGTGATTGAAAAAAACTCTTTATTTATCAGCGGCAACAAGTTCTGGTATTCTACAGGGCAGACTAATATGAAAGGCTACCGCGCCTACTTCGATTTCTATGACGAAGTAGAAAATAAAGAGGTGGCCTCCTCACGCATCACGATGATGGTCGACGGTACCACAGTCATCAGCGCCATCACGGCCTCCAAGGCCGATGACGAGATTTACACCCTTGGCGGCCTCCGTGTAAAGATACCCAGTAAGGGTCTGTACATTCAGCAGGGTAAGAAGGTAATCATCAAATAAGCATGAAGACAGCCATGAAGAAGACTTATATGGCTCCCCTGACGCGGGAGTATGAGATTAGAGAGAGGCTGATGGGTACTGTCAGCGGTTTCGGCCTTGAGGGGATGGGCGTGAAAATCAGCTATGGCGGCGTGGACGAGGAGGGCGAGTTGGAGCCGGAGTCGCGGCGGGCGCGATTCCCTGACAACGAGGACGAGTGGGACGACTACGACGAATAATACACTTATCGGTAAAAACCGCATCAGTAAAAACCGCATCAGTAAAAACTGCATCGGTAAAAACTGCAAAAAAATAAGGCAGGGGAAGTTGGTCGTTTCAATCTTTTTCCTTATTTTTGCAGCAGTTTTTACCGATAAGTATACATTCATGATAAGAAAAGCAGAAGCCAAAGACATCAAAGGCCTGTTAGCACTGCTCTATCAGGTCGACGCCGTCCATAACGGCATAAGGCCAGACCTGTTTAAGGGAAACACGGCCAAATACAGCGAGCAAGAGCTTGAAGCCATCCTCGGCGATGAGAGTAAGCCCGTTTTTGTCTACGACGACGGGGGCATATTAGGACATGCCTTCTGTCAGGTGACGGAGGTTAGCAATCATCCTTTGTTGCAGGACATAAAAACGTTATATATCGACGACATCTGTGTTGACGAGCAGGCGCGTGGCCGTCACATCGGACAGGCGCTGTATGAATATGTTCGCGACTATGCTCGTTCCATCGGGTGTTACAACATTACGCTCAACGTATGGGAAGGCAATGCTCCTGCTCTCGCTTTCTACAGAAACATGGGTATGGCAGTCCAGAAAACAGGTATGGAAACGATATTAT
>OCTW013424841.1_pt1 | contig 15211 bp, 12 predicted proteins | sample 1539671 | NCBI WGS metagenome assembly OCTW01 (sample SAMN02144230, study PRJEB22623) | gut metagenome | biome: sheep rumen | host: Ovis aries | place: New Zealand
CGCACCAGCCGCTCGTAGGTCTCCTTGCGGGCGGCACCTCCTGTGGGCATGTTGGGATAGTTCGTCCACATCAGTCTCACGTCGTCGAGGTTAATCTGCTCCAGTGCCTCGAAGTCGGGCTGCCAGCCGTTGTTTTCCAGCAGGTCGTAGTTGACCACCTCGGCTCCCAGAATCTTACTCAGCGACGTGTATGTGGGATAGCCTGGGTTGGGCACGAGCACCTTTTCGCCGGGGTTGACAAAGGCCAGCGTGGTGTGGAGGATGCCCTCCTTGCTGCCTATGAGCGGCTGTATCTCGGTCTGCGGATTGAGCTCCACGCCATACCACCGCAGATAGAAATCGGCCATCGCCTGTCGCAGCTCGGGCGTGCCCATGGTGGGCTGATAGCCGTGGGCATTGGGGTTGCGCGCCACCTCACAGAGCTTTTCCACGGTCTGTTCCGAAGGTGGCATGTCCGGACTACCAATGGCCAGACTGATGATGTCTTTTCCCTGCGCATTGAGACTGGCCACTTCTTTCAGCTTGCGGCTGAAATAATACTCGGTCACTTGCTGTAGCCTTGCGGCTGCCTTTATTTCCTTTTTCATCTTTCTTTTCTCTTTGTTATGCCATGAGGCCATATTTGTTCATTCTTGTCTTTTTCTCACCTCTCCCCTCTCCCTCCCTTCGGGAGGGCTGGGGTGGGTTCTCCCCTCTCACGTATTTTGGGAGTTTGGACGATACTTCTCACTTCTCACTTTTCACTTAAACATCCCCCTCGGGGGCTTGGGGGGCTTACCCTCTTCACATCTCAGTTCTCAGTTTTCCACATCCCCCTCGGGGGCTTGGGGGGGGTCTTACTTCTCACCTCTTACTTCTTACCACTTACTTCTTAACTCTTAACTCTAAATTCTTAATTCTTAACTTCTCCCCTCTCCCTCCCTTCGGGAGGGCCGGGGTGGGTTCTCACTTCTTAATTCTTCCCTCGCGCAGCGATATATTCCCCCAGCACTTTCAGCTCGCGTGTGAGCGGAGCGATGGCGTCGATGCTTTGCCGGTAGCGTGTCAGCGAGTCGTAGGTCACATCCACATAGAACATGTACTCCCACTCGCGCCCAATGATTGGGAGCGACTGTATCTTGGTGAGGTTGATCTTGTAGAACGACAAGATGCTGAGCACCTGCGACAGCTTGCCTTCCTCGTGAGGGAGCGAAAACACCAGACTGGCTTTGTCTGCGCGTTCCAGTGGTCGCAGGAAGTCGGCCTTCATGGGGTTGCAAACCACGAGAAACCGCGTGAAGTTGTGTTTGTTGTCCTCAATGTTGTCCTCCAGGATACGCATGCCGTACAGGCGTGCAGCGTCGCTGCTGCAGATGGCGGCCCACCCCCGGCACTGGTTCTCGCTGATGTATTTGGCCGCGCCTGCCGTATCCTCGGCCTCCACGAGCTTCATTTCGGGATGGTTCTCAAGGAAGTGGCGGCACTGCATGAGCGCCACGGGGTGGGAATGCACCTCATTGACGGTGGCCCAGTTGTCGTCGGGCAGACAGCAGATGCAGTGGGAGATATGGAGTTTGTGCTCACCCACGATGCATGTTCCCGAGTCGCGCAGCAGCTCGTAGTTGTGGAGCAGACTGCCGGCAATCGTGTTCTCGATGGCCACCATGCCAATGGCGGTGGGGTCGCGCTTGATGTTCTCAAACACCTGTTCGAAGGTGGAGCAGCAGATGAGCTGCACCTGCTGACCGTCGAAATACTGATGGGTGGCCATGTCGTGGAAAGAACCCACAAGGCCCTGTATCGCTATTCTCTTCATTTGTCTCTTCTTCATTGGCGATGAGATGTAGGCAACAGGCCATCATCATGTCGCCTGCTTGCCTGACCGCTCATCATCGGGTTCTCCTCATTCTTTGTTCACTATTCATTGTTTTACTTCTCTCGACGCGCTGCGCCTCAAAAACAAATCCCGCCTCACATGTTCTGTGAAGCGGGACCGTGATGTTTATCTTCTGTTCATCTTGTCATGTCCTAAGTTGAAATCTATACGCAACTTCCCGCTTCACAGTAGCCTGCAAAGTAATAATAATAGCCGTAAAAGAATGCGTATGATTTCATTTTTATTACTATTTTTCTATTTTGGGTGCAAATTTATCGCTTTTCCGCGAAACCGACAAACATTTTGCCATCTTTTTTACGAAAAAACTCAACTTTGCTATTTTCGCCATCGGTGAACCCATTGAAATAGGCATTAGCCAGATGGTCGGGATCATGTGCGGCTAATGTCTGCAGGATCTCCGCAGCAAGCACACTGGCTTTGCGTCGTTTTCCGTCAGGGCTTGTCATCATCATCTGTGCCTTCCCCCTTCTCCCCCACTATTTTCGCCCGCTCTTCCTATCATTTCTGCCATGCTAATCCGCCAGTTTCTTGCAACAATACCAATGGAATTGTTAGACAAATTCAATGAATTCGTTGAACGAAATCAATGGAATCGTTGAACGAAACCAATGGAATCGATTCGTCAATTTGCCGCTTACGTTCCTTTCGCGCGTCATTTTCAGAAGCTGCGGATGCCGCCTTTGTTGCTTTTAGCTGCTGTCCTTTGTTGCTTTTATCTGCCTGTTTCGTCTTTGCAAACGATCGTCCGCACGTCAAGACAAACATCATGCGACATTGATGCGTGCCATGCTTCAACGCCTCCGACATGAAAAAGCGGCCTTCGCATGTGCGAAAGCCGCCGTTCTTGTGGTGACGGAAAGGAATGTTGCTACTTGCGGCGCAGCTCTGACTTGTCGATGACCACGTAGATGGTGTCCACTACATGGCCCTGACGTGCGCCGCCACTGCGCAGCGGATTGGCGAAGTCGCGGTCGAGAATGGTCACCTCGTCGACGAAATAGTCGGAGCGTCCGCGGTTCTCAAACCAGTTCCAGCCTTTCACCTTGTGGTACTTCACCTTGATTTTCCAGCCTTCTATCTGCGCCTGATAGAGCAGATGGACGAGCGAGTCCTGATCGGTGCGGTCGTTGTCGAGCGAGAACATGAAGGGCTCGCCGGCGGTGTTCATGCCTGTCTGCGTGAGGTTGAGGCGACCGTCCCATGAGTCCCAGATGAGTCCCGACTGCGCAAACTCGATGACGGTGCCCACCTTCTCGCCGCGCGAATAGTTCTCGCTGCAAGCCGCCAGCGCGAGCATGGCCAGCAGCAGCGAGAACATGGCGATGGCCTTGTTCTTCATCCGGCTCATCCTTCCTTGAAGAGTTCCTTGATGCCGCCGATGCTTCCCATCACGTTGGTTGCCTCATAAGGCAGGTACACGGTCTTGGTCTTGTCGCCCTTGGCCAGCTCTTCCATCATCTGTATATACTTCTGAGCGAGCAGGTAGTTGGCGGGATTGGTCGACTTGCCCACTGCTTCGGTAATCTTCTCAATGGCAACGGCCTCGGCCTCTGCCTTGCGGATGCGTGCCTGTGCCTCACCTTCTGCGTGGAGGATGGCCTGCTGTTTGGCGGCCTCGGCGCGGTTGATCATGGCGGTCTTCTCACCCTCAGAAGCAAGAATCTCGGCTGCCTTCTCACCCTCGGATGTCAATATCTGAGCACGCTTGTTGCGCTCGGCCTGCATCTGCTTCTCCATGGCGTTGAGCACGGTTGCCGGCGGCACGATGTCCTGCAGCTCCACGCGGTTCACCTTCACGCCCCACTTGTCGGTGGCATCGTCGAGCACGGCGCGCAGCTTGGTGTTGATGGTGTCGCGCGAGGTGAGCGTCTCGTCGAGCTCCAGCTCACCGATGATGTTACGCAGAGTGGTCTGCGTGAGTTTCTCGATGGCGTTGGGCAGGTTGGATATTTCGTAGACGGCCTTGAAGGGGTCCACGATCTGGAAGTAGAGCAGGGCGTTGATTTCCATCTGGATGTTGTCCTTCGTGATGACGTTCTGCGACGGGAAGTCGTACACCTGTTCGCGCAGGTCGATGCTGTTGGAGTAGGAATAGCGCCCGCGGTTGAGCACTACGATGTCCTTGGCGCGGTCGATGAAGGGGATAATCAGGTTGACACCTGGGTTGAGCGTTGCATAATAACGACCCAATCGCTCGATGATCTTGGTTTCCGACTGCGGGATGATGACGAGGGCCTTCTTGGCAATGATAACCACGAGAATCACGATGGCTATCAGTACATAAGTCATAATGTTCATAACGTTGATACTGTTTAAGGTTTATTGTTTAATGTTTAATGATTTGTCGTTTTCAGGCCTTGACCACGGTGATGATGGTGCTTTCGCGGCCTACCACGCGCACAAAGTTGCCCACCTCTACGGCCTCCTGGGTCTGGCTCACTGCTTTCCACACGTCGCCGTCAATGGCCACGCGTCCATATCCGCCCGACTCAATCTTCTCGACCACGCGCCCGCGGCGCCCTATGAGGGCGTCGGCGTTGCTCAGCCGCTGCTCTTCGTTGCGGTGGAAATAGCGCAGGGCTACGGGGCGCACGAAGAAGAGACTGATCAGGGTGAACAGGGCAAAGGCACCTATCTGCCAGTAGAGCGACAAGCCGAAGACATCGGCAAGGGCACCAAACACGGCACCGATGGAGAAGCAGAGGATAAAGAAATCGCCTGCCGTGAGCTCCAGAATGAGGCATACCAAGGCCACTACGGCCCACAGTTGCCAGAGATGTTGTGAAAGATAGTCAATCATAGTCTTTACTCTTTTTATTATAGTTTATTCAAGTTCTTTGCAAGCTAAGCGAACGAGGTCTTCTCACTTCTTACTTCTCACCACTTACTTCTTAACTCTTAATTCTTAACTTCTCTCCCTCCCTTCGGGAGGGTCGGGGTGGGTTTCCCCTCACCACTTACTTCATGCCTTCTACCTGATAGCCGGCCTTTCTCAGTCCTTCCAGGACGCCTTTCTCACCCACCAGATGGGCGGCGCCTACGGCGAAGAAGGTGCTCTTCTCGCTCATCATCTGCGGCATCATCTTCAGCCAGTTGGCATTGCGGTTGTAGATGAGGCGGTCTTTGTCCTCGGGCTTGCTGTCGCAATCGTTGCCCATCTCCTGTTCGATAGCGGCCTCGATGGCTTTCAGGTCTTGCGAGAAGAACGCACTCACCACATCGTCTGCCATCTGTTCCTGCCACTCCCTGTTGTCTACGACACACATCAGGCCCTTCACCTGATCCTCCATCGGCGTGCCATTGAACAGCACGTCCACCTGGAAGTCTACCGTCTCGAAGCCCTTCACCGGTTTGCCAGCCTGGACCATCTGCTGCTGGAAATATCCGTCGAACGACGACAGCGGATTGAAATCCGGGTTCTTTTTCAGATACATCAGCACCGTGAGCTGCGTGCTAAGTCCCTGAGGCGACATACGCCCCAACTGTTGGGCCACCATCGGATTGCTCAAATCGACACCCAACAAGTCCTTCAACAGGGCGTTCAGTCGCGACAATTCGTCGGCAGAGAGCAGTTTGTCGAGCGTCTGTCCCTCGGGCAGCATCATCGCAGCCTGCATCTTCTGCACACTCTCGTTTGACGTCAACTCGCTGATTTCGACCTCACCGCAGGCCTGTTCTGCTGTTTCAAGCGCTGCCTTCAGCCCCGGAATGCTGTCGACGAACGACACCGGAGCCAGATGATAGGTACCAATAATAAACGACGGCTTCTGCAAGCCATTGCCCGTGATCTTGTAAAGAATCTGGGCGGGGGCACTCAACGTAGCTGCTACGATCAATGCCAGTGAAAACATCATCTTCTTCATTTTCTATTCAATATCAATTATTTATATTCTTACTTCTCACTTGTTTTGGGAGTTTAGGAGTTTGGGAGTTTAGGAGTTTGGACGATACTTCTCACCACTCACTTCTCGCTTAAACATCCCCCTCGGGGGCTTGGGGGGCTCCTCACCTCTCAGTTCTCAGTTTTCGCTTTTCTACATCCCCCTCGGGGGCTTGGGGGGCTCCTCACTTGTCACTTATCACTTATCACTTAAACATCCCCCTCGGGGGCTTGGGGGGCTTACCCTTGTCACTTAGCTTGGGGGGCTTCATAACCCCAGCACGAACTCATCCCAGTCTTTCGACGACCCTTTGCGCCCGAACACCTTATGGTAGAGCCGACTGCGCGTGGTGGCGATGCTCTCTTTCGAGTGGGCTGTCAGCGTGGCAATGTCCTTGGGAGGGATGTGCACCTTGGTGAGCAGGCTGACGTAGTATTCCTGAGGTGTGAGCCGGTAGAGGCTGTAGAGCTTGTCGGTGAATCCCGTGTAGATGCTGTCTACGAGCTGCGTCAGCTCGGCCCAGTCGTCGGCCATCATCATGTGACCCGTTTCCAGATAGCGCTGCAGGCGCCTGTACACGTCGGAGCTGAAGATCACGGTCTCGGCCTTCTGGCGCTTTTCCTGCTCAATGAGCGCCACCTTGTTGTCGTAGTCGAGCTTCGCGCGCCGCTCCTCGAGCTGCAGCCTCAGCATCGAGTTCTCGTCGTCGAGTTTCTGCGAAAGCGACTCCAGCTCAGCAATCTTCTGACGGTTGGCCTCGATGCGGCTGGCGCTCTGTGCCTCCTGCTCTGCCTGCATCGCGCGTACCTTTTTTAATCGCTCCTCCAGCAAACGCACCTTCCGGCGGCTATTCTGCACTGCTACTACGAACAGCACCACGTAGGTGACGGTGCAGAGGAGCAACAGAAACAGCTCTCGCTGGGTTAATATGGCCAATAACGTCTGATTCATAGTGCAAAGTTAAGGAAAAAAAACGAACCCGCCAAGTATTTTGGTTCTCTTTAGTTTGCATTTGTATCATGGGGTTGCAAAAGTTCGCAATGGTTCGCAAAAGTTTGCAAACAAGCACTGACACTCGTCGTTGAAGCCTTACGGAGGTGAGAGGAGAGGAGTTAAGAATTAAGAAGTAAATGGTAAGAAGTAAGAAGTGAGAAGACCCTCCCCAGCCCTCCCTGTTTAGGGAGGGAGCGCAGAGAGGTGACTTTCCCCTCCCTGAGCAGGAGGGGCTGGGGAGGGATCTTGGAGAGCTTACGAAAGTTGAATTAAACTAGTTTTTCTTCGCAAAGAGAAAATTAGGCGCAGGGAAGTCAGCCTATTCCGTTGCGGCGGATATAGCGGAGTCTTTCGGAGAGCGACATACGGGCAAAGCGTCGCCACTCGCTGGCGCCCTCATCACGGCAGCTGTCGGCATAGGAAAGGTCGCGGGTGTGGGCGTAGGCCTCCATCTCAAAGGGGTTCAGGTAGTAGGGGGCATTGCGCGTCTTGCGCAGATAGCGCAAGGCACCGAGCGAATACCACATATATAAGATGTAGAAGCGGAACCATGAGTTGTGGGTGTTCTGCGCCTGCCGCAGGTGGATCATCTCGTGGTGCTTGGTGTAGGTGAAACGGGCGTTCAGCCGGTCGGCATCCTCCTGTTCACCGGTAAAGATATGGCCGAACATGGTTATCGCGGCAAAGCCTTTCCGGCAGAAGAACCTGTTGACGGAAGCTGGCATGTCGATAACCGTGTCCGGCCGTGGAGCCCTGAATATAAGAGCGAAGATGTTCAAGCTACTTCTGTTTCTTGTAATAGAGAAGCGCCTCGGGCAGATGTTTCTGAATGTCGCTCACGCGCTTGGCGTCTGAGGGGTGTGAACTGAGCCATGTGGGCTGCTGTCCCTGCGACTGTGCTGCCATACGCTGCCAGAAGGTGATGGCCACATTGGGGTCGTAGCCGGCCATGGCGGCGAAGATGAGTCCCATGTAGTCGGCCTCGCTCTCGTTGTCGCGCGAGTATTTCAGGTTGAGCAGGCTCAGACCTTGCGAGGCCACGCTGGCTGCCACCTGTGTGGTGGTCTGGTCTACGCCGAGGGCCGACAAGACGCCGCCGCCGAGCTGAACCAGTGTCGACGAGTTCTGCGACTTGGTCATCTGCTCGGCAGAATGCTTGGCCACGGCATGTGCGATTTCATGACCGAGCACGATGGCGAGCGAGGCTTCGTCGCGGGTGATGGGCAGGATGCCCTCGTAGACCACAATCTTGCCACCAGGCATGCAGAAGGCGTTGGCCTGATTGTCGGCCACGAGATTGAACTCCCACTGGAAGTTCTTCACTTCGTTGGCGAAGCCGTTGGTCTTCAGATAGGTCTCAACGGCATTGGCCAGACGCTGGCCCACGCGCTTCACCAGTGCGGTGTTCTGGGCGTTGGTCGAGATTTTCGACTGCTTGAGGTATTGCTGGTACTGCTGCGTGCTGAGACTGAGCACATACTCATCGCTCACGCTGAGGCGATGCTTACGACCCGTGATGGGTACTGTACTGGTTGTTCCACATGACACCAGAATGGCGGTGACAAGTGACAAAAGGATAAACTGTACTTTTTTCATTTTTAGCTCAATTTGATGATTTTGGAAACAAAAGTACATTTTTTTCGCGAAACGGCAAAAAAATTGCGCACAAATGATTATATTTGCACGCAGAAATAATTGTTTTGCCTATGAAAAGAATGAAATCAAAGCTAAGAAGAGGCACCAACATGGTGGTAGGACTGCTGCTGGCGCTGCTGGGATTCGGGCTGATGGAAAGCTGCTCGTCGTCGCCGACCGTTGAGTATGGTCCACCACCCAGTTTCCAGGAAGACAGTGTCGCTACTGACACCGTGGCCACGCTGCCTGTGGAATAACGGGCAGGCGGCAGGCTAATGGGTGGCTTGCCACCAAGCGGTCTGCGTCTTCTGCTCAGCGGCCCTTGCCATGCTGATGTCGGAAATGGTGATGCCCGAAAACTCGGTTACCTCGAACACGCTTTTTGTCTTTTCTGCATAGACAAGGGGCGTGCTGACAGCCGTGGGCACCATCTTGCGGAGTTGGGCCTGCAGTCGTGACTGCAGGTCGGCATTGTCGTTGCTTAGCCTCTTGAGGTAGGAACCCATGTCGTAGAACACCGTCGGCGAGAAGCCGTCAAGGGCCTGCACATCGTAGACATCCACCTTCGACGCATCGCACCTGAGATTGGCCTCCTTCACGATGGCGGCCATGGGCTCCACTTCGCTTGTCTTCACCAGCGAAAGGGTGCCGTAGGGGTCCTGGTAATCGATGAAGAAGTCGTAGAAATCCTGCACCACCGCGGCATAATCGCCATCGAGCAGATGGCCTCCCACAGTGGTGAAGGGCATTCCGATCATCATCACCTCCGACGTAGAGCCGATGATGTAGTCGGTGATGTTGCGCAGGTCGTAGGCCACCTCTATGTTCTGCATGTAGCAGTTGTCAAAGAGGAGGAAGTCGAGATGGCCAAAGGTGGCGGCCACGGCGTCGCGCAGCACCGCTATCTCTGCATGAAAGGCGTCGTCGCCCCCTATGCCTGTGCCATAGTATCGCGTCTCTATGGGATGGTCAACGGGTATCATGCGGCGGCGAGGTGCCCTCCACCCGGTCATGGTCTGCTGTTTCGACAGGAAGGACGTGGCCTGGGCGGGCAGCCAGCCTGTGCCATGGGCACTGACCACCATGCCGTAGGAGTGGGCCTCGGCCAGACTGATGACATCGGAAAAGAGCGCCTTCACGCCACTTTCGGTGGTGTAGTCCTTACTGGAAAGATAGGAATAGGTCTTCAGCGTGTCGTAGCGGCAGACGCCATCTTTGTATTTCAGGTCGATGAGATAGGCACGGTTGGCCGTGCTGGCCACCAACACGACAACGCGCTTGGAGCCGAGTCCGTGGCGGTATTCGATGGCGGTCTTCATGGCTGAAATGTTCTTCAGACAGGCATTATAGATGCTTCCACCGCCCGACCATGGCATATACATCAGCAACGTCTGCTGCGCCACCGGCTCAGGACCTGGCTCAGGGTCGTCGTGATGATGGCAGGCTGCGGTGAACAAAGCCACACACGCAGCCAGCAAGATGGTCTTGAAAGCGGGGAATCTCTTCATTGCGTTTTGTTTTCTGGAGTTACAGCAGTTCAGAAGATACGACAAGCATCTATCCGCCCACACCTGTCACCCGAACTACTTTTTCTTCTTCAACTCGGCGATGGAGTCTTTCAGGGCTGCAATCTTCTCCTCTGCGTCGCTCTGCTTCTTGCGCTCCATGGCAACGACGGCCTCGGGAGCGTGGGCCACGAACTTCTCGTTGGAGAGTTTCTTCATCACACCGGCGAGGAATCCTTCCAGGTGCTTCAGCTGTGCCTCCTGCTTCTCCAGTTCGGCAGCTACGTCGATGAGGTCGCCCAATGGCACGGCAAACTCGTCGGTGCCCACCATGAAGGCGGAAGCGTCGGCAGCCTTCTCGGCCACAGTGGCCATCGTCGAGAGGTTGGCCATCTTCCTGATGACGTCGGCATAGCCATCGTAGCTGTCGGTAGCCACCACCTGAAGCTCGAGCTTTTCCTTCTGTGCGATGTTCTTCTGACTGCGCACCATGCGCACGCCCGACACCACCTGCTTGACTTTCTCCACTTCCTCGAGCAGCCTGAGCTCGTCGTCGGTGGGTGCATCTATCTTCAGCTCGTCGCGCATGATGCTCTCACCGGGCTGACGGTCATAGAGATGCTGCCACAGCTCTTCCGTAATGAACGGCATGAAGGGGTGAAGCATCTTGAGCAAGTCGTTGAAGAAGCCGAGCGTAGCGTCGTAGGTGGGACGGTCGATGGGCTGGGCCTCGCCGTTGACGTATGCGGGTTTCACCATCTCCAGATACCAGCTTGAGAACTCGTCCCAGAAGAGCTTGTAAACGGCCATGAGCGCCTCAGAGATGCGGTATTTCGAGAACAGGTCGTTGAGTTCGGCGTTCACCTGCTTCATCTTTGCCGAGAACCATGCGACGGCAATCTTGTTGGCATTGCCGGCACCGTTGTCCTGAACGGCATCGGCCACCTTCCAGCTCTTCACCAGTCGGAAGGCGTTCCATATCTTGTTGTTGAAGTTGCGTCCTTGCTCGCAGAGACTGTCGTCGAAGAGAATGTCGTTGCCAGCAGGTGCCGAGAGCATCATGCCCATGCGCACACCGTCGGCTCCGTACTTGTCGATAAGCTCTATGGGGTCGGGAGAATTGCCGAGCGACTTCGACATCTTGCGGCCCAGCTTGTCACGAACGATTCCGGTGAAATAGACGTTCTTGAACGGATACTTGCCCATGTACTCCTGTCCGGCCATGATCATACGCGCCACCCAGAAGAAGATGATGTCGGGAGCGGTCACCAGGTCGCTGGTGGGATAATAGTAGCTGATTTCCTCGTTGCCGGGATTGTTGATGCCATCGAACAGCGAGATGGGCCACAGCCATGAGGAGAACCATGTGTCGAGGGCGTCTTCGTCCTGTCGCAGGGTGAAGCCTCCCTCCACCTTGCTCAGGGCGGGGAACTGCTTCAATGCCAGTTCACGGGCTTTCTCTTCGGTCTCGGCCACCACGAAGCTGCCCTCGGGAATAGCCTCTCCCTCGGGGAGCGTGGAAGCTGTCTCCACATAGTAGGCGGGAATGCGGTGTCCCCACCACAGCTGGCGGCTGATGCACCAGTCCTGAATGTTCTCCAGCCAGTTCTTATAGGTGTTCTTGTATTTGGCGGGATAGAAGTTCATCTCACCGTTCATGACGGGCGGCAGGGCGATGTCGGCAAAGTGCTTCATCTTGAGGAACCACTGCAGCGACAGACGGGGCTCAATGGCGGTGTCGGGGTTGCGCTCGGAATAGCCCACCTTGTTGACATAGTCTTCAACCTTTTCCATCAATGCGGCAGTCTCGAGGTCCTTGGAAATCTGCTTGCGACAGTCGAAGCGATCCATGCCCACATAGAGCGGGGACTGCTCGGAAATGGTGCCGTCGGCATTGAAGATGTCGATGGTTTCCAGGTTGTGGGTCTTGCCAAGCATGTAGTCGTTGGTGTCGTGGGCGGGTGTCACCTTCAGACAGCCTGTTCCGAACTCGATGTCGACGTAGCGGTCCTCGATGACTGGGATGACGCGGTTCACGAGCGGCACAATGACCTTGCGGCCCTTGAGCCACTGGTTTTTCGGGTCCTTGGGGTTGATGCACATGGCCGTATCGCCCATGATGGTCTCGGGACGTGTGGTGGCTACCACGGCGTAGAATCCCTTCTCATCGTGATGGATGATGTTGCCTTGTGCCTCGAGTTCCTCCATGTTGTCGAGGCTCTTCAGTCCGTCGACATAGTATTTCAGATGGTAGAGCTTGGAGTGTTCCTCTTTATAGATCACCTCTTCTGTAGACAATGCAGTAAGTGCCTTGGGGTCCCAGTTCACCATGCGCAGTCCGCGATAGATGAGACCTTTGTTGTAAAGGTCGACAAAAACCTTGATGACGCTCTCCGAGCGCTTCTCGTCCATGGTGAAGGCCGTGCGGTCCCAGTCGCACGATGCGCCCAGACGGCGCAGCTGCTTCAGAATGATGCCGCCGTGCTCGTGGGTCCAGTCCCAGGCGTGCTTGAGAAACTCGTCGCGCGTCAGGTCGTGCTTCTTGATGCCCTGCTCAGAGAGTTTCTTCACCACCTTTGCCTCGGTGGCTATGCTGGCATGGTCGGTGCCAGGCACCCAGCAGGCATTCTTGCCTTCCATGCGTGCCCGTCTGACAAGGATATCCTGAATGGTGTTGTTCAGCATGTGGCCCATGTGCAGTACTCCGGTGACATTGGGCGGAGGTATAACGATCGTATAGGGCTCGCGACCGTCGGGTTTTGAACTGAACAGCTTGTTGTCAAGCCAATACTGATACCATTTCGACTCCACTTCACGTGGGTCGTACTTACTTGCTAATTCCATTTTATAATTATTTTCTATTTGTCGGTGCAAAATCGGTGCAAAGTTACACATTTTTTATTTAACGCACACGTTTAGTAGCCGTTTTTTATGTCTCACTCGTTTTTTTTCACTACCTTTGCAACCAGAAAACAACAAATTGCCACCCATGAAGAGAATTCTTTCCACCCTGATGATAGCGTGTTGCGCGGTGATTGCCATGCAAGCCCAGACACGTGCTTTTCCCCAAAAGATGTCGCGGATGGTGAGGCGCATAGCCGCTGAGCAGCGCAAGTCGCCGACAGCCCTCATGGCACCGTCGCGGCTGTCAGACGTCTCTCGCCAGGGTCGCCAGCGCATGCTTTGTGCCTTTGTGCGCATAACCGACGACGGACCGGCCACCCTGCGACGCCATGGTTGTCGCGAGCTGGCACGGTTCGACGACATCTACATCGCTGCCATTCCCACTTCCCAGCTCAACAGCCTGTCTGCCTGTGCCAATGTGCTGCGCATAGAGGCGCGGGAGTCGTGCAGTGCCCTCAACGACACGTCGGCCATCATCCTCAACACACCGCCCATCTATGCCGGCCAGAACCTGCCACAGGCCTTCACCGGCAAAGGGGTCGTGGTTGGCGTCGAGGACATCGGCTTCGACCTCACCCACCCCACTTTCTACAACAACGACCTGAGTGAATACCGCATCAAGCGCTTCTGGGACCAGCTGAGCACCGACACCGTGGGCTCGAACATGTTCGTGGGAGCGGAGTATGTCACGCAAGAGGAGTTGCTGGCCTATCAGCATTCGCGCGACGGCTTCGTGATGACACACGGCACCCACACCGCAGGATCGGCTGCTGGAAGCGGATTCGATACCCCCTATCGCGGCATCGCCTGGGAGAGCGACCTCTGCCTCATAAGCAACGCGGTGAGCGACGACCGGCAGTTCATCGACAGCCTTGACTACGACAAATACACCTCGGCCACCGACGCTCTGGGGTTCAAGTACGCATTCGACTATGCCGACGCGGTGGGAAAGCCCTGCGTGGTGTCATTCAGCGAAGGGTCGCATCAGGACTGGTATGGCGACGACATGCTGCTCTACGAGGTGATAGACAAGATGGTGGGACCAGGACATATCTTCGTGGCGTCGGCCGGCAACGAGGGACATCTCCGGACCTATCTGGAAAAACCCGTGGGCATGGAGAGCAAGGGCACGTTCATCGGCTACAGGAAACCCTACGTGTATTTCACGCTGAGGGCCGACAAGGAGTTCGACCTTAACATCCGTATCCATGACGACAGCGCCACCGTTTGCCGGCACATAGAGATGGGCAAGGTCATAGAACAGCCCGACTCGATGCTGGCCGACACGTTCTTCATTCACAACCGCCAGTGGAGCTACCTCATCGCTCAGTATCCATCGTGCTACAACGACAAAGAAATGGCCTACGAGGTCTACATACAAAGCCCGTCGCGCTATCTGGGCTTGGGACAAACCGCTGACTGCCAGCCGGTGAGCCTGGAACTGTATGGAACCGATGCCCACGTCGAACTCTTCACCAACACAGGAGAACTGAAAGCAATGCCCCATGTGGAGCCCACCTTCGAGGAGGGCGAGCATCGCTACAGCATCTACACGCCAGGCTCGGCTCCCAGTGCCATCTGCGTGGGAGCGGCAGGCTACCGAACAGGCATCGTGAACTACAAAGGCGAACACCGTGAGAGCAACAACGGCACCAATGGCGAGAGGGCGTACTTCTCGAGCATCGGCCCTTCCTACGACGAACGCGTGAAACCTGACGTGATGGCACCAGGCACCAACGTCATCTCAAGCTACAGTAGCTTCTACTTTGAGAAGTCGGGCGTGCTGACGCACAACTACGACATTGCCCACTTCGACCACAACGGTCGCACCTATGTGTGGAACGCCGACACGGGAACATCGATGGCCACGCCGCTCGTTGCGGGAACCATCGCCCTGTGGCTGCAGGCCAACCCCATGCTCACACCCGACGACGTGAAGGAGGTACTGGCCCATACCTGCCGCCATCACGACGAGACGCTGGATTATCCGAACAATGAATACGGCTACGGTGAGATTGACGCCTACGCCGGACTGCTCTATGTCCTGAACATGTCTGGCATTGAGGGACTTTCCACCACACAGCCGCGCGCCATGAACTTCCAGCTCAGCGACGGGTGGCTGAGACTGCTGCCACAGACCATGCCCACGGCACCCTTCACCGTCACGCTCTATAGCACAAACGGCAGCAGGATGATGACGCGAAGGTTTGAACCAGCCGACGACCCTGCCATTTCGCTGGCTGCACTGCCGCGTGGTGTCTATGCCGTGCAGGTGGACTGCCGAGAAACGCAAATGAAAGGCTCAACGCTTATCCGCCACTAAATTCATTTAAGTTCCGCAAGTCCTGTCTGTCCCTTGGAGTTTGGGAGTTTGGGAGTTTAGGAGTTTGGACAATAGTGAATTTGCGGTGTCCCCG
>OCTW013406553.1_pt1 | contig 15204 bp, 15 predicted proteins | sample 1539671 | NCBI WGS metagenome assembly OCTW01 (sample SAMN02144230, study PRJEB22623) | gut metagenome | biome: sheep rumen | host: Ovis aries | place: New Zealand
AGGTCACGGCGAATGGTTCTGGCATCAACTCCAAATAATGTAGCCAACGTAGCGGACGTTTCTAGGACATTTTCTAGGACATTTTCTAGGGCATTCCATTGGCCCGTCTCTACAAGCCTATCAACGATTCTCTTCTGACGCCCAGTGAGTTGGCTCGCTGAAATATAGTCTATGCTTCCTAGGACATCTTGATGTCCGTGATTCACATTTTTCCTCTTAAATGATACTCTTACACCGCCGCAGAAATTCTCGACTTCTGGCATGGGCAATCCTGCACTCTCAAAACCCTCACGTATTTTCTTATAACCGCGTCCCCAAGCGTCGATGAAGCCCGCTTTGAAGAAAGCGTTGGCAATATTCTTGTTGCGCGGTCGTGATGAATGTTGTCCTAAAAGTGTTTCAAGTGTGTAGCCAGCTGGCAGTTCGCCATCGTTCCACACGTCCACATGGTCGTTCCATACACGCATCTGGATATGAACACCTGTATAATCCTTGTGTATAATCGCATTATAGAGTATCTCTCGTAACGCCTCCTCAGGCACCTCAAGTTTCTCTATCCGATTCATCCCCTTAAATGTGATAGGCATAATCAAGTATTTTGCCTTCAACAAGTCAACGACCCTGTCCGCCATCTGGATGATGTTACCCTCTACGACATCCTGGAACATAAGATCTGCCTCGTCAACGCCAAAGCGTCCGATATGGAACCTTACGCTGGTGAAGTATCTCTGAGGCCTTTTGGCAAAAAGCAATAACGCCGCGTTCTTCAGTTTCCCATCTTCAGTGATGAGATCCAGGTTCTGAAGCAGCATCTCGATAGGCATATTCCGCTCCTCGTTAGTGATACGTCCGTTCTCATAGCCCTTTCGTAAGAAATAGTCTATTGCCGCTTGGTCCAAATCGCCTATCGTCGCACTGTCATTGGGGATGTCATCCCACGAGCGCCCCATCTTTTTCAGGATAAACTGCTGAAGCGCAGGCCCACGTAGTTCCTGCATTGTACTGCCTGAGCGATAATAGTACTTCCCTTTGTAATTGATGGGGATATTGCTGGGGGCAATCTCCACTTCTATATACTCCAGTCCATCCTGCTCATGCAGATTTACGTCCACCACAATGCCCATTGTCGTAACAATCTTATTGGGGATGTCCTCCATCAGCCTGTCCACATTGTCAAGGCCTACTATCTCATGCTCATCATTCACACCGAAGTACATCACAGCCCCCTGTGCATTTGCAAATCCGCAAATCCACGCCAGATATTTGTCGTGCCAACTCTCCTTGTATTCCACATTCTGACACTCCTTTGGTTTCATCTTTGCCATATCGTTATAACGTTTATGTTTCTAGTTCTATTGTTGAATTTTTTATAAAGGCAAATAAAAAACACATCTCTTTATTCCTCTATTAGGTCATAATTATCATATACAATCATTTTACCATCTTTATAGGCATACCATCTGGTCTTAAATCCGCATATCTCAGCAAGTTTGAGCAGCAACTTATGCTCACCATCCAAGACTTGCTTTACAAAATTCCTATTTGTGATATATATCCTTCCATCATCTTCGGAAATGTATTTATTCTGAATCAACTTGTTTATGTTTTCAATTTCACTGTCTTTACTTCTCGCATATAAAGTGCCGTTGTTATTGTGACATAGTTGATTCCTTAATGGAAGCATTGTATTATGTAGGAAAGTCGCTATTTTCAAATACTCTCCATCTATCATGACATCATATTTTGCAGCAATAGCACTTGGCCATTCTTCTTTTATACCACTCTCTTTTGCCAATCTGCGCAACATAGATTCATAGTAAGAATAAACCATGATAAGCATAGCTTGGTTAAAAAGCAACTCTTCGCCATAACAAGGATCAATTCTTGATATTTCTGAATTGTATGTATCCCTATATACTTCGTAATCTCCCTCAGCATACTCCTTGGCAAGTTGCTCCACCTCTTCTTTCTGTTTTTCAATCCACTCGTCAAGAAGACTCGGAAATCGATCCAACATGGAAGAAAGAAATCCATATTGACTATTAATCATTTGTTTTATCGGATGTGTAATTGCTATCATATTATGTTACCTATTTCTTTTAGATTTTGCTTCTTTTGTTCCAAACTCCATCTCTCCAGCTTCTAAAATTGCAGGAATAGAGTCTTTAAAGTTCTTATAAAAAGTAACACTCGATTTTAAGAAATTTGATAATTTCTCTAAAAATGAAATACAATCTTCATTAATATCTCCAATAAATGTCATAAATTCCCTAAAATTAGGAGGATACATAATGTCGATTTCACTTTTGAAAATAGTTTGGTTAGAAAAATCTTTCTGAAATGAATTTAATGCAGATTCAATAATAGATTTGGCAAATAACTCTGCTACATAATAATCTCTTTTTTCTGTTTCTCGTATTGTTTCTGTATCCATTAAAATCTGTGGAGTCCATCTTACTGCCTGTTCTGCTAACAAATCATCAATATGTCCACAAATACGATGTCGAATGTATTTTATACATTCCAATTGAGAAGTTAAAGATTTGCGTAATTGTCGTAAATCCACATTATCCTTTATGAATAATCCTACTGTATCTATGAAATCCTTACAATTATTCAAAGCGATCAAATGTGGACTTAGTTTCGTATAGAAAGCAAAACAGCCCTTTGATGGCTCATCATAGAGTTCTCTAAAATATAAAAGTTGTTGTTTTATAAACAAACATTTCACATATGATATGACTACATTATCCATAGACAAGACATCTTTATTCTATTACCCTATAAATATCATCCTTACCTTCACGACATAAAGTTATTACCTTTGCCGTTGTCAAATAAAAAGTGTCTCCTACAGATAGAGTACTACTCTCACAAAGAGGAATATACGTTTGACCGCCTGCTTGCATTAAGAAGCAGACACTATTACCATATTTGGAAGCAACAACTTCCGCTCGTTTTACAAGTGCTATTTCTTCAGGACTAAATGGCCTAGTATCCTTTACCGTCCATCCACATTCTTGTTCCACTAATAAATCTTTGAAATTCGGGATCAGAGTTTCGAATTTGGTCTTTGAGCCAACTGGAATGATAATTTGATGCAATTGTTTACACCCCACAAAGGCATCAGGATCAATATATACAATAGAATTTGGCAATAATATTTTACCAATGTTATCACAACCCCAAAGTATTCTCCATCCTATATGTGTAACAGATCCAGGAAATGTTAATTCCAATAGCAAGAAGTTATTCAAGAAGGCGTGATTTCCAATTATTTCTGTGCCTTCTTTGACACTATAATCTGTTATATCCACATTCAAAGGAAAACTTAATAACCGCTTCCCATCTTTACTGTATTTTGCCCCAAACTCATCTATCCACGCATTAGCTAAATCTTCAGCAGTTACTTCTGTACTCAACTCCTCCGATTTATTAATTTCCACAAGCTTTTCTTTATAATCTGGCAATAATCTTTCAAATTTAAACTTCGCGCCTTTTGGTATATATATGGCACATAAGTCCAAACAACTTAAAAACGCAAATTTACCAATTTCTGAAACACTTTCCGGTATAGTAATTGTTTTTAAACCAATAAAAGTATGATTAAACATCTTTGCATGAATCCTTTTCATCATTTCATTGAAAGCTAAATCGCATATAACGAGTGTATCTTCTTTGATAGAATAATCCCTGATGTCTCCTGATGCTTTCAATAGTCGTTTTCTGTCCGCACTATACTTGACACCATATTCATCTGACCAAGCATTTGCCAAATCTTCATCTGTAACTTCTGTGGATAGATTCTCTTCCTCGTATTGTGATCTATCTGGCCTCGAGATATTGAACAGGCGGAACGAGACTTGAGAGAGATTGTTCTGAGACAAAGCAAGGATGTATAGAGAATAGAGCGAAGCTAATTCTGCATCTTGCATCAAAGGTTTAAGAGCATCCATGACTCTGCTTTCAGAGAGATTGCGATAATCTTTCTCTGAGAATAGCAAACGATCAGATGCGCCATATTCTTCCAATAATGAAGACTGGAGGGAAATGGCCTTCAGGGATAGCAGGATGCTGGCAAGGGAGAAATCATCAATATGTTCATCGAAATCATTTTCTGTTCTTGACGGATGACGGAAGTCTGGACTCCCTAACTCACGGGCTTTTTGGCCTTTCATGGCTGGCACATACATACCATCATAATCCACTAAAACTAATGTTCCATCATCCTTCACAAGGATGTTGTCAGGCTTCAAGTCTCCATGCGCAAAAGGCTGCGGCATCAGCCACATTGCTAAGCGACTGAATTGATAGGCCAACAGTGAGAGTTCATACTGATCATAGATATGTTCTCGAATGTACTTATCCAAAGTCTGGCCTTCTACCCAGTCCATCAGCAAAACAGGAAACTCCGTTTCATCAGAATTCTTTGAATCCACAAACAGTTCCTTATCTAGATACTTAATAGGTGTAAGGAAAGTGCTGCTGACAAACTCCAATTCCTCTGATATCATGCGATAAGCCTCTGCTCGTCCTTCCTGTTCCTTCAAGAAGCATTTTACAGCATGGAGTTTCCCTGTCAGCTCGTCTTTCATCTTGAAGACTACAGCGAAGTTGCCGCTAGTCATCACAGGTTCTCCATCCTCATCCAATACAGGACGAAGATGTTTCAACTGTTCGAAATTGTCTTCTGCCGCTTTAATGGCTTCTATATATTCAGATATAAGTGGATAGCTCATTCTCAGATAAAAAACTTAATTGTGAATACCAATACATGGAACCCATTCTTTTTTTATGGGATTCCAACTCTCAAAAAAAAAGAGGCGGGACTTGTTGTTTACAATCTGATCAGGAGTTGTTCTTTGCAATTTTTTTCCCATATAGTATCTTCCAACTTCTTCATCTTTTGCATTGAAAAGAAACAGAACATGTTTTTTTTCTCTATCTACAGTATTAAGTTTGCATGCCCCATTTTTACCACATTCTTCTGCAAATGATCGTTCTAGGGTAGTCCAAATTTCTCCATTTTTTGAGATAATATGTAATACTTTTTCTTTCCCTTCAAAGGAATCCAGCACTTCCTTCTTAATAATACAAGGTTCAACAGAAACGATAGACTTTCCAATGCCGGAATGGTTCAACACTAGATGTCCAGATTTTCTTAATTCAATTATTAGATTGTTTTCTTCATCGTTTATTTGATTGATATTAAGGTTTTCAAAATTGAACACTGTCGTTAGACTACCATCACTCTTTTTGAAAAAACAAGCCGATTCTCCTCCTCCAGTAAAAGAGCAATAGTCATTTCCTAATATCATTATTTTATAATCTTTAGCAAAATCTTGGAATGACCATTCTTTTTCAACTTGGTAGGGGGCCATTTCCTCATCCTGGGCTTTAGCCCATGCTTCCACTATTTCATCAATCAATTCTGAAGTTTTAGGCAGGTCAAAAAGATTGGAAGACACATTAGCAAGATTACCTTTTGTTAGCGCAATGGTAAATAAACTCAATAATACGTTGAGTTCTGAATCCTCTGACGGATATAATTCTTTTATTAGATGACATCTACAAATATCTTTATAATCATTTTGAGAAAACAGCAAACGGTCGGAAGCTCCATATTTATCAAGTAAATCTGGCTGCATAGCAATTGCTTTCAAAGACACAATTATACTTATTAGAGAAAAATCATCAATATGTTCGTCAAAGTCTGTTTCTGTCCTGTTGGGATGGCGGAAATCTGGGCAGCCAAGTTCCCTTGCTTTTTGACCTTTCATAGCAGGAACATACATACCGTCATAGTCGACCAAAACTATTCCCCCATCTTCTTTGACAAGAATATTATCAGGTTTCAGATCACCATGAGCAAATGGCTTGGGTATCAGCCACATAGCAAATTGACTAAACTGATAGGACAAATACAACAATTTAAAGTCATCACTAATATGTTCACGAATGTACTTATCCAACGATTGACCTTCTATCCAATCCATCAGCAACACAGGGAACTCCGTTTCATCAGAAGCATTGGTATCCACAAACAGTTCCTTATCTAGATACTTGATGGGGGTGAGGAAAGTGCTGCTGACATACTCCAGTTCCTCAGCTATCTGGCGATATGCCTCTGCACGCCCCTCCTGCTCCTTCAAGAAGCACTTCACAGCGTGCAGTTTGCCCGTCTGCTCGTCTTTCATCTTGAACACCACAGCGAAGTTCCCGCTCGTCATAACAGGCTCTCCGTCTTCTCCCAATACAGGACAAAGATTCTTTAACTGTTCAAAATTGTCTTCTGCAGCCTTAATGGCCACCACGTATTCTGATATCAAAGGATAATTCATAGATTTTCAGTCATTAGATAATGCAAAGATACGAAAAAAGTTCAATTTACGATTGTTTTTTCCTCAAAAACTTCTTTTTCACAAGGCCCAGCTCGTCTCGCGCCATCATGTCGTTCACCTTCTCCGTCAGGTCGTTGATGTCGTAGTAGTGATGGCGGTCGGAGAGCAACCTGTCCAGGTACTTATAGCGTATGAAAGCATTCTTGTTAGTAGGCATATTCAGTATTTTTCTGCAAAGATAAAGCTTTTTCGCGAATTCAATGTTCGCGACTTGTGTTTTTTTAGGGAAAGCTATATTCTATGGTCTTTTATGGCCATGTACTTCGGTGCTGTTTCCTGCGAAGGGAAAGTTCAGTGTGTGCTGGATGTGTTGTCCTTTGTCTCGTATCTTTCTATGGCTGTTTCTATGAGTTCCCTTTGGGCCATGAAGGAAGTGTAGGCCACCTTCACCAGTCGCCAGCTGCGCGTCAGCAGTCCGATGGCGAGGCATTTCTTCAATGTCGGCCAGAAGGCATTGCGGTTGGTGCGCATATAGTCTCTGATGATGGTTTCGTGACTGGCACCGTAGGATTTCAGAAGGGCCATGCTCACGATGCCGGTCCTGTCCTTGCCTGCCGTGCAGTGGTAGAGGGTGCAGATGCCTTGGGCGGCGTTGCTGCGTAGGGTGGCAACGGCCTTATCGAGCTGACTGCGACAGTATGCGTCGGTCACGATGTCGGAGTAGAGGGTTTTGAAGTCGGGTATCATTGCCATGAGTTTCTCGGGGTGTCTGCGCAGGTTGCGGATGATGGTCATGGGGTCGGAGCCTGTCTCATGGGTGATGCCGACAGCAGCGTCTCTCAGCAGGGGTATCTGCAAGTATTGCACATGACTGGGCAGGGGGTCGGGGTATTCGGCCGCCTCTACCGGTGTGCGCAGGTCTATGACGCAGCCTATATGGTAGCACTGACAGAGATTGCGGTACTCGTCCTCGCTGAGAATGCTGAGTTTGCCGCTTCGGAGAAACAGCCCGCGGGGCACCGACGGGGGTGCTTCGTTATTCCTTGTCGACGCAGAGGCGCAGGACGCTCCGAGGTCGCGCAGGTTGAGTTCCCTTTTCATCTATTTCACTATGTGATAGCCAGCCATCACGGCAATGAGTCCGAGTGCGATGCTTGCGAACGTATAGACGACTGCCGTCAGGGTACTGCCTTCACACCCCAGCAGCAGGTTCTCGTTCATGAAGGTGGAAAAGGTCGTGAATCCGCCGCAGAAGCCTGTGACCAAGATGAGCTTCGTGGTGGGGGAGATATGCCCGTGAAGGGATAGTCCAGAGAGCAGACCTATCAGGAAACAGCCGATGACGTTGACCGCCATTGTTCCCCAGGGGAAGCTGACGGCCACCCACAATTGCAGGCTCTTACTGACCAGATATCTGGCACCGCCGCCGAAAAAACTGCCTATGCAGACGAGGAGAAGCTCTTTCATTTACTCGATGACGCTTATGTTCTCTGACTGGGTGGTGGGTGATGGTTGGTGGGTGGTGGTGGTGAGTGGTATCTCCACGACGTCGAGGCCTTCCTCTACTTCACCAAACACGGTGTACTGGCCGTCAAGATGTGGCGTTCCTCCAATGGTGGCGTAGACTTTCTGCTGGTCGTCGGTAAGGCCGGCATAGTCGGCGGCTCGTTTCTCTGCTTCTGCCGCGAGCTTGTCCTGCAGTTCCTGGAGTGCGCCACGGTCCCTGTTGCGCCGCAGCTGCATGATCTCGTCGCGATGTTCTGATGCCAGCTGATGGAAAAAGGCCTGTATCTTCTGCATCTTCATCTGTCTGGAGATCTGGCGCAGTTGTCCTTCGCCATATACCTGTCCCCAAACGATGTAGAACTGTGAGCCGCTGCTTCTACGCTCTGGGTTCACCTCGTCGCCCTGACGGGCTGCGGCCAAGGCGCCTCGCTTGTGGAACAGGCCGTCTTTGATCTCTGCTTCAAGGGTATAGTCGGGGCCTCCCACGCCGAGCATCTTCCCGGCAGGTGCACCTTTTGAGTCGGGGTCGCCGCCCTGAATCATGAAGTCCTTGATAACCCGATGGAACAACGTGCCATCATAATAGCCCTCCTTCACCAGCTTCACGAAGTTCTTGCTGAGGCAAGCGGCAGAGCCGAGCGGTCGCGGTGAATGGGTGTCTCGTCGTACAGGCGAACTACGATGTCGCCCAACATGGTCTGTATCTTTACTTTCTGCATACACGATGGAATTTTGGTGCAAAGTTAGCGAAAAAAACTCAGAATTCACGAAAAAAGAGTAACTTTGCACAGACAATCGTCAAGACGTGTTTGATAAAAGGAACAGAAGACGCTGTTCTTTGATGCATGTTTGGCTAATGGGACTGGTGTTGCTGAAAGGAGCATCGTGAAAAGGTGCCCTGGCATAAAAACAAAAATACGATATGTTGCATTTCAAGAATGGTTTGGGTTGGAAGGCCTGTCATGATGATGAACGCAACCTCTACACGGCAAAGACGTCGTGGAGAGGCGATTATCATCTGTATGAGATTAACGCGGAAATATACCAGAAGCTCGATGATCCTGACGTTGATGCATGCGAGCTGATTCACACGGGACATCACCTTTATTACAGTGAGGACAGTCCCATCGGACCGCCAACAGACATGGTCATCGATGAGAACTACGCCACCCTATGTCCTTGGGCTGGCATTCAGGCTAGCGGAAGAGTCATGTCCCCAGAGTTAACCGACATCGCCGTCGACCTTTGGGAGAATGACGAGACCCGCGAGCAAAGGAAAAGACGGAGTGAAAAGTAAGGGGACGGCACAGGTGGCTGTGTCTCTAATTATCCTTATTTGATGGCACCGCAATTCGCTGGATGATGCGATTCATGTGTGGCTGTCGGCATAGTGGTCGGCGTGCCACGGTTCACCGTTGAGTTCCACGACATCGAAGGGGGCAAGACACAACTGCTCGCAGCGTATCTCGTCGGCTAAAGCTCTTTGTACATCGCCACATTGTTCGAACTACCTATTATAATGTCAGTTCCAGCTCTTTAGGAATTCTTCTCCATGGGTCGTTGAGGCATTGGTACTCAATGCATCTGGCGTTTTCCATGTTCTCCACCTTAATGCGTATCACCTTGCCGTTTTCCGTCTCCATCTCATCGACAAGCAGCCGCTCGTCGAAAGTGGCGTGTTTTAGCAGATACGGAACATTGTTTCTCGAACAGACATATTGGCGATAGGTCTCGTTGAGCCATTTGCGGTCATCGACAGCCTTGAGGATATCTTCTTTCCTGCCTTCTTCCAACCATGTCTTCAGCATGTCGAGCATGCTGGCCTTCAGACAAGCCAGATACACTTGTCGGGTCTGTCCATAGCAAGACGGTCTGTCGGCCTGCCACACCTCAGCCCTTCCTCGCCAGGTGAGCAGCGTGTCGGTGGCAATGTCGTTGTAATAGATGTTCCTTGCACCAAATGACTCGTCGATGATTTCGTTCTTTTCCGGCACCATGACGACGACATGCTTTCCCGACGATTGAACAAGACGCTCTGCAAACAACATCACATGGTCGTAGCCATCGTAGTAAATTGAACTGATGATCTGTATCAGTTGCTGAGGCAACGCTTTCAGGTAGGCGATTTGATCGTCCATCTCCTTGAAGAGACGTTCGTCGTATGTGATTTTTTTCATCAGACCAGGACGCCCGAACACTTGTGTAGACACGTCAGTGATGGTTTTCCGTGGGTTGTAGTTGTTGGTGACGAAAGAGTTGTAAAAAACCGCCAGGGGCAGTTGTTGCTTTTCTGAGCAGAAGGCCTCCATCCGAGAGGGGAAGTCCTCCTGTGAGATGACTTGCAAAAGTTCTTTGTTGTTCATAATTCTGTTTTTTTATTTCAAGTTCTACATTCTGTTTTACTCTTCTTGTGCAAAGGTATGATAAGAATCGGTACATTCCTAATGATTCTGTATCATCGGATGGGACAGCCCTGTCAGATGTTTTGACAGAGCCGACTTCCATCCGAAAGGTCAGAATCCGATGCGGCGGTGTGAGTTGGTGGCCAGCCGTTCGTTAGAGCAGAATTCGAGCAGGTGCTGCATGTGCCTGTTGTCGTCATTGCCGTGAAGGATGACATGGATCGCATGTTTTCGAGCGATGTTCTCTATCTGCCCGCCGCTGAAGTCGTGAACAGCCAGCTGTGTGGCCTCCTCTTCTGTAAGCTCGGGAATCATCTGCCGCCATATCTTGGCGCGGACACCGGCGTCGGGTTTCTCGAAATGAATCTTATAGAGGAACCGTCGCTCGAAGGCTGTGTCGAAGTTGCCTTCCAGATTGGTGGTGGCAATCATGATGCCGTCAAGGTTTTCCATCTCCTGGAGAATAATGTTCTGGATGGAGTTTTCCATCTTGTCCACGGCACTCTCAGCGCCTCTCATGCGAGTGCCAATGATGGCGTCGGCCTCGTTGAAGAGCAGGATGGGGGTAATCTTGCTGCTTTTCACCAACTTGCTATACTGGTTAAAAAGAGACTTGATGTTTTTCTCTGAATCACCCACCCACTTGCTCTTGATCTGGGGCACATCAACAATCATGATGTTGCGGCCGGTCTGTCTGGCCAGCTGATAGACAGTTTCCGTCTTGCCTGTTCCTGGTCCGCCGTAGAATAGGCATGCAAAGCCGCTGCGAAACCCTTTTTGGTGCATGCGCTCCTTGATTTGCCGGTAGCTTTCGTCTTGGAAAAAAGCGCCCAGCTCTTCCACTTGGCAGGCGTTGCCCTTTGTATAGAACATCTCCTTGGCAGTGAGGGTTTCTGCCTCGAGCACATTGGCACGTTTCTTCGACTGTTGCGTCGATACAAGCACTTCGGAGAGCAAGTCGTTCTTTGCGGCTTCTGTCAGTTTGAATTGAGAGGTGGAGGCGATGCCGTCCATACACACATTCTCAAGAATCTTTTGACAGAGAAGCCGATGGGCACCAGTCTGTAATAAGATGTAGACATTTCTGAACCTACAATGATCAAATAGAAAAGTCATGTTCTGAGCGCGAATCTCGTCCTCGTTATCGTTGACCAGCTGGTTGCAGAAATAGGATAGGACGAGCAGGTCGTCATTACTGAGATCCATTTTCGTCATTTTCTGGGCAAACGCCACTTGTGGGTTGTCTCTGAAGAGGTTGCGCAGGTCGTCAACCGTTTCTTCGCGCAATTTGGAATTCTCCCTGGTCTCATAAAACCAGGTGTTTATCAGCTCAAATATTTCAAGACATGAAAGGCCCTTGCGGCTGGGAACGGTATAGACCTCATTACGTTTGAGAGCCTTCGAAACGGCAAGGGGAATGACGAGGACGTCTTCCTCATGGACATCATTATAGCGGAGCAGCTGTCTGTCAATGAGGGCTTGAAGGTCGCTGTTCAAGGAAAGCATCTTGACAAGGCTCACACCAAGGGCCTGGGCTAGATCGGAGAGGGTGATTCTGAAAGGACTTTCACCAATGCACATGCTGAAGAGCAGTGCCTGCCGCTCAGTGATGTTGAAACGCTTTGCCAACTCAGCGAGTGCTGGCTGGATGTTGGCAGATTCTTTCTTTTCGTCTTTGTTTCCGAGGGTATCTACAACGTTGTCTATCAACTCGAGCAGCGTCATGTCCTCTTCCGCTTTCGTTTCGGGAACGCTCAATAATTGTTCAACCACTTGGTTGTTTAGCTTCATTACTTTTCTCATAATTCTTTCTCCTTTAATTTAAATCTCAGGTGCAAAGATAGCATGAGAAAAGCGTCGTGACAAGGAAATCCAGTCAATCGGATTTGATTGTCGTGTCAGTGTTTTTCGACAACAGAAAAGACAAAATGTTTTGTGACCTACCTATTCTCAACGGGCAATGGCCGAAGGATGTGGAAATCAACTTTCGCAATGCGATAGTTTAAGAGGTGAGTAGTGAGAGGTAAGAGGTGAGAGAGCACCTCTTCTGCTTCCTTTTTTTGATTGTGCTCAGCTTTCGGAAGTTGGTTGGGGAGTTTAGGAGTCTGGGAGTTTAGGAGTTTGGACATTAGTTCTGATTCCAGAAATCCAGGAAAAATGAGCGAATAAATCTATCGTCCAAACTCCTTAATCCCTTAACGGATTAGAACATCCGAAACTTCAATGATCGTATTCTAGGCATGCTCGCATATCTCTCACCTCTTACCTCTCACCTCTAAAACTGAAGCTTACCTTTCCCCGATGTTCTCAAGTAAAGGTGTAATGAAGTCGGGGATAACAGACCATGGAAAAAGTACATGATGGGCACGTATGTGGTGGTGATGCTCCGGTGCCGACCATATCAGATATTGGTCGTCCGACCAGTCGCCATGTTCTTGTCCGTCGTAAACAGTTGGAAGACCGCCCACTACACCCCAGAACGCACGGTCGCCTTCCACTGCCACTACGATGTCGCCAACCTTGTGCCGTATCATCTCTTTCGGTCTGCCTAAAAAGTGGTAATCGCTTTTAGCATAGTTGCGCACCAATGACTCATCGGCCAACAGTGCGTGCTCGAAGGTCCATTCCTTGATATAGGTGTCAGTAGGCATCATCACGCACAGAGGTTTCTCACGCAGGAAGAAGTATGGGAAGTAATCCCCTTCATCCTCACACAGCTCCTCCATACGGCCGACGGCATCTTCTTTGGTGGGGAAGATACCCACGAGACTTTTTCGCAAGTTGCAAAAAATACGTCCCTCCGATTCAAAACAGTCCTTGGCATCCTCTTTGTCCAAAGGCTCTTCCTCCATCCAGGCCTCCAATTCGTAGTAAGGCTGGCTATAGATGTGTGGATACACTTGTAGAGCGTTCGCTGGGTCTCTTCGTTTCATAGCAGTTTTCCTTGAGGGGTTACGATACGTTGATGGGTGAGGGCGACATCTGCCCAGAACATCTTGATTCGCAGGATGTCTTGACGGCTGTAGAGGCTGTCACCATAAAGATGGCAGAAAGCCCGGCACATCACAAAATCGCCGTAGGGCTTTGGGCCACCATAACTGAACAGAAGCGACGACTCCACTTCACTTTCCCAATAGCAATTGTCGTTTGGAAGAACTCTCTCGGGATATCCAGAGAACTCGATATGCAGCAAGTCGCGCTCACCCACCTCTTCGATGATGGCCATTATCCTTTCATAGTCGGAGTATGTCCCGTCGGCATTATCACCATTGGCGGACATCTCCCTTTCTTCCCATCCTTCGGCAAAGATTCTACCACATACTTGGCAGTCGTTTCTCCATTCCTTTTCCTCGTCTTTCAGCCAAGCCTCATAGAGCTTCTCCATCTTCTTGCACGTCTTGCGACTAAGGTCCAGCAGCGTGTCATTGATTTCAGAGAATCGGCGGTAAGACTCCTCCGTCTGATGAAACATCCTGTTCATCAGCCGTTTCCTTGCCTCCAGAAGCAGTTGCAGACATCGCCGTTCACCACCCTTCGTCTGCCATCCATCCCATCGTTCATCCCTTCTGTATTGGTCATACACTTCCAAGACGCCCTCTTCTATCTGCGGCAACAATTTCACCGCATCGCATTCCATGTCATGCGCCATCAAAAGCACATCACGCAAATGTTCAGGCACAAACCGATAGTCTGTGCCGAACATTTGGTAGAGTGTGGGAGGATTGTTTTTGATGATTTTTCCTTTCTTTAGTTTATCCTTACTCAAATGTAACTTGTTTGATAGATCACATTTTATGTAAACACCTGCTTATCTCCAAACGATTATATTGTAAAAAACTGGCTTTGATGGAACTCTTGCGTTAACGGGTAAAAATCCAAAGCGCTTATATACTTCATATCTTAACAGTTCTTTTACTGCATTACAGTGATCGGTCAATTGACCGAAAGCTCTAGGCAGTAGTATGAGATTAGCTATGCTCGCATAATAACGAGGGTCGTTTGGCATGTCCCAAACATGGCAAGCCTCGTAATCATTAAACCGATTGATACCGCAACTCTTCAGATTTAATGATTTCAAAATGGCTTGTTTGATATAATGGTTCGCAGATGTATTATCATCAGCTTTGCATTGAAAACTACCAATTGTTATTGGTGTACCTTTCTTTTTACCTGTTACTCTAACATGTTCCATAAAGTCCCAAGAAGCATAAGGATTTCCACCTTTACTTACATTATTTTTGGTACCCAATTTACCATGGATAACATCATCAACTATTTTTTTAGTTGGGAATAATGCATTTTGTGCGACTATCTGACAGAGATACTCATCATACTTCTGGCGGTTATTATAGAAAGCCCAAACATTCCCATAAAAAATGCCAATTATAGATTCAGAAAGTCTTCTATAAGCAGTTTTCCAATTGCCTATTGTACTCTGAGATCTGCCAGTGTAGGTATTAAAAAATGAGTCGAACTTTTTGATGGCTGCATCAATAGGGTCATTAATTTTAGCACCTTGAATAATATCGCTTATCCACTCTGCAGTCTTTCCTCCATTTGCTTTATTCAAGCTATAAAGATAACTACGATAGCTTTTTTGTGAGTTTTTATTAATCTCTTTATATGGACTACTATTGATTGATTTGATAAAATAGTCCACCATTTCATCAAAGGATAAGATATCTTTCATGATAGAATAGTTTTTAATTTATAATTATAGAAACATAAGAAGATTTTCATTCTTATTCAACCTGTGCGCTATGCACAAGCATGTCATAATACCGTATCAACACTTTTCAGCCAGAATCATTATAACTTTTTTTCATGGTCGTAATCATTTAATGGTTAGTAATTATAAGTAGTTGCCCCCTCACTGCTTCAGCAGCCATTGGGCGAAGAATTGGTCGTAGAGGGTGTAGGAGCCCAGGTCGAGGGTGATGAAGTCTTTTTCCAAC
>OCTW011572764.1_pt1 | contig 15202 bp, 14 predicted proteins | sample 1539671 | NCBI WGS metagenome assembly OCTW01 (sample SAMN02144230, study PRJEB22623) | gut metagenome | biome: sheep rumen | host: Ovis aries | place: New Zealand
GTGTTAGAAAATTATGTAAGATAGTAAAAAAGGAAATAGAAAACGAAATTATTTCAGGAGTATTTTCATAAAAAGACTATTATTTAATAGTCTTTTTATGGTAGAATATATATATGAAGGTGATAAAATGCGTTTTTATAATACATTAACAAAAAAAATAGAAGAATTTATTCCAACAAATAAAGGTGTTGTTAATCTATATACATGTGGACCTACTGTATATCATTTTGCTCATATTGGAAATTTGAGAACATATATATCTGAAGATATATTAGAAAAGAGTTTTAAATATTTAGGTTACAAAGTAAATAGAGTTATGAATATTACAGATGTAGGACATTTAGTTGGTGATGGGGATACTGGAGAAGATAAAATGTTAGTTGCAACTCAAAGAGAACATAAAACAGCAAAACAAATCGCAGAGTACTATACTAAATGTTTTAAAGAAGACTGTGAAAAGTTAAATATTAGATGGCCAGATGTAGTTAAACCAGCTACAGGCGAAATAGATATGTATATTAAAATGATTAGTAAGTTATTAGAAGATGGTTATGCATATATATCAGGTGGTAATGTTTACTTTGATACTAGTAAATATGATAAATATTATGAATTATCAGGTAGAAATAAAGATGATTTATTAGTCGCAGTTAGAGAAGACATAAAAGAAGATCATGATAAAAGAAATCCATTTGATTTTGGACTTTGGTTTACTAATTCAAAATTTAATAATCAAGAAATGCAATGGGATTCACCTTGGGGAAGAGGTTATCCAGGATGGCACATAGAATGTTCAGGTATATCTATAAAATATTTGGGTGAACATTTAGATATACATTGTGGAGCAGAAGATGCAGTTTTTCCACATCACACAAACGAAATTGCTCAAAGTGAAGCATATTTAGGACATAAGTGGTGTAATTATTGGATACATTTAGGATTTTTAAATGATAAAGAAGGAAAAATGAGTAAATCTAAAGGTGAATTTTTAACAGTTAATCTTCTTATAGAAAAAGGTTATAATCCACTTAGTTATAGATATTTGTGTTTAAATTCTTATTATCATAATGAACTTACATTTTCATTTGATATATTAGATGGTGCATCAAGAGAATATAATAAATTAAAATCTAAAACATTATCATTAAAAGATAATTTACCTATAGATGAAACAAAGGTAAAAGAATATGATGATAAATTTAGAGAATATTTAAATAATAATTTAAATACATCAATGTGCATAACACTTTTATATGATGTATTAAAAGATAATACTATTAATGATTCTACAAAAAGAAAATTAGTAGAAATGTTTGATGAAGTATTATCACTAGATTTATTAAAAGAAGAAAAAGTTGATAAGGAATTAGAAGAAAAAATAAAAAATCTTATTGAACAAAGAAATAATTATAAAATAGAAAAAAATTACGAGAAAGCTGATGAAATAAGAAAAGAAATAGAAAATTTAGGAGTGTCTATAAAAGATACTAGGGAAGGAACTATAATAATATGGAATTAATATTTGTATTAGTCGCATTTTTAATCGTATCACTTGCACAATTAATATTAAGAAGTACATATTCAAAATATAAAGAAATAGAAATAAATTCTAAATTTACAGGAAAACAAGTGGCAGAAAAAATATTACAAGCTAATGATCTTGATGATATTGATATAATAGAAATATCTGGTGAATTAACTGATAATTTTAATAATAGTAAAAGAAGAGTAAGTTTATCAAGCGATATATATAATGGTAGATCAATTGCATCTTGTGCAGTAGCAGCTCATGAATGTGGTCATGCTATGCAATACAAAACAGGATATGTACCAATAAAAATAAGAAACATATTAGTACCATTTGTAAATATAGGCAATTTTATTGGTTATATTGTAATTGTTATATCACTTGCTGCATCTATCACTAAACTATTTGTAATAGGTATAGCACTTATATCACTTGCACTTTTATTTCAACTTGTTACACTTCCATGTGAGTTTGATGCATCAAGAAGAGCAAATAAAATGCTTCTAGAAATGGGACTTGTAACAGATGATGAACATGATGGAACTAAAAAAATGTTAAAAGCAGCAGCTTTTACTTATGTCGCAGGATTAATGTCTAGTATACTTCAAGTACTTAGACTTGTTTATATATTCTCAGGTAGAGATAGAGACTAAAAAAATATCTAGAAATAGATATTTTTTTATTTAATTTCATAAAAAAAGAATAGTTATAATATCTTATCAACTATTCCATATTCAAGTGCTTCATTCGCATCCATAAAATTATCTCTTTCAGTATCATTTTCGATTGTTTTAATATCTTGATTTGTATTTTTTGAGAGAATTTTATTTAATTTATCTTTTAATTTTAATATTCTATTAGCAGCTATTTTTATTTCAGTTGCTTGACCTTGAACACCACCCAAAGGTTGATGAATCATTACTTCACTATTAGGAAGAATATATCTTTTTCCTTTAGTACCACTTGATAATAAAAATGCTCCCATAGATGCAGCCATACCCACACATATTGTAGATACATCACTTTTTATATAATTCATAGTATCATATATTGCCATTCCACTTGTAATACTACCACCTGGAGAATTAATATAAATACTTATATCATCATGGTTAATTGAATCTAAATATAAAAGTTCAGATACAATTATATTCGCACTACTATCATTTATTTCATCTGAAATAAATATAATTCTATCTTTTAAAAGCCTAGAATATAAATCATAAACTCTTTCAGAATTACTTTCTTTTTCAAGAACATTTGGTATTAAATTCATTTTCTTCACCCATTTATATAATATCTATTATTTTATTAAATATTCATAAAATATAATGACAAAATATGATTATTTGTGATAGAATTATAATGGGTGAAATCATATGGAAAATATAAAAATAAAATATAAAGGTAAAGAGTATAATTATACAAAAGGTATTACATTATCTGAAATATCAAAAGATTTTAAAGATAATTATAAAGAGGCCATTCTTATCGGAGAATTTAATGGAAGACCATGTGAATTAAATTATGTAGTTAATAGTGATGGAATAGTTGATTTTTATGATAGAACTTCTCAAGATGGTGAAAGGGTATATGAAAGTGGTCTTGTTTTTATTTTGATAGAGGCTTTTAAAAATACACTAAAATCAGATGTTCAAATTAAATATTCAATGAATAGTGCAATATATATACAAACTAAAAAGAAAATATCAAAAGAATCATTAGATAAAGTATCTGATGCGATGAATGAAATAATAAAAAAAGATTTACCTATAAAAAAGAATTTAATAAATAGAATTGATGCAATTAATTATTATACTGCTATGGGAGATTTAGATAAAATAAATGTATTAAAATATTCTATTAATACTAATGTAAATTTATATAGACTAAATGATACATATGATTATTTCTTTTCTTACTTACCAACTTCTACAGGTGTACTAAAAGATTTTAAATTAATATATTTAAGTGATTATGAATTTGTTTTAGCATATTCAGATATATATTATAAAGCAGATTTATCATCGTATATAGAACATAATATATTATTTGATGAATTTAAAAAATATGATAATTGGTGTAAGAAATCTAAAATAAATAACGTTGGTGAACTTAATAGTAGAGTAACAAAAGGTAACATAAATGATTTAATTTTCTTAAGTGAAAGCAATAGAAATAGAGGACTTCTTAATATAGCTGAAAGCATTTTTGATAATAAAAAAATAAAATTAGTTTTAATATCAGGACCTTCTTCATCAGGTAAAACTACAACAAGTAAAAAGTTACAATTATTTTTAAGTGGAAATGGAATAAATCCTATAAGTATATCTATTGATGATTATTTCTTAGATAGGGATAAAACGCCAAAACTTCCAGATGGATCGTATGATTTTGAATCAATCAGGTCAATTAATGTAAAGAGATTTAATAAGGATTTAAAAGATCTTTTAGATGGTAAGGAAGTATATCCACTTAAATATAATTTTATCTTAGGAAAGAGTATTCAATCAGATGAAAGTATTAAATTACAAGAAAATGATATATTAATAATAGAGGGATTACATGCATTAAATAAAGACTTAACTTCTTCAATAGATGATATATATAAATATAAGATATATGTATGTCCTTTAACTGTAATGTCACTTGATAATCATAATGTAATAAGTGCAAGTGATATAAGATTACTTAGAAGAATAATAAGAGATAATTTAACTAGAGGTTATAATGCTAGTCAAACAATAGAAAATTGGAAAAAAGTAAGAAAAGGCGAAGAAAAGTATGTGTATAGTTATAATCAATACGCATCTGTAGTATATAACACTTCACTTTTATATGAAATAGGTGTAATTAAAATATATGTTGAACCACTTCTTTTCTCACTTGAAGAAAGTGATCCAAATTATAAAGAAGCAATAAGATTATTAAATTTACTTAAAAATGTATTACCAGTACCAACAGATTTTATTCCAGCAGATTCAATATTAAGAGAATTTATTGGAGGAAGTTATTTTAAATAGGAGGCAATTATGATAAGAATAGCAATTAATGGATTTGGAAGAATAGGAAGGCTTGCATTTAGACAAATATATGATAATGAAGAAATCGAAGTAGTAGCAATTAATGATTTAAGTGATACTAAAGTACTTGCACATTTACTTAAATATGATACTGATCAAGGTAATTTTTTAGTAAATAAAATAGATTATACTGATGATGAAATAATAGTAAATGGAAAAAGAATAAGAGTATATAAAGAAGTAGAACCAAGTAATTTACCATGGAGAGAATTAAATATAGATGTTGTATTTGAATGTACAGGATTATTTACTAGTAAAGAAAAATCTATGAAACATATTTATGCAGGTGCTAAAAAAGTTCTTATAAGTGCACCAGCAGGTGATGATGTTAAAACAATAGTATATAATGTAAATCACAAAAATTTAACAGGAGATGAACAAATTATATCTGCTGCTAGTTGTACAACAAATGCACTTGCTCCAATTGCAAAAGTGTTAAATGATAATTTTGGAATTAAAGTAGGTTACATGTCTACAGTTCATGCATATACTAATGATCAAAATACGCTAGATGCACCACATAAAAAATCTGATTTAAGAAGGGCACGAGCAGCAGCAGAAAATATTGTACCTAATTCAACAGGTGCAGCTAAAGCAATTGGTCTTGTAATACCAGAACTAAAAGGGAAATTAGATGGAAGTGCACAAAGAGTACCAGTATCTGCAGGATCTATTATAGAACTTACTTGTGTTTTAGAAAAAGATGTAACTAAGGAAGATATTGATAGAGCAATGAGAGAATCATCTAATGAAACATTAGGATTTACAGAAGATGAAATAGTATCAAGTGATATTATAGGTATGAGTTATGGGTCACTTTATGACTCAACCTTAACAAAGATAATTGAAGCAGGTGGAATAAAACTTGTAAAAGTAGCAGCTTGGTATGATAACGAAATGAGTTATACTACTCAAATGATTAGAACAGCTAAATATTTAATTGATTTAATAGACTAAGAACATATAATATGTTCTTTTTTTAGGCGTTAAAACTAACATATATGTGTATTTATCATACTATAATTTGAAAGGATGATAAATAATGAATAATGGTAATGAAAATGAATTATATAGCATTGTAAATCCTAAAGAAGCATTAAATAGAGGTAATTTATATGATTATTATTTTTGGCCATATAAATATGTAGCAGATATAAAACCATTAAATGATAGGCAATCTTTAATGTTAGATATTCAAATGTATGCATTTGCAGCACATGAGCTTAATTTATATTTAGATATATATCCAAATGATTCACAAGCACTTGGACTTTATAATCAATATAAAGAAATGTGTGAAAATCTAACTAAAGAATATGAAAAAAAATATGGATGTATAATGCTTGATGCTGATGAAAAATACCCTTGGGGATGGATAAAAAGTCCATGGCCATGGGAAAAACTTTAGGAGGTTATTATGTGGAAATATGAAAAGAAATTACAGTTTCCTGTTAATATAAGAAAAAAGAATGTTAAGATGGCTAAATATATAATTACTCAAAATGGTGGAGCAAATGGAGAACTTGCAGCAACACTTAGGTATTTAAATCAAAGATATACTATGCCAGATGAAAAAGGTAAAGCAGTTCTCTCTGATATAGCAACTGAAGAAATGGCACATATGGAAATAATTAGTGCAATGGTATATCAATTACTTGATGGTGCTACACCAGAAGAACTTGAAAAAGAAGGACTTGGTAGTCAGTACACTGAACATGGTAATGGAGTATATCCTAATGATTCAAATGGAGTACCATTTACTGCTGCTTACTTTGCTGTAACTGCTGATCCACTTGCAGATATTGCAGAAGATATGGCTGCTGAACAAAAAGCAAGAGCTACTTATGAAAATTTAATGAATTTAACAGATGATGAAGATATACTTGCACCTCTTTCTTTCTTAAGACAAAGAGAGATAATTCATTATGAAAGATTTAAAGCATTATATGAAGAATATGCAGATAAATTATTAAAAGATAAAAGTTATTTGATTTAAAAAAATCTCATTAATGAGATTTTTTTATTGTTTATTAAACAAATGTTTGATATAATTTATCTAGAGGGTGGTAAAAATGGAAAGAATAATACTTCATATAGATGTTAATAGCGCATTTTTATCATGGTCTGCTTTAAAATTATTAGAAGAAGGATATAAAAAAGATATAAGAAATGAAATATCAGTAATTGCAGGAGATCCATCTAAAAGACATGGCGTAATTGTAGCAGCAAGTGTACCTGCTAAAAAAATAGGTATAAGACCTCCAACTAATCTTTATGAAGCTAGAAAAATATGTAAGAATTTAATAGTTGTAAAACCAGATAGAGATTATTATATAAAAAAATCAAATCAGTTAATGACATTACTTAAAAAATTATTTAAAGAAGTACAACAATTTTCAATAGATGAATGTTTTGTTGATTATACTAGTTATAAAAAAATTTATGGTGATGAAGTTAAATTTGCATATAAATTAAAAGATGAAATATATAAAAGATTTCATTTTACTGTAAATGTAGGAATAGGCAATAACAAATTATCTGCTAAAATGGCATCTGATTTTGAAAAACCTAATAAAGTGCATACGTTATATGAATATGAATTTAAAAATAAAGTGTGGAATCTTGATATATCAGACTTATTTATGGCAGGTAAATCTGCTTGTAAAACTTTAAGACAATTAAATATAAATACAATTGGTGATTTAGCCAAATCAGATAAGAATATGATTATTAGACATTTAAAAAGTCATGGTAAATTATTATGGGAATATGCAAATGGTATAGATAATAGCATAGTTGATACTGAAAGTTATAATGAAAGAAAAGGTATAGGATATTCAACAACACTTGAATATGATATGACAGATAAAGAAGAATTATTTAAATATTTATATAATTTTTCTATTAAGATATCAAAAAAATTAAAAGAAAAAAATCTATATACAAATAATATAACAATAACAATTAGAAATAATGAATTTAAAACATATAATCATGGTCATAAATATGTTAATTCATTTAATAATGTTAATGATATTTATGAAAAGTCAATTGAACTTTTTAATCAAATATGGGATAAGGAACCTGTAAGATTAATTGGCCTTAGAGTAACTGATTTTACAGATTCTAATACATATCAATTATCACTGTTTGAGAAAAATAATTTATCTGATAATATATCTGACAAATTATTAGAAGATATAAATACTAAATTTGGTAAAAATGTTATAAAAAAAGGAATGAAATAACACTTAATATAAGTGTTTTTTATGTTATAATTTTTATGGAGGGTATTAATATGAATGATGAGATAATTAAACAAATTGCTTATGATTTAAATATAAATGAAAAACAAGTATTAGTAACACTTAAATTATTAGAAGAAGGAAATACTATACCTTTTATCGCAAGATATAGAAAACAAGTTACTGATAATTTAGATGAAGAAAAAATAAAATCAATTTCAGAAGTTTATGAATATCAAGTAAATTTACTTAAAAGAAAAGAAGATGTCATTAGACTTATAGATGAAAAGGGCTTAATGACTGATGAGCTAAAAAAGCAAATATTAGATGCAAAAAAATTAGTAGAAGTAGAAGATTTATATAGGCCATATAAAGAAAAGAAAAAAACAAAAGCAACTGAAGCAATAAAAAATGGTCTAGAAGGACTTGCTAAAATAATACTTTCGTTTCCAAAAGAACTTTTTAATGTGGATAAGTTTTTAAATGATAATGTAAAAACTGAAGAAGATGCAATTACTGGTGCTAAATATATTATTGCTGAGTATATAAGTGATAATGCTTATTATAGAAAATGGATAAGAAACAATATATATAATCATGGTAAAATTAAAACTAAAATAAAAAAGGATGCTAACGATGAGAAAAAAACATATGAGATGTATTACGATTATAATGAAGATATTAAGACAATAAAACCTCATAGAGTTTTAGCAATAAATAGAGCAGAAAAAGAAGGAATAATTAATGTAAATTTAGAATATAATAAAGAGTACATATTAGAATATTTACAAAGTAAGATAATTAAAAATAAAGATTCTGTATGTGCAGAGTATGTTATAGATGCAATTAATGATTCTTTTAAGCGATTAATAGGTCCTAGTGTAGAAAGAGAAATCAGAAGTGAACTTACTGAAGTTGCGGGTGATGTTGCAATTGAAAATTTTGGTAAGAATTTAGAAAGTTTATTACTTCAACCACCTATTAAAGATAAAAGAGTACTTGCTTTTGATCCAGGTTTTACTAATGGTTGTAAACTTGCAGTTTTAGATGAAACTGGTAAGTATTTATATTCATGTGTAATCAATCCATTTTCATCCAATGAAAAAGGTCTAATTGATAGTAAAAATACTTTACTAAAATTAATATTAGAATATAAAATTGATGTAGTTGCAATAGGTAATGGAACAGCATCTAGACAGTCTGAAAAGTTAATTGTAGATTTAATAAAAGAGAAGAATTTATCATGTAAATACATAATTGTATCAGAAGCAGGTGCATCTATTTATAGTACTGAAAAAGTTGCTATAGAAGAATTTCCTAATTTATCACCTAATGAAAGAAGTGCAGTATCAATAGGAAGAAGACTTCAAGATCCACTTTCAGAACTTGTTAAAATACCACCTGATGGAATAGGGGTAGGATTATATCAACATGACGTATCTGATTCAAAATTAAAAGATAGACTTGATTTTGTTGTATCAAAAGCAGTTAATCTAGTTGGTGTAAATATAAATACTGCAAGTACATCAATATTAAAATATATTTCTGGTTTAACAAAAAAATCTATTGATAAAATAATAGATTTCAGAGATAAAAATGGTAAATTCAATTCAAGAGAAGAACTTAAGAAAAATAAAATACTTAGTGATAAGGTATATGAACAATCTATAGGTTTTATGAGAGTTGTAGATGGATTAAATCCACTTGATAAAACATCAATTCATCCAGAAAGTTATGATAAAGCACTTTTATTACTTAAAACAATAAATTCATCAATCAATGATTTAAATACTGATGAACTAGTCAATAAATTAAATAATATAGATATTGATGATTACTCTAAAAAATTGGATGTTGATATATATACTTTAACTGATATTATTGAATCACTAAAAAAACCAAATAGAGATCCTAGAGATGAATTAGATAAACCAATACTTAAAAGTGATATTCTAGATATTGCTGATTTAAAGAAGGGAATGCAACTTCAAGGAACAGTTAGAAATGTTGTTGATTTTGGTGCATTTATCGACATAGGACTTCATAATGATGGACTTGTACATATTTCTAAAATAACTGATAAATTTATTCGTCATCCATCTGAGGTATTAAGTGTAGGGGATATTGTAACTTGTTATGTAGATGATATTTATAAAGATAAGGAAAAAGTATCATTAAGCTTAATAAAACCAATTGATTAATTATAATTTTTGTGATAATATATACGTGCTTTGATTTTGGAGGGGATAATATGAATAAAAAAACAAAACAAGATTTAGCAAAATTAATAGAAACAAATACATATGATTTATTATCAAATCTAAATAAAATAATATCGAAAAGTGAACAAGAATTACAAATATATTTTTTTGAAAATGTTAGTGATGAAGATTTAAATGGAAAAATAGATATTCCGTTAATTTATAAACCATATTCAGATTTTGAAAAAGTAAAAACAGAAATACGTGAATTAGAATCAAAAATAAAATTTATTGATAAACAAATAAATAATCCAAGTTATATAATCGCAAGAATTACAAATGGAATATATAAAAATAATATTAATACAGAAGTAGAAGAGGAAATTAAAAAATTAAAAAAAGAAAAAGAAAAATATGAATCAAAAATAAGACTAATAAGAGAAAATCCTAAAATGTATTTAAGATTTAATGAATTTAAAAAATCGGATTTTAAATCAATAAAAGATCCTAAAGTTAGAATGAATTTAGAAAAAAAGAGAATGGAATTAAAGATGTATGAAAATTACAGAAAAAATATTTTAACATCTATAAGAGAAAAAAACGAAGAAAGTAAAGTTTATTTATATAAGAAAAAATCAAATAAACATATTGACAACGAATAAAAAATAAGTATAATTAAATAGTACTTATTTTTGATGCAGGTGTAGTTTAATGGTAGAACCCAAGCCTTCCAAGCTTGCTACGGGAGTTCGATTCTCCTCACCTGCTCCATTTAGAAAATAAATCTCAGACTATAGAAATAGTTTGAGTTTTTTTATGCCCGTAGCAAGTTTGAAAAATATTACTTATTACTTTTCATATAATTATTATTCATATTTTCTATAATATCATCAAATAGACTATACCATTTTATTTGAACTATAAATCTTTTACTTTCTAATTTTTTGTTATAATTTAAACATCTATCTTGAGGTTGACAAAATAAAATTCCAAAATGAACTCCAGTAGAATAATTTTTAATTTTGTTTAATATTATTTTTCTTTCATATATTATATACTTCGTTTTTAGTAAAAATTACCCTAAAAAATGAAAAAAATAAGAAGTATTTATATTGATAAATTTATCATTTTGTTGTATAGTTTAAGTATAGGAGGCAGTAAGATGTTTAATAAAGAAGTATTAATACCAATAATTGTATGTGTAGTTTTAGTTATATTGTTTATCATACTAGTTGTTAGTTTACTTAAAAAGCCAAAGAATAAAGAAGATGAAATAAGTATTTTAGATATAAATGAAGAGGGCGTACCAAATTCTTCAGAAGATACAAATTTTTCTTATGGATACGAAAAAGAAGAAACTATTGTAATGGATAAAGTAGAAGTACCTAAAGAAGAAAATAATGATGAAACAAAAAAAGAAGATGAAGGTGAATAATAATGGATAATATTGAAGAAAAGTATTTTTTTACTAGAGGTAAAGCTATTTTATTATTACTAATTTTAATTATAGTTTTTACAATATTCATTGTTATTAAAATAAAAAGTACTAATTACGAAAATAAGTATAAACTTTTTGAATCTGAGTTAAAGGCAGCAGCTGAAAATTATGCAATTATAAATAATATAATGATTGATGAAGGCGAAGAAATAAAGATTAAAATGGACAAAATGATTCAAATGAATTTAGTATATAATGATTTAAAAGATAAATGTAGTGGATATGTTATAATGGCAAGTGAAAAAAATATTGAAACTGATAGCTATAATTTAGTATATAGGCCATATATAAAATGTGGTTTAAAATATACTACAGTAAATTATAGTGAATATTAAAATAGATATATATCTATTTTCTTTTATATATGTTATAATTTGTTTTAGGAGGACTTATGGAAGAGACTAAATGGTTAACAAAAACTAAATTAATTATTTTATTTTCACTTATATTAATGATAGGGATTATTTCAGTTATAATAATTGTGCATAAAAATAATTTAAAAAAGGAATATATTAAATTTGAAAATCAACTTGAATATGCTGCCCCAAATTATATTTTAAAAGAAAAAATTTCTTTAAAAGAAAATGAATGGCGTGAAATAAATATTACTGAAATATTAAAACAAAAATTAGTTATCAATAAAAATTCATCTGATTGCAAAGGATATGTAATTGCAAATGCACTTAAAAATGAAGATAAGACAAATGAAGATTCTAATACACAATCAGAAGCACAAGTTAGTAATAATATTAAATATAAAGCTTATATAACTTGTAAAAAAATATATACAACAGATGGTTATGGGACTAAACCATCATCTGGAAAGAAAAATACTGAAATTACACAAACTGAAAATGATACTGAAAAACCAGTTATAAAATTATTTGGTGATGAAAAAGTAACACTTACTGTTGGAGATAAATATGAAGAATTAGGAGCAATTGCTACTGATAATATAGATGGTGATATAACTAGTAAAATAAAAGTAACAGGTAGTGTAGATACAACAAAGGCTGGTACATATAAAATTACATATACAGTAACTGATTCATCTAATAATAAAAATTCTATAACTAGAGAAGTAATTGTTAATGAAAAACAAGAAGAAAATATAGAAGAACCTCAAGCAGTTACACCAACACCAGAACCTACACCACAGCCAACACCAACTCCACAACCACAAACTCCTGTTGTTACAAGAGATACAACAAGTCCAATTATTACATTTAATGATAATAATTTATATCAAACTATATGTACTGGAAGTAGTGTGGATATTAGATCTAATGGTGCATATGGATATGTAGCAAGAGATAATGTTGATGGTGATATTACTTCAAGAGTTAGAGTAACTGGTGATACAGGAGTAATAAATAGTGTAGGTACTTATAATTTATATTATAATGTATCAGATAGTGCTGGTAATGCAGCAAGTGCATCTAAACAATTTTCTGTTAAGGATTGTTCAACAACAGTACCAAAAACATCAGTTATTATTCAAGTAAGCAGTATTAGTGTAACACCTAATAAAACAACTATGAGTGTAGGAAAGACATTATCATTATATGTCACAATAAATCCTAGTAATGCTACTAACAAAACTGTATCTTATTCATCTAGCAATACTAAAGTTGCTACAGTAAATTCAAATGGTGTAGTAACTGCTAGATCAAAGGGTAGTGCAACTATAAATGTTACCTCAAATAATGGTAAAGTAGGTACATGCGAAATAACTGTTCAATAAAAGGCTATATGCCTTTTTTTTTATATTTTATTGTGATATAATCAATTTAGAGGGTAGTATATGAAAACAATAGAAGATTTAAATTTAAAAAATAAAAAAGTATTAATTAGGTGTGATTTTAATGTTCCAATAAAGGATAATGTAATTACAGACGATACCAGAATAGTAAAAAGTATCAAAACAATAAAATATGCACTTAAATATGCAAGTAATGTAATAATAATTTCTCATTTAGGAAGAATAAAAACAAGTGAAGATAAAGAAAAAAATTCACTAAAAGTTGTATGTGAAAGGTTATCTAAGTTATTAGAAGAGAAAGTAACTTTTTGTTCATATGATGAAGATGTAAAAAAGGTAATTAAAGATAATAAAATTGTGTTACTTGAAAATACTAGATTTTTTGATTTAGATAATAATAAAGAAAGTAGTGCATCGGATGATTTAATTAAGTATTATGCTTCTTTAGCGGATATATATATATTTGATGCATTTGGAGTAAGTCATAGAGAGGCATCATCGGTATTAGTGTCTAAATATTTACCTAGTGCAATTGGGTTTTTAGTAGAAGAAGAAGTAAATAAACTTAAATATTTATTTAATCCAGATAAGCCATTTACTATTATATTTGGAGGTGCAAAAGTATCTGATAAAATAGGTATGATATCTAATTTAATTGATAAAGTAGATAATGTAGTAATTATTGGAGGAATGGCATTTACATTTTTTAAATCAAAAAATATTAATATAGGAAACTCAATATGTGAAGAAGAATATATAGATTATTGTAAAGAACTATTAAGTAAATATGATAATAAAATAATTCTTCCATGTGATGTATATCAAGCAGATAATATAGATTCAAAAGAAAAAGAGTTAGTAAGTATTAATAATATTACTAAAATGGGATTAGACATAGGCCCTGAAAGTATTAATTTAATAAAAGATAAAATAAAAAATAGTAAAACTATATTTATAAATGGTCCAGCTGGTGTATTTGAAAATGAAGTATTCTCAAGTGGCACTAAACAATTATTTGAATATTTAAGTGACTTAGATGCTAAAGTGATTGTTGGAGGAGGAGACTCTGTTTCAGCGGTAAATAAATATTCAAGTCCAAATAAGTTTTATCATATATCAACAGGTGGAGGAGCATCTTTAGAATTTTTAGAAGGAAAAGAACTTCCAGCATTTAAATATATAGGAGAAAAGAATGAAGAAATATAAATTAAATATAACATTATTAGTTTTAGTGTCATTATTAATAATGTATCTTATAATGAAAGATGATTTTAGTGAGATAATGGACAATCTATTAAATACAAATGTATTTTATTTATTAATATGTATTGTATTAATGATTTTAAATATTTTCTTTCAGACATGTTCAATGCATTTATACTTAAAGGAAATAGATAAAAATTATAAATTTAAAGATACTTTTGTACTTATGTATTGTGCACAATTTTTTAATGCAATAACACCTTTTTCATCAGGTGGTCAACCATTTCAAGTTTATCTACTTAATAAACAAGGAATTGGTGTTAGTGAATCTGCTAATGCATTATTACAAAATTTTTTCTCTTATCAGTTATCATTAACTATAATAGGAACAATTTCAATAATTGCAAATAAATATCTTCAAATAATACCAAATACATCACTTCTTAAAAATATAGTTATAATTGGATTTTTAGTTAATGTACTTGTACTTTTTATAATTGTTTTTCTTGCAAAAGCAAAGAAAGTAAATACAAAGGTATTTAATAAAATATTTAACTTTGTATTTAGTTTTAAATTTATTAAAAATAGAGAAGAATTAAAGATAAAAGCTAATAAAAAAATAGATGAATTTTATGAAAGTTCACAATATTATAAAAATAATAAATATATTTTATTAAAATCA
>OCTW013423312.1_pt1 | contig 15201 bp, 10 predicted proteins | sample 1539671 | NCBI WGS metagenome assembly OCTW01 (sample SAMN02144230, study PRJEB22623) | gut metagenome | biome: sheep rumen | host: Ovis aries | place: New Zealand
GTGGTGAGGTGGCCACGATTGAAGTCATACATCTCTTGAATGTTGGTCTGGGCTTTGAGGCCGGTGACGGTCAGCATCAGGGCTGCAAGGAATACTACTTTTTTCATAGTGTTTTCTTTTTAGTTTCTTTGTTGTTGATAATAATTAAATTAAGTTCCATCAAAGTGATATTGTTGTTGTGGAACGACAATGCAAAAATACGGATAAAAGTTGATTCCTCAAAATTTTTAACATTTGGGTCTTGTTTGGTAGTCCTCGCAGCATGTGTATGACGAGGACTCTGCCGAGACTTGGCAGTGCAAAATGGTCCGGGGAAGGCGGAGGGCTTGGGCTGTTCAGGCTGACTCTTCTGTGGAGTCGGTCGAGGGTGGGGGAAGCGTGACGAAGTCGCCGTGGGCTTGAACATGCTCGATGAGCTGGGCATAGAATCGGTGGCGGGACAGGGTTTCGGCGTTGCCGACGATGATAAGTTTCATGCGGGCGCGGGTGATGGCCACGTTCATGCGGCGGAGATCGTTGAGGAAGCCAATGGTGCCTTGGTCGTTGTCGCGCACCATGCTGATGATGATTACGTCGCGCTCCTGCCCTTGGAAGCCGTCGACTGTGCCCACTGAGATTTGGCGGTAAAGGCGGCGGAAGAATTTCTGCCATTTGAGCAGGCGGCGGATGAGGCGCACCTGCGCCCGGTAGGGCGATATGATGCCGAAGTCGACGCGGTCGTCCTGAATGCGGGTGAGGCCAATCGTCTCGACATAGTCGCGCAGCACGTGGATGAGCATCCGTGCCTCCTCGGCATTGGAACGGCTGAGGGACCGGCTCTGCCTTTCGCCGAAGCCGCAAAGCGAGGTGTCGATCCAGGTGAGCGGGGTGTCAATCGGCGACACCAGCCGCGAGGCCACCTGGGGCGCGGCTTTGAGCTGGCCGTGGTAGAACCAGCGCGAGGGGAAGTCCATGATGTCGCTGTTCATGCGGTACTGCGTGGTGAGGAGACTGACGCACGAGGGTTTGGCCTTGGACACCATCTGCATCAGCGTGCGGTCCAGACCCCCGCGTGCGGCTTCGGGGCATTTGACTGTGGGGGGAAGCTGCATGTGGTCGCCACAAAGCACCACGCGGTCGGCCTTAAGCACGGCGGCCCAGCAGGCGGGCTGCAGGGCTTGGGCGGCCTCGTCGATGAAAAGGGTGGGGAAATGGCGGCGCTCCAGTATGCGGTATGCGCTGCCGATGAGGGTGCAGGAGATGACGCGGGCTTGGTCGAAGAGGTCGGCCTGTATTTTGATTTCCAACTCGGTGGCGCGGTTTTTGAGTTTGGCCAGATGGTCTTTCTGCTTGTGGGTTGCTTCCGTTCCGTGCGCCCCGTGGAGGGTGCGGCGGATGTTCCACAGCTCGGCATAGTCGGGGTGGTTGGAGAACCGGCGTTCAAAGCTGCATTCAAGCATTGCGTCGCTCATGCGCAGGGGATTGCCGATACGGAGCACATTCACCCCCCGGCGGGATAGTTGCTCGCTGATCCAGTCGACGGCCGCATTGCTGGGGGCGCAGACCATGACCTGTGTTTCGCGTTGCAGGGTCTCGATGATGGCTTCCACCAGGGTGGTGGTCTTGCCCGTGCCGGGAGGCCCGTGGACGATGGCCACCTCCATTGCTTCCACCACCTTCTGTATGGCTTGCTGCTGGCTGTTGTTGAGCCAGGGGAAGGAAAGTTTGGGCAGATGGCGGAACTTTGGCTGCAGTGGGCCTATGAGGGTGTCGCGCAGGTGGACGAACTTCTCGTTGTCGCTGCGCATGGCCGCGCTGAGGGCGTCGAGCATCACTTCGTAGCTGGTGGTGTCAACGGCAGTTCGGATACCGAGCATCTTGGTCTGCACGGCCGAGCGCAGCGACTGCAGCGCGGCATAGCTGGGCACTGCCACTGTGACAGAGGCTGCGTCCACCTGTTCAATATAATATTGATGCGGAAGGTCTCGCACCTGCGAGCCATTGTCCGAGCGATAGAAGAAGGCGATGGGCTTTCCGGGTTCGAACTCGGTCTCAGGCTCGTCCTCATCCACCTCGAAAGTTATGCGGGCCACCATCTGGTCCAGGGCGTTATAGCTTATGTCCCCCACCGTCACGGGATAGCGGCATGCGGCCTCCTGCACTCGGCTGCCCATCGTGTCCAGGGCCAGGCTGCGGGCATAGGATTCTTGTTCATATTGCATCTCTGTGCGGAGCAGCGTGGCTTGTTTTTGTAGTTCGGAAATAGGTGATAGTTGTTCCATAAAGCGCTCCCCTAACGGCGAAAACATAAAAATATTTTGCAATGATTTGCTCAATCAAATAAAATGTGTATCTTTGCAATGTGCCTTACACTCCGTGCGTAAGGTGGAATAATTTGTTTATCAATGTAATAAAAGACAACAAGCAGTTTATATTAATCCAAAATTAATCCAAAAATAAGGAGTTTTCATATGACGAAAGTAAAATCATTAGCTGACCTCAAAGCCATGAGAGAGAAGCTTCAGTCGAATCTTGACATTCGCGAGAAAGCCGAACATCCCGAGTCGCTTGTGCAAATCAAAGTCGCTATGGCCACCTGCGGTATCGCCGCCGGAGCCAAGCAAGTTATGGAACACATGATGGCTAAGGCTGAAGAGCTCAAGATTGCCGCTGTTTTCACACAGACTGGTTGCATGGGCTATTGCCATGCCGAACCCACACTGGAAGTGCGTGTCCCAGGTAAAGACCCCATCGTTTTCGGTCACGTCGACAACGACCGTGCTGACGAGATTTTGACCAAGTATGTCATGAATGGCGAACTGGTTGAGGGCATCATCCCTGTGAATTACGAAACTATCGACAAATAAAGCGGAGGACACACTATGGCAAAGTACAAAATGCATGTTCTCATCTGTGGCGGTACTGGATGCAAATCCAGCAACAGCTTGGATATCATCGAAAACTTCCACACTATTCTTAAAGAGAAGAACCTCCAGGACGAAGTCCAGGTCATCAAGACCGGTTGCTTCGGCTTCTGCGAGAAAGGCCCTATCGTCAAGATTATGCCCGACAACACTTTCTACACCCAGGTCAAGCCTGAGGATGTGCGCCGTATTGTCGAAGAGCATCTTATCAAAGGCCGTAAAGTCCCCGAGCTTCTCTACATGAACCCGGAGAACAAGGAGCACGTCAGCGACTCCAAACACATGGACTTCTACAAAAAGCAAATCCGTATCGCCCTGCGCAACTGCGGTTTTGTTGATCCCGAAAATATCGAAGAGTGCATCTCCCGTGGCGGCTACGAGGCTTTGGCCAAGTGCCTCACCGAGATGACCCCTGAGCAGGTCATCGCCGAGATGAAAGCCTCCGGTCTCCGTGGCCGTGGCGGCGCCGGCTTCCCCACCGGCTTGAAGTGGGAACTCTGCGCCAAGAACAAGGCCGACCAGAAGTACGTCATCTGCAATGCCGACGAGGGCGACCCCGGTGCCTTCATGGACCGTTCCATCCTGGAGGGCGACCCCAACAGCATCGTCGAGGCTATGGCCATCTGCGGCTACGCCATCGGCGCCAGCAAAGGTCTGGTCTACATCCGTGCTGAATATCCCCTTGCCATCGAGCGTCTGAAAATCGCCATCGGCCAGGCCCGCGAATACGGCCTCCTCGGCGACGACATCCTCGGCACAGGCTTCAACTTCGACATTGAGCTCCGCTACGGTGCCGGCGCCTTCGTCTGCGGCGAAGAGACTGCCCTCATCCACTCCATGGAAGGCCAGCGTGGCGAACCCACCCTCAAACCCCCGTTCCCCGCTGTCAGCGGCTACATGGGCAAACCCTCCAACGTCAACAACGTCGAGACCTTTGCCAACGTGCCCGTCATCATCACCAAGGGTGCCGAGTGGTTCAGCAAAATCGGTACCGAGAAATCCAAAGGCACCAAGGTGTTCGCCCTTGCCGGCCAGATCAACAACGTTGGCCTGATTGAAGTACCCATGGGCATCACCCTCCGTGAGATTATCTACGAAATCGGCGGCGGCATCAAAGACGGACGTCAGTTCAAAGCCGTCCAGACTGGTGGCCCCTCCGGCGGCTGCTTGACTGCCAAGCACCTCGACACCGCCATCGACTACGACAGCCTCGTTGCCGCAGGCTCCATGATGGGTTCCGGCGGTATGGTTGTCATGGACGAGACCAGCTGTATGCCTGCCATCGCCAAGTTCTATCTCGAATTCACCTGCGAGGAGAGCTGCGGCAAATGCTCGCCCTGCCGTATCGGCAACAAGCGCCTCTGCGAAATCCTTGAGAAGATTACCGACGGCCGCGGCACCATGGAAGACCTCCAGGAGCTCCGCAACCTCGCCTCTGTCATCAAGGACACCGCCCTCTGCGGCCTTGGCCAGACCTCACCCAACCCCGTCCTCTCCACCCTCGACAACTTCTGGGACGAATACGTCGAGCATGTGGTCGACAAGAAATGCCGTGCCGGCGTCTGCAAGAAACTCATGCAGTACGTCATCGACGCCGAGAAGTGCATCGGCTGCGGCAAGTGCGCCAAGGGTTGCCCCGTCGAGGCCATCTCCCGTACCGACTATACCGCTCCCGGCCACAAACTGGCCTCCATGCGTATCGATGCCACCAAGTGCATCAAGTGCGGTGCTTGTATCAACAATTGTAAGTTTGGTGCCATCTCTGTTAAGTAATTAATAATATGGTCGAAAAGGTTCAGAAGATTTAAGAGGTTTAGACCGGGGTACACTCCCCAAACCTTTAAAACCTTTAAAACCCTTAAAACCTTTAAACCCAAAACAACGAAAAATGATTAATCTCACAATAGATAATAAACCGGTTCAAGTTCCTGAAGGCACCACCATCCTCAAAGCTGCCCGCATGAACGGTATCGACATCCCCACCCTCTGCTACTTCGAGCTTGATGGGATGAAATTTGAAAACAAACCTGGCGGATGCCGCGTCTGTGTCGTCGAGGTCAAGGGTCGTAGAAACCTTGCCCCCGCCTGCGCCACCGACTGCATGGAAGGCATGGAGGTCTTCACCCATACCGCCCGCGTAATCAACGCCCGCAAAACCGTGGTCGAGCTCATCCTCTCTGACCACCCCAACGACTGCCTCCAGTGCGAAAAGAACGGCGACTGCGAACTCCAGTCTCTCACCAAACGCCTTGGCATCAAAGAAATCCCCTTCAAAGGCGAACAGTCACACTATCGCAAAGACAGCACCCTCAGCGTCTACCGCGACATGGACAAGTGCGTCATGTGCCGCCGCTGCGAGACCATGTGCAACAAGTTCCAGACCGCCGGTGCCCTCAGTGGTGTCAACCGTGGCTTCCAAGCCGTTGTGGCTCCCGCTTTTGAGCAGAACCTCGGCGACAGCAGCTGCATCAACTGCGGCCAGTGCGTCCAGGTGTGCCCCGTCGGCGCCCTCACCCTTGTCGACAACATCAGCGATGTCCTCAAGGCCATTGCCGACCCCACCAAGAAAGTCATCGTCCAGACCGCTCCCGCTGTCCGCGTAGCCCTCGGTGAAGAGTTCGGCATGAAACCCGGCGAAATCGTCACCGGCAAGATGGCCGCCGCCCTCCGTCGTCTCGGCTTCGACAAAGTGTTCGACACCGACTGGAGCGCCGACCTCACCATTATGGAAGAAGGCACCGAACTCCTGCAGCGCCTCGGCAAAGCCCTCAAGGGCGAGAAAGTGGCCCTGCCCATGTTCACCTCCTGCTGCCCCGCCTGGGTGGCCTTCTACGAGAAGAACTTCCCCGACCTGCTCGAATACCCCTCCACCGCCAAGTCGCCTCAAGGCATGTTCGGTGCTGTGGCCAAGAACTACCTTGCTCCCAAACTGGGTGTCAAACGCGAAGACCTCGTCGTCGTTTCCATCATGCCCTGCCTTGCCAAGAAGAGCGAGCGCGCCCGTGAGGAACTCAGCGTCAACGGCGATCCCGATGTCAACTTCGTCCTCAGCACCCGCGAGCTGGCCCACATGATTCGCCAGTGCAACCTCAACCTCAACGACATGCCCGAAGAGGACTTCGACAATCCTCTTGGCCAGTCCACCGGTGCCGGTGTCATCTTCGGCGCCACGGGTGGTGTCATGGAGGCCGCCCTCCGCACCGCTTACGAAGTCCATACCGGCAAGACCCTGCCGCGCATCGACTTCGAAGAGACCCGCGGATTCCAGGGCATCAAAGAGGCTACCATCGATTTCGACGGCTTCCCGCTGAAGATTGCCGTGGCCTACAGCCTTGCCAACGCCCGCATCCTCATGGAGCAAGTGCGCAACGGCAACCCCAACGGCTACCACTTCATCGAGGTCATGGCCTGCCCCGGCGGCTGCATCGGCGGCGCCGGCCAGCCCTACCACCATGGCAACAGCGATATCATCCGCAAGCGCATGGAAGCCATCTACCGCGAAGACGTCGGCAAACCCATCCGCAAGAGCCATGAGAACCCCGACATCATCGCCATCTACAAAGAGTACTACGGCGAGCCCTGCGGTCACCTCAGCCACGAACAGCTGCACACCCACTATTTCGACCGTTCGGACAAAATCGAGTCAACAAAGTAAAACATAATCAGTGAGAAAGTGACCGGCCACCCGCGGTCCCCCGCCGTCGCCGGTCACCCCTCACCCAAACAGAACAATAAAAAATGGCTAACATCAAGTTATCTGAAGAGAAGATTCAAGTTATCAAAGACATTGCCAAGTCTTTCAATAACCAGGCTGGTGAGGTCATCAACGTCCTCCACCAAGTTCAGGGCAAATTCGGCTACCTGCCCGCCGAAGTCCAGGAAGTTGTGGCTCACGAGCTCAACATCCCCGTGTCCCGCGTTTACGGCATCGTCTCTTTCTACAGTTTCTTCACCATGAACCCCAAGGGCGAACACCCCATCGACATCTGCCTGGGTACCGCCTGCTACGTGCGTGGTGCCGAGAAAGTGCTTGACGCCTTCAAGCGCGCCCTCAATGTGGAGATTGGCAAGTGCACCCCCGATGGCAAATTCTCGCTGAACACCCTCCGTTGCGTCGGTGCCTGCGGTCTGGCCCCCGTTGCCATGATTGGCGAAAAGGTCTACGGCCGTCTCACCCCCGACATGGTTCCCGGCATCATTGCCGAGTACAACGCGTAATTTTTTACCTGTTTTCATATTCAAAGCCCCTGCGCCCTGTGGGGGCTTTTTTCCTGTATCATTTATGGCCCTGACACAAGAACTCCAATGGGTGGCCGCCTACACCTCGCCCCGTGCCGAGAAAACCGTCACCGACCGCATCTCAGCCGAGCTGCATCTTCAAACCTACCTTCCCCTGCACCACGTCCTGCGGCGGTGGTCCGACCGTGTTAAAAGCATCCAAGTGCCACTCATCCCCTCCTACACCTTCGTCAAGATGCGCGAGTGCGACCTTTGGCGCGTGCGCGATATCAAGGGGGTGTGCGGTTTTGTATCCTTCCCCCATACGGGCATCGCCTCCATACCCGAAGCCGACATGCTCAACCTGCGCCGCTTTGCCGAGTCGAAGGCCGAAGTCCACGTCCACAACCTCGACCAGCTGCATGTCGGAGCCTACGTCAAAGTGGTGGAAGGCGAATTCGCCGGCATGGAAGGCCGTATCGTGCGCGATGAACACGGCGGCAATTTTGCCGTCGAGATTTCGGGCCTCAACCTCTACCTCTCCGTCACCCTGCAGCAGGAGTTGCTCCAGGCCATCGACCCGCCCAAAACCGAGCGCGTGGGTCTGCTATATAAGTAAGTCCTTGGTTCCCAATTTTGGCACATAGTGCACGCCCCCCTCGCGGTAGTAAGCGTGGCTCTCGCCGGGTGCAATGGTTTTCAGCTCAATCCGCTCGGCGCCTTTGCCGATAGCCACAATCATCAGCGGTGTGAGCGGCAGTTCCAGTTCGCGTACAATCTCGTTGCGGTTGAACGCCCCTATCGCCAAGCCGTTCAGTCCCATCTCCACCGCCTTCAGCAGCATACTCTGCATCGCGATGCCCAGATCAATGTCAACCATCTTGCTCTCTTCCACCGTGGAGCAGATAACGATAAACGCCTCTGGCTCCGTGCCGGGCAGGGGCAAGTGCAGCTCGGGCAGGGCGGCCCCCAACTTTATGTTCCGCAGCACCTTGTCGGCTCCCGTGTCGCGCGTCACCAGCCGGAAGCGCAGCACCTGCTGGTTGCGGGCCGACGGCACTTTGCTGCACACCCCGACAATGCGTTCCAGCTCCTCGCGTTTCACCACATAGTCTTTGTTGTATCCGCGCTGGCTGCGGTTGCGCAGCAGCAGCTCGTCGAGGGTGTGTCCCACCCGTTTCACCTTGGTGCGGCCCGAGCCGAACACCTCGTCGTAGCGTTTCTCCAAGTAATTGTCTGCCATAGTGTGTTTGTTTTCTTGCTGTTGACGGTCTCGGTCTGCTGGCCGGCCGTTTTGCAAAGATACATTTTTTTTCGCAATCGGCGTGTTTCCGGCTTGGCGTGTGGCGCCAGGCCGGCAGGTTGTGGACTGCAGGCGTGGTCTCGCTTCGCTCGCCCCGCGGCTGCTGGGCATTCGGCAGGTGTCAAATTCTCCCATGCGGGAGGTCGGAATGTCGTAGAAATGTGATAGGCGGAGCGTCAAACGAGCGGACCTGGGGCGGAACCCATTTTTAAGAAATGAAGGCTGCTGAGTTGGCCGCATAGTTGCGCCAGCGTTCCAGTGCCGCCGCCATGTCGGGCGGGAGGGGGCTTTCGAAATGTACGTGCTGGCCGGTGGCGGGGTGTTCAAACCCGAGGGTTTGGGCGTGGAGGGCTTGGCGGGGCAGGATTTTGAAGGTGTTTTCGACAAATTGTTTGTAGTGCGAGAAGGTGGTGCCCTTCAGTATGCGGTCGCCGCCATAGGCGGCGTCGTTGAAGAGGGGATGGCCAATATGGCGCATGTGGGCGCGGATTTGGTGGGTGCGTCCGGTTTCGAGTATGCATTCCACGAGGGTGACGTAGCCGAAACGTTCCATCACCCGCCAGTGGGTCACGGCGTTCTTGCCGCGGTCGGGGTCGTCGGTGACGTGCATCACGCGGCGGTCCTGCGGCGAGCGTTCCAGATTGCCGATAATGGTGCCGCTGTCTTCGTCGAAGTTGCCCCACACCAGGGCGTTGTATTTGCGCTCGATGGTGTGGTAGAAGAATTGGCGGGCCAGGTGGGCTTGGGCGTCGTCGTTCTTGGCTATGAGTAGCAGCCCCGAGGTGTCCTTGTCGATGCGGTGGACGAGGTGTGGCTCGACGGGTGTGCTGCCGGGTGCGGCCTGGCTCTGGAAATAGTAGAGGAGGCCGTTGAGGAGGGTGCCGTGGTAGTTGCCGAAGCCGGGGTGGACGACAAGGCCGGGCTGTTTGTCGACTACCATCACGTCGTCGTCTTCGTAAACGGAGCGGAAGTCGACGGGTTCGGGCAGCAGTTCGGTGTCTGGCGGCGGTTGGGGCAGGAGGATGCTGATGGTGTCGCAGGGTTTGACTTTGTAGTTGGATTTGGCTGGGTGGTCGTTGACCAGTACGCATCCGGCTTTGGCGGCGGCCTGGATTTTGGTGCGCGACACGTTTTCGAGCCTCATTTGTAGGTATTTGTCCATCCGCTGCATGGTCTGGCCTTTGTCGACTATGATGCGGTGGCGCTCGAAGAGTTCGGTTTCGTTTAGGTCGGGGGTCTCTGGTGCGGGGTTGGGGGGCAGGGGGGTGGTGGTTTGAGGTGTGGGCATGGCGGTGTGTGATAAGGGTGGTGGATGGGTGTGGCGGCGGAGGCCGTGACTATGGGATGATTATTTTTTGCGCTGTGTTGTTGCCGAGCCGGACGAGGTAGAGGCCGGCGGGCAGGGGCTGGGTGGTGCTGCGCGAGGGGCCGTCGGGGGTACGCGATTGGTGGACGGGCTGCCCTTTGAGGTTGTAGACGGTGAGGGGTGCGGACTGGCTGGTTTCGATGGCAATACGGCTGCCGAGGGCGTAGATGCGGGGCGCGGAGGGGTCGGGCGGGGTGGAGCCGAGGGTGGCGCGGTGGCCGAAGGCGGGGCGCAGCATGAGGGCTCCGCGCAGGATGGTGGTCTGCCATTCGGAGCCGGTGAGGTAGAGGATGTGGGACGAGGCGTCGTTGTTGCGGTCGAACCCCAGGTTGATGAAGTCGGCTGAGGTTTGCTGCAGGCCTACGTAGATGGTGCCGGAGCAGATCAGGGGCTCGTCGAGCAGGTAGCGGACGTAGCGGTTGAAGCCGTCGAAGAGGGGTTTGCGCCGCTCGCTGTCCTGGTAGATGATGTTGCCGGGGTGGCCGTTGTTGTCGTCCCAGACGGTGATGTAGAATCGGATGGCGCTGTTTTCGTTGGCGAAGGTGCGGTTGAAGTAGAGGTGGAGGGCGGTGAGGGTGTCTTCGGCGTTGAGTGTGAAGCGGACGGCCAGTTTGACGTTGGGGGTGGTGGAGTTGAGGCCGTAGCCGTTTTCGGGTGTGCCGTCGTCGTAGGCATAGTAGTTGTCGAATATTTGTGTGTGGACGAGGGTGTCGTTCTGTGTGTGGTTGTCGCCGCCCACGCCTTCGCGCAGCGCGTGGGTGACGGTGTAGGTGGCGGGTTGGCGGGTGGTGGCCACGGGCAGGTTGATGCTGAGGGCGGGGCGGGCGTGGGCGGGCGAGGTTTGGTAGGAGTGGCCGTGCCAGAAGACAGGTGCGTTTTCCATGCCTCCGTTGTAGGAGGCGAGGGTTTGGCCTTGGTGGTCGGCGACGGTGTAGCCATAGGTGGTGGCCAGCTCTTCGCTGAAGAGGTTGGTGATGGTGAGGGGCAGGGTGTCGCGCAGCTCGGCGGGGGTGAACTGGCGTGCGGGCATGGCTTGGTAGTGCCGCAGCAGTGAGGGCGCGGGGTTGACGAAGGCTACGTCGCGCGAGGCGGTGTCGTTGTGGCGGCGGCCTATGTTGATGCTTACGTAGTCGATGTTCCATTGGTCGGCATTGCTGAGGAGGCCGGCTTTGTTGTGGTTGTCGAGGGTGCAGATGTTGTAGAATCGGAATTGGAAGCCGGAGCGGAGGTATTTGGTGTCGCGGATGGGGATGTCGTGGAATTGCCAATAGGAGCCGGTGCGGGCGTGGAGTGTGTCGGCCGGGATGCCCGGGGTGGCCCAGACGCGCTCCCATTGTTGGTCGGAGGGGTTGAAGAATTCAAGTATGAGTGAGTCTTGCGGTTCGGGGGTGTCGCCCACGCGTTCCCACATGTTGCCATAGCCGCCGCCGGGGAGGTAGAAGAAGCTGAAGTAGATGGAGTCGGAGGGGGCAATGGGGCGGGCGTAGGGGTGGAAGAGGGAGTCGAGCCGGATGGGGCGGGAGAGGAGTGTGTCGCCGCTGAAGGACTGGCCGGTGGCGGTGGGGTAGAGGTTGCCTTGGCTGTCGAAGGCGTCGAGGGTGGCCATGCCGAGGGTGGGTGGCAGTGGGGCGTAGCCTTGGTTGACAAGGGTGCCGCCGAGGTGCCAGAGGTTGGCGGAAAGGGTGGGACGGCTGAAGTCGTCGAAGAAGGGCAGCTCAACGGGGGTGTCGCTCTTGGGCGCCGGGCTTCCGGGATGGCGCAGGGGGAGCAGCACCTCTTGGGCGGCAAGGGTGCCGCAGAGCAGCACGGTCAGGAGTATGGCGGTGAGGCGTTGCATGTTACCAGTCCCAGCCTTCGTCAAAGTCGAGGTCTTCTTCGGTGGTGTAGTAGTCTTCGTATTCGTCGTATGGGGTTTCGAATATTTGGGTGGAGTCGACTTTGAAGTTGGAGATGATGCGTTCAATATCGGCTTCGGTGGCGTCGCAATACCACATTTCAACAGTGGTGCCGAGGGGGTAGCGGGTTACGCCTGTGTAGTCGGGGTAGAGTTTGTAACACACGGCGCTGTTGCGGTTGGTGACTCCTTCCCAGTGTTCGGCGCCGACGTTGAGCGAGGCGGACAGGATGCCGCGGCGTGCTTTGGCGGGGGCTTGCCCGATGACGAAGGGGACACGGGTGCCGACGGGTTTGTCGCCGATGCCGACGGTGAGGTCGACGGCGGCTCCCTGGTCCATCTTCTCGCCCGCGTAGACCATCTTGCCTTTGCAGGTGGCTTCGAGAATCATGTTGCGGTAGGGGCTGTCGACAAATTTGAGTTTGCCACAGCGCAGCCCGGCGGCTTCGAGGGCCGAGACGGCACTGCGCACGGTCATGTTGGAGAGCTCGGGCAGTACCACGTCGGAGGGGGCGAAGGTGGTGACGGTGACGTAGACTTTGCGGTGGGTCTTGACCATGGTGCCGGGTTTGGGGTCTTGCTGTATGATGATGCCGCCCTCTTTTTCGGCATCGTAGACGGAGTCGATGACCACATAGGTGAAGTGGAGGGGGTTGTCGTGTTTGAGCTGGGCGAGGGGTGTGCCGCAATAGTCGGGCAGTTCGTATTCTTTGCCCTGCCGCGCGATGGCTTTGATGAGCATGAAGGCCAGCACGATGATGACTATCGAAATCACCAGCATGTAGAGCAGGTGTTTGATGAGCGGGTGTTGTTTGAAGAAGTCCTTGTTCATAATTGTTTGTATTAACGCGGAAGGTTGTGTTTTATTGTCTGGGTGCGGACAGGATTTGCAGTGCCGGGATTAACGGACAATCTCGCCTTTGAGGGTGGCGGCGGTGCAGTCGGTCACTTTGACTTGGATGTATTGTCCCGGACGGGCGTCCTGGCGGTCGAAGACGATGACTTTGTTTTGGCTGTTGCGGCCAAAGAGTTGTTCTTTGCTGCGGTGCGATTCGCCTTCGACCAGCACTTCGAATGTTTTGCCCACTTCCTTGCGGTTGTTCTCAAGGGCTATCTGTCCTTGGAGGGCTATGATTTCTTCCAGCCGCCGGGTTTTCTCGGCGTCGGGGATGTCGTCATGCAGGTGTTTGGCGGCATAGGTGTCTGGACGCATGGAGAATTTGAACATGTAGGCGTAGTCGTAGCGTACTTTGCGGAACATGTCGAGGGTCATTTGGTGTTCCTCTTCGGTCTCGGAGCAGAAGCCGGCTATTACGTCGGTGGTGATGGAGCAGTCAGGCATATAGCGGCGTATGGCGGCAATGCGGTCGAGATACCAGGCGGAGTCGTAGTGGCGGTTCATCAGTTTGAGCATTCGGTCGCTGCCGCTCTGTACGGGCAGGTGGATGCATTTGCAGATGTTGCTGTGTGCGGCCATCACTTCCAGAAGGCGGTCGCTGAGGTCTTTGGGGTGGGAGGTGGCGAAGCGCACGCGCAGCAGGGGGCTGATGGAGGCCACGCGGTGCATCAGTTCGGGGAAGTCGACGGGGGGGAGGCCCTCAGCGGGGCTTTGGAAACGGTAGGAGTTGACGTTCTGCCCCAGGAGGGTCACCTCCTTGTAGCCTTGGTCGAAAAGGCTGCGGGCTTCGGCCACGATGGTCTGCGGGTCGCGGCTGCGCTCGCGGCCACGGGTGTAGGGCACTACGCAGTAGGCACAGTAGTTTTGGCATCCCCGCATGATGGATATGTAGGCCGAGATGCCGTTGGAGCCAAGCCGGACGGGTTCGATGTCGGCATAGGTCTCGGTGGTGCTGAGTTCGGTGGCGGCGGCTTTGGTGCCGGATTGGCACACGCGGGCCAGTAGGTCGGGCAGTTGGCGGTAGGCGTCGGGTCCTGCCACAAAACTGACGTTCTCTTCTTCGACCATCAGCTGGCTCTGGAGCCTCTCGGCCATGCAGCCCAGTATGCCGATGCGCACTTGGCGGTGGCGCTGTTGGAGGGCGCGCAGTTCGTGCAGACGCTTGCGGATGCGCTGCTCGGCGTTGTCGCGGATGGCGCAGGTGTTGATAAGGATGTAGTCGGTGTTCTCGATGTCGTCAACAACGGTGTAGCCCTCTTTCTGCAGCAGGGAGGCTACAATCTCGCTGTCGGCGAAGTTCATCTGGCATCCGTAGGTTTCGATATAGATGTTAGGCATGATAGTGTGGCGGTGAGGTTTGATAAATGATTGGCTATTATTTATTGTTCCAATACGATGACTTTGCTGGCCGGAAGATTGCCGATGCGGACGATGTATAATCCCGGCCGCAGGGGTGAGGATTCGGTGCGGCGGATGGTGTGGTCGGAGCCGCTGCCTACCAGCAGGACTGGTTGCCCCAGCATGTTGTATATTGCTATGGGCAGGGCCGCAGGCGCTTCGGCCACGATGCGGCTGCCCAGGGTGAAGACACGTGTGGCGGGGCTCTCGGAGGGTTCTGTGACGCCTACTGCCTCGCCGGGTGCAAACTCGGCTGTCAGCAGCGTGCTGGCCTCGACATGGATGGTGTGGGGATTCTCTGTCGCCCCGTCTGACCACCGCACAAAGTGGTAGCCCTCGGCAGGAAGTGCGCCCAGCTGGACGGCGGTGCCGTAGGGGAAGAGTCCGCTGCCGGCGGCTTGGCCCATGAGCGGGTCGGCGGTTTGGACAGTGAGGGGAAGATAAGAGGTGGTGTCGTAGGGGAAGGGTTCGCGGATTATGACGAAGAAAGTGTCGTGTTCGTCGAGGGGCAGCCACAGCGTGTCGCGCAGCACATGGAGGAGCGTGTCGCGGACATGCAGGTGGAGGGTGTCGCGCAGGGTGAGCGTAACGGTGTCGTGCAGGGTGATCCATACCGTGTCATGCACCACGATAGTGTCGGTCACGGCGACGATGGCTTTTTCGCCGCTCTCTTTCGTGCGGTCGGCAAAGTGGGCGTTGAACATCATGTCGCTTGTCACGGTGATGGTGCGGGGATTGTCTCGGTTGCCGTCCATCCAGTGGTCGAAGCGGTAGCCAGGCAATGCGATGGCGGCGATTTCCAGCCGGGTGCCTTCCAGGAAGAAGCCACTGCCGGAAGTCCTGCCCCGCGAAGCCTCGTTGGGCAGGATGGCCACCTCATGCAACGGCGGGGCGTAGGGCATAGTGTCGAGGGCTGTCCGCTCCACAGTGTCGACGATGCTGAAAAAGAGCGTGTCGACCACATGCGTGCTGAGCGTGTCGTGTTGAACAGTGGTGACGGTGTCGTGCAGCCAGACCACCATCGTGTCGGTCACGCTGCGGTAGGCGGTGTCCTGCACGTGGACGAAGACCGTGTCGCGCACCAGCGTGTCGGGGCCCAGCGTGTCGCGCAGCACGATGTCGTCCACCAAAAGGCGGTAGGCATAGTCGGAGTAATAATTGAGGGCTACGTATCGGGCCTGGGGCGGAATGGTGACCACCCTCTGTTGCCAGCCGTCTGCA
>OCTW011068823.1_pt1 | contig 15198 bp, 6 predicted proteins | sample 1539671 | NCBI WGS metagenome assembly OCTW01 (sample SAMN02144230, study PRJEB22623) | gut metagenome | biome: sheep rumen | host: Ovis aries | place: New Zealand
GTGGGATCATTCCTTTGCCGCATCAGCTTCATGTGCTGAATCGCGCCTTGGAGACAAATCATATCCGTTATATCCTGGCGGATGAGGTTGGCTTGGGAAAGACCATAGAAGCCGGCATGATCATCAAGGAGCTCAAAGCACGTGGCCTTGTTCGCCGTGTTCTGGTGGTGTGTCCTACTGGTCTGGTGACGCAGTGGGCGGCAGAAATGCAGGAAAAGTTCCATGAGCGTTTCCAGATGATTCTGCCGTCTGATTATGATACAATCCGTCGCCTCACGGACAGCGAGGATGTCTATGGTCAATATGACCAGGTAATCTCGCCGATGGATTCCATCAAGCCGATTGAAAAGCATGCTGGTTGGTCAGATGAGCGTGTAGAGAAATATAACGAGGAGCGGATCTACTCTATCATCAACAGTGGATGGGATCTGATCATCATTGACGAGGCACACCGTGTAGCCGGGTCCACAGGAGAAGTGGCCCGTTACAAACTGGGAAAGATGCTCTCCCAGGCAAGCCCGTATCTCCTTTTACTGTCCGCGACACCGCACAATGGGAAAACAGAAGCCTTTCTTCGGCTGGTGCGTCTGCTGGATGAGGAGGCATTTCCCAACACCAAGTCCATTGTAAAGGCGCAGGTTGCTCCCTATCTGATTCGAACCGAAAAGCGGGAAGCCATCGATAATTACGGTAACCGACTCTTTAAAAACCGCATTACGCATCTAGTGACGCTTCACTGGGATGAGCGGCATACCCTGCAGCGTGAGCTGTATGAGATGGTCAGCAGTTACGTGTCGAAAACCTACCAAAAGGCAATTAGGAATAAAAAGAAGAATATGTGCCTGATCTTTCTGTTGATCATCATGCAGCGCATGGTGACCAGCAGTACGGCAGCAGTAAAGCAGAGTCTGGAGAAACGTCTGTCCGCTTTGCTTACCCAGAATACCAGGCTTGGCAGTCTGTCTGAGAGCGACCTGGAAGAACTGAACATCGAAAATGGCGTTGAGGAAGCACTGGAAGCGATTTCTCTGAACATGGAAGAAGAGATCGAAGAGCTGGAGCATATTATTGCCGTTGCCAAGCAAGCGGAATTTCAGAGCTTAGATGTCAAGGTGGATAGGCTTACAGACACACTGGATGCCCTGCTTAGTGAGGATAGAGACCAAAAGATTATTGTATTCACGGAATTTGTGGCCACACAGACTTACCTGAAAGAGCTTTTGGTCAATCGTGGTTACTCTGTCACTACACTGAATGGCAGCATGTCCGTGGAAGAGCGGGATGAAGCCCTGCGGGAGTTCCGGGAGAAGACAAACATCTTCGTTTCCACTGACGCCGGTGGCGAAGGCCTGAACCTGCAGTTCGCCAATATTATCATCAATTATGATCTTCCCTGGAATCCTATGAAAATCGAACAGCGATGCGGCCGCGCAGACCGAATCGGCCAGACCAGGGACGTTCATGTGTATAACTTCATTGTGGCAGATACGGTGGAGAACCGGGTACGGGAAGTTTTAGAGGAAAAGCTCTCGGTCATCATGCAGGAACTGGGAGTCGACAAATATTCTGATATCCTGGACGGCGAAGTCGCAGAAATGGATTTTACCGATGTATATATACGGTCCATTGGAAAACCATATAAGATAGAGGACAATCTCTATCCGGTTGAGTCCGAAATGAAGCAACAGCTGCAGAATACTCGGACATATAAGACGATTCTGCACGAAGATAAGGACCTGTCTGCGTTGGTTGGACAGAATTCGGGTTTTGACCTGGATGAATCGCTCCGGATGATGCTTGCCTATTATGATTGCTGGCAAGGACGCGAACTGAAGTTGTTGGACAGGGTCGGCATAACAGATCCGGAGATTACGAAGCACCTGAAGATAGATATTTTGCAGGACCGATCCGGCAAGCTGATGAAGGTTGCTATTGAGAGCTTCCCAAATGAGGCTGGATATTTCATGCTCTGGAAGCTTGCGGTGTCCAATGACGAAAATGATCAGCGGATCCTTCCGGTATTTATCAATGAAAACTTTGTGCTCCGCCCTCTTGCCGGAAAGCGGTTGATGGATGTTTTCCTGGATGCGAATTCCAGATTGGTGGTAACGCTAACAGATAATATTTCCAAGGACGTATATGACCGGCTTCGGGAGATGTCGGAGAATTTTGCCTACGAGTCTTTTGTTGAATTAAAGGATAAAAAGCTGCAGGCGAATCAGGAAAGCTATAACAAATACCAATATGCTTTGGAACTACGGGCTGAGGCTGCCGGGCAGATCGGCATCGAGAATATCCGCAGATCCAGGCTGAAAAAACTGGAACGGGAAAAGGCAGAACTGGAAGCTGCCTATAAAGCAGGAAGCGAGATCCTGCCTGATTTCCAGCTCGTATTACTGGCGCGATTGGAGGCATAACCGTGTTTGGCGATCTTGTATTCCGGATGGCATCCGGTGAATATGCAAACCAAATACTGTTGATCGATGAAGATCATCTGGAAAGCCGTACGAATTATAGTGAGGATTTTTTACAGCACGGATTTCAGGTCATTCGCTATACAAATGATTTGGACTTTCGTATTCACCATGGGGAGCAGTTAAAGGATAGCAATAACAAGATCGTAATTGTCGCGGATCCGAAACAGTATATTCCGTATGACATGCAAAAGCGTCTCTCTGCTTATGCGGTGTCACTCGCCAGATTGTTTCCGCGCTTAAATTGTGAAGCGCTGCGAGATATGTCCCGGATGGATTTTGATTTGATCTGCAGTGCTAGTAAAGAGGACTACGACAAGCATCCAAGTGTGGCGGAAACAGAATTCTTCATAAGGACGAAGGTCTATGGGCAGGCCAATGTGCAGCGATATTTGGTTAATGAATATGCTGAGCTGAAGAAGAAAGCCGAACAATGTAAGGATTATCGAGAGTGGTTCCTGATTGCTGAAACAAAGGCCAGGATCGACAGCATGTCGGTATTCTATGAGCTGGAGTTAGACACCAGTGAGATCAATCTGCTCTTTCGGGATTATATGCTGGAACAGTACAGCAAATTGTCCACACAGATGAATCCGGACACGCCGGTGCTGGTGTCAGGAGCTATGGAATATATGAAGGATCACAGTGACCGCTTCGTGATCATTGTGATGGATGGTATGTCAGAGTTTGACTGGAATATTCTATCTTCAACCTTTGCTGGATACCGTTACCGGAAAACATCGGCATTTGCCATGATACCGACGGTGACTTCTGTTTCCAGACAGTGCCTTTTAAGCGGGAAATACCCGCGAGAACTGATGAATCCCTGGACACAGAGCAAGGAAAAGTTGGAATTCACAGAGTGTGCGAAGAGACTCGGCTATACAGACAAGCAGATCAGCTATCAGCGGGGATATGATGCGGTATTTAGTTCTCTGGTTCGTTGCGGCGCTGTGATCATCAATGACATTGATGATATGGTTCACGGCCAAAAACAGGGACGTATTGGCATGTACAACGACATTGGCGTAATGGCAAAACAAAGAAAGCTGGCGGATCTGACAGGAAGATTGCTCTCTTGCGGCTTTGACGTATACATCACTGCAGATCATGGCAATACACCCCGGCAAGGCATGGGAAAACTGATGGGGACCGGTGTCGAGACTGAAACCAAAAGCCGGTGCATGCTGGTATTAAAGGATTTCGCGGATAAAGAAGGGCTAAAGGCAAAGTACAACCTTCTTGACTTTCCGAAGACCTATCTCCCGAAGGATTATGATTATCTGATTTGTGACGTGGGAGTTTCTTTCGATAGTAAGGGTGAGGATGTAATGAGTCACGGCGGCATTTCGATCGACGAATGTGTCGTGCCGTTCATCCAGGTAAAGGCGGAGGAGAATCATGGCTAAAATGGTGGGATTATCCAGGACGATCAAGCTTCCCTGGTTAAATAAAGCAGCGGAGCTATATGCCTCCGGCTGTGCAGAAGCTGAGGCAAAAGAACAGTTGAATGAATACTTATCTTTTGAGATCGAAAGTCCTACAGTGCTTCGTAAGACCCGAGAGATTCTTATGAATATTTGGTTCTACGGAGATGAAACGTCCAGGAAGCTGAAGGATACGGGAGTGGATCTCCTCAAAAAAGATGAGGATAATGCACTGCCGGTGCATTGGTGCCTGATGCTGAATACCTATCCTGTGTTTGCGGATCTCTGCAAACTGATCGGAAAAATGGCGGAATTTGAAGAGACCATGACTGTCAAGCAGATCCGCCAGAAATTGTTTGACGAGTGGGGAGAACGTACAACTCTCTTCCACTCACTGGATAAGCTTATAGCCACGCTCAAGGCCATCGGGGCGCTTGAAAATCCGAAGACCGGCAATTATATGGTGAAGAAGCATGAAGTAAAGAAGCCGGAAGTGGTCAATTATATGCTGAAGACCATGATGAAGGTAGATGGACAAGGGTACTATACATTTGAACAGATGGAAACTTCGGTATACCTGTTTCCATTTTTATATAGTGTGGACAAAGAAGCAATATTGACAGATGAGCGGTTTTGCCTAAATACATTTGGTGGAAATCGGACAGTGTCTTTGACCGAATAAGGATTTGATTACTCAGAAATATGATACGAAATGGAAGGACGCGCCATGAGCTATTCCCTGGACGAATTGTTCCAATCAGAAGAACAGCATAAAGAGGCTGTTTATAGACAATTTGATAAGCTCAAAGACGATGCCAGCAAAAGGGTCCATGATAGTGAGGCTTATGTAAAATCCGGATCTTATGAAGATCAGGATGCTTTTGTTGCGTATGGAGCCAGATCGGCTGCATGGCAAAACAGGCACCAGGTGGAATCTCTGATTCAGCGGCTATATGCACGCCCTTATTTTGCCCATATTGAGCTTCAAGAACAGGGATATGATGGCTCTGAGCATTTTTACTTGTCCGATAATGAATCGGTCGATGAAGTTATATCAATTGGCCAAAACGGTCATTTGGTGCCATTTAAGATGGATGCCAAACGTCCCATTACATCTGCGTTGTTTCACTGCTATCAGGCAAAGCATTCGGAGGAGGTTCGTTATTGGGTAAACGGGAATGAGCTCTCTTTTCTTACATTGCTGATCTGTGATGACGAAATTCGCAATAGGGAACTTCGAAATGTAATGCAGCTGTTCCCGGATCAAGATATTGTTTCTGTAAATGCCGATGAGTTGCTGGAGCAGATTTTGCAAGAAAACCGAAGCAATCCTATGCTTCGAAACATCATTGCTACGCTTCAGCAAAAGCAGTTTGAAATTATCGAGACTGATGTAGATAAAAGTTTTATCGTACAGGGCTGTGCTGGCTCTGGTAAGTCTCAGTGCTTATTCCACCGTTTGTTCTTTCTTAGGGATGTGCTGTCAGAGGATAGCTGGGAACATGTACTGTTGTTGACACCAACACAGCTGTTCCGAAATTATTCCGCAGATTTGATCCGCAGATATCAGCTTTCCAATATTAATGACTGCTCAATATCTGAACTGTACAGGACGTTGCTGGAACGATATGATCCCAGATTTCGAAACAGGCAGTATCAGTTTGAGTTTTCGGAGGAGTATTTACCGGATGGCTATTTAAAGACAGTTTATGATCCTGAGAATATCTCTCGGATAGACACAGAGATAGAGAAGGCACTCACAGGATATGTCGAGGCTGGATGCAAAGCGCTTGGCATTCCTATGGTGGAGGCCTTTAATGCCGCGATTATTGCCGATCTTGTAGAGCAATTGGAAACTGCTGTTGAGGAATTTGATAGTAGAGAATCTGTTTTACAGCAGGATTCTGAATACATTGAGTATCGCTCTCAATATGAAAAGGCACGGAAAGAACTGGAGTCTGCTCAGCAATCTTTAAGCAGGCTGACTAAGGAACATGAACAACTCGTCAATGACGAAGTAGAGGTCATAAAACTTTCAGAAGCATGGTCTGAAGCAGATAGGGAACGTTCAGAATGGATTGCGCAGAGGAAAAAACGTATTGAAACAGCAGGCAAAGCATTAGCACATTTCGATAAGGGACCTGGAGACGGTGCTGGGGTTGGTTCGCCTGGGCGATATATGCATCAGCTCTATATTCTCCGTGATTTAACGGAAGGGAAAACGTTTGAAGAGGATGAAGAGTACCTTCTTTTCCTTGATGATGAGTTCTGCGCACAAATGGAGCAGGATTTAAAAAAGAAAACTGGCGAGCAATCTGTAGAAGAGTATTTAAGTGGGTTGGCCAAGCGGAAAAAATCCATTGAGAATCGGATGGCCGTTCTAACAGAAGATTTAATTCAAAAAACAGAAACGGTGACACAGCTTGAAGAATGGCTGCGAAATAAGGCTGCCGAATATAAGGGAGAGCAATCGACATATGCTCTTCGGAGAGCCGATATGGAGAGAGCAAGATATTTTCTTTCTCGTATCGAAAGCAGTGTCTTTGAGCAGGAAGTATGGAAGGCCCTTGCTCCTGAAAAAGAACAGTTTGGCATTCGCACTTTAGATATTGAAGAATTCGGGGAAAATCGTCGGCGCGAGACTCGCATTTTGTATAAGGCGGACCTTTTGTTTTACGTAAAGATATACCATCGTCTGCATGGTATATCTTCGCTTCCGAGATATACATTGCTGTGTATTGATGAAGGCCAGGATTTGCACCAGGCGGATTATGAAATGCTTCAAACACTGTTTCCGGACGCCGCATTCAATGTGTTTGGAGATATCGATCAGGTTTTACATACTGCATGCGGGATAAGCAATTGGAAACAGGAAACCGGAATCAATACAGTGTTTCCGTTGGATCGAAACTATAGAAATGAAGCAAGCATAGTTGAATTCTGCAATCGGAAATTTGGTTGCAAGATGAAGTATATTGGCCAAGCTCAGGAGAAAAAGATGCCGAAGGAGCTTGATAGTATACGAGAAATTCTGCCTATTCTTAATGAAAAGAATGTTGTGGTGATCGTAAAGGATCGCTCGAGTTATGACCGGTTACATAAAATGATTGGAGACAATGTCCCGCTTGAATTCTTGGATACTAACTCGAATAGTTTATCCAATGACAAGATCCCCTGCTATTCAATATTTGCGGCTAAAGGTTTGGAATTTCCGGTGGTATTGGTTGTATCGGATGACATGACGAAAAATCAGCGGATTGTAGCATGTACTCGCGCAACAGAAAGGCTTTACTACTATGAGTAAAACACTGTCAGATAAAACATCAAGCCTTTCCATCGAGGCGATGAAGCCGGAGTTGGTTTCTGCTATAGAGAATATGTTGCAGGTTTTAAATATGAACCAGGTACCATCTCCGGATAGCTGTACGGCATTAAAGGCCTTGTTTCAACATTACATGGATGCGTTAGCAAGACGGCTCGAAGCGGAAACTGTGCAGGAATGTGATATTCAAATTGAGTTTACAGATGTTCCTGGAGAAGATGTAAAAAGCAATGATATTATTGCTGACTTGCTGCAGGATCCGGACGTGGTTGAAGCATTATGTATGCTTGGTCTTAGAAAGATTGCAAAAACGGAGGAACTTCCACTCTCTGAGGATCAGAACGCTGTTCTTATGAGCAAAGGTTACGTTGCTTCGTTAAAGATAATCTCTGACAACGAGAATACCTTTTACTTTGCACTAACTTCAAAGGGATGGCTCTGTTTTCAGAGAAGTTTCATCGTACAACAGCTGCGAAAAAGACTCGGATATACAGCGATCTTGTTACCCGAATGGCTGGCCGTTCCTCAGCTAAGATGGAATTCAATTGCCTATAAAAGAGCTATAGCTTTGCGGGACTACTACATAAGCACCGCACGGGCCAGAGATTTCCTGGTATTCTCGTTTCCAGAGAATACTCAGCTTCTTTTTGGATGTTCTGCTGACAAAGGCTCAGAGCTTGAATATACATGTGCAGTAATTGGGCATAATACTTTTACACACGATGAGCAGAAAACTTTACTGAAAGTTATTGGAGCGAAAGATGTGGCGAAAGTTACACTGATTTGCACCAATGAAATGGATGGTCGACATGTATTGGCAAATTTGAAATTATCATTTGCTCTTAAAGGTAAGGTAGATTTGATCATGATGGAGGAGAAGTATGAATAAGGATAATCCAACCCTTTTGAGGTTAAAAACAAACCTGAAGGATGCTTTGGGTCTCCTTCAAAGCGATTCTGAAATAACGGCAGACCTATATAGAGAAACTGTAGAAGACTTGGAAATGGTCAGGACACTGACTACAAAGGAGACCGTAGGGGAGGGACAAGTGAATATGAATTTTGAGGAGCTTGTGCGAGATTTTAATACATCCGCAAGTGATTCAACTACGCTCTTGCAGGAAATGCTGCATACGATTTCTTCAGGGCAGGTACCGGCAGATGCGGACGTGAAAGCATTTGACCAGAATATTCAGCGCCTGCGTGAAAGATATTCTTCCATTGAACGGTATGTATCCTCTCAGATTTTAGAAGAAGAGATGCCGGCTTCAGGTAGTCCGGTAGTGGAATTAGTTGAAGCTTTAAAGAACAGCAAATCGATACAATATCAGAAACAGCTTGATGCGATGCGTCAGACACTGGAATCATTTGTATCCGTGCGGTCCTTAATCGAGCGGTATGCCAATGCTCTCCGGCCCTACCAGGAGCAGGCCAAGAAACTGCTCTCTCAGATAATGGGATCGGAAGAAGTTGAATTGGATTCTTTGAAAGATGGTATGCAGGGTCCGATTGCATTTATGGATGCCCTTGGCTGCGAAGAATACGATTCAGAGGAAAACTATGAGAAACTGGAACTGATTTCGGAATTCTTCTCCAGTCAGGTACAGTTGGGTCTTGCTGGCAAAAAGTACTCTATTGACGCAGATACATTAAACGCAATCTCACTGGCAGAAGCAGTGGAGCCATCTGTTGAAGGTGGATCTGCAGAGGAGAAAAACATTACTGGCGCTGTTTCGGCGGAGACTGAAGGAACCAGTTCATCTGAGGTAAGTGTTGTGCTTCTGAAAACCGAGGAAAGTTCAGGAGATACATCGAGTGATACTACTACCGAGGAAACGACGGAGAATACAGAGGATGATGCAGCTTCTGAATCTGACGAGGAGGAAATCTCCAAATTTGTGAAAAAGCTCGAAGAGTATGGCGGGCTTATTCGTGATGGAGAGAACGTCGGCTTTATGACAAAAGATGTCAGTCCTTCGGAAGACAAGAAGATTACGGCCAGTGTCTTTTCGAATGAAGTTCGGAAAATGAACTTGCCGGCTGTCAAAAAGATAGCAGAATGGATAAGTAAGACAAATTGCGTCTCCATGGAATTTATGGCCTCCAATGGTATTCCGATGCAAATCGCAGACAGAAACCTTTCTGATCTGTTAAAGAAAGGTTTCTTGCGCCGTTACACATTGACTCCCGGTGGGAGTTTTTACTGCGCATCCCCTCGTTATATGAAAGCTATGGAGTCTAAAGAAGCCAGTAAGTTGGTAGGGCTCCGCCAGCGTGCAATGAAAGACTGGGGCGTGGATCTTGAGGATAAAGAAACAAGCGCAGCCGCAAGAGTCACTTTTATGAATCTCTTTTCGGATGCGTATAACGAAGCTAGAAACAATTGGACGGGGCAGCGTTTTACATCAACAGATGCCACCTATACAGATGCCTTCTGCTTCAGGATTTTTGACCCGGACACGCCCTCGATATGCGTTATGGCCGTTGGTGGATTCTGGGACAGTACAAAGGAATGCGACCAAGATTTCGATCTTATGCAGACTATATTCCAGGATTGTGAAGCAATTCCGTCGATAATCTTTGCCGGTATTGATATAGAGCGGGCGCAGGCGATCGCGTCCACATTTGTTGATGTACTCGATGTGGACCTTTCAAGGACTAAAGTTTATTTATACAGTCTAACAAATCAGACATATTACGATGCAGCCACTCACGAAGAAGCGGATGTGACAGATATCTATGCTCTTGATGAAAACGATAATGTAGATGAGACGGATGAAAGCATCGAAGCCGCTGAAGAAGTAAATGCCACCGAGAATGATGAGGCAGCTGATAGTCATGACATTACCTACGAAACGGATACTGTTGAAGGTGATGTGGAGGCGACTTCTAACAACGAGAATGCCGATATTATCCGAGAAGAGCAAGATTCATTAGCAACCGAAGAACCAACTGCGCCAGTAACGCCACTGCTTGAGCCTGTTAAGCCGAAGAAGTCTGAGTCGATTCAGGAATCCGTACCCGAGGAAGAAGTCAAAAGGAATATCTTCCAGATGCTTGCAGATAGGCGATTTTATGCTGCTGCTGCGTTTGCCAAAGCATGTGCACAGACCGATGAAGGAAGGAAACTATATGAACTCCTTGCTTATGCAGTAAACGATCCTATGGCGCACTGCGCTTATTCAGCTGAGAGCGCATTCCAGTTAATGTCGAAACGAAGCCTGTTTGATGATGCTATGGTGATTTCCGCAGCAATCCGGACATTTTTCTCGGATCAGATCCGATATGATTACCAAATTAAGGCGTTTTACGACGGTATCAAAGGCTATTCGATATTTAATCAGTTTCCGGCATTGAGCAATGTGCTTTATTCCTTAATGGAATTTAAAGACGTTAATAAAAAGGGAATGGATGCATATGCGGACTATCGTGCCAAGAGCCAGGCTGAACTAGAGGCAGAAATCACAAAAGTTCGGAACGAAGCAAACAATTTTTACGAGAATTTTGTGCTCAGCCGCAAGAAGGAAAATGCAAGCCAGAAGCGTTTCCTGGAAACGAAGAAGCTGATGTTCTCGGTGAATAGTGAATTTGGCTTCCATATCAAAGCGATTGTTGACGGGGATAGAGAGATGCTGCCGTTAACGGTGGAATTTCTGCAGAAGGAATTCCTCAAAGATGACGGTAATATCTCAGAGGAATCTATCAACCCGGATAAGGTGTGGGAATATATTGTTCGCTTCTGGGAGAAGGCCGGAGACTCGATGATGTACAGGCGGCATGCAGATTTGATGAGCCGCTTGCGCAGTAATATTACCAGCTCGACAATGAACGCCGTTCAGCTTCTTGTCCGGTGGTGTGTTCTTGTCGAACGGGCCAGCAATCACGCTGAGGACGAAGGAAGTTTATCTTACAAGCGCGTGCGAAAGCCGCTGTTGGATGATATTCAAAAATCCATAAGCGAGATTGAGACATCCTGTGAAGGCGATATTGAAGAAGAAGAGAAGGCTGGGCTTCGCGTATTAGCGTATACCCTTGAAGAAATCTATAGATGCATGGATGGATCCTTCGATGAAAACGAGCGACGGTATTTCTATGCCCCCTTCCTTCTGACAGACGACGTTATGTTGGATGAAACTGGCATTCCTGATCTTGACTATCATGGGTCGTCCCTAATAGCGATATACCCTGCCAACCGTATACTCGCGCATCTTAAGAATGTGGCTGGAATCGTCCCAGATTATGAGCAGCGTCTGAGAGATATTCTGGAGAATCAGGAAGACAATTATGGGACGGCAAAGCTACTCGTGAAATATCTGTCAGATATGCAGCCGGCTGTCGATACTAGTGAAATCTCCAGCGAAATCAGTACCGGTATCAATTACGCTAAGGATGAGGCAGAGCGCAAAAAGAACGACTTTATAGGCGAACTTGAACTCGCACAAAGCTATGGTCAGATTGATAACTCTGAAGAAGACAAAAAGGAAAAAATTCTTCAAATTGTAGACGCATGGTATGAATGGGCAGTTGACACATCAAATTATGGCTTTTTCAAGAAGGTAATGCAGAGCTATCTGTCTGACATCAGTGAAGCGGCCAAGACTAGAGAGGCAGATCTTCTGGAACAGTTGGAAACTTTCAGAACAGCGCAAATCTCCGGCCTTACGACTGAGGCAAAAGAGCGCAGAGCAAAGCGTATACGGGAGATGATCCGTCTCCAGAATTATACGGTTGCGGAAGTTTTGCTTGCACGAACATCCGATACGGATGATGAAAACGAAGACGTTATAGATGAGGACTTCCTGAAAGAGTTTCTTGATAACTATGACGATTATTACAGGCCTGTGTCCACGCACAAGTCAAGTTTCTCCAGCCTTGTGAGCAGCAGAACTCGAAACAAAGAGGAAAGGGGCGCTAAACGGCTGGCAGACAACTGGCTTCCCGGAGGCAGCCGGCTTGGTGCAGATCGTCTGAAGAACCTGTTAAATTGCTTGGGCTTCAAAGTGGAATCTGTAAAGGACCAGTCTGTAGCCAGTCGGTTTGAAGGCTTCATTGTGATGACGGCAGCAGCTGCAGGTGGACAAAGAGATAATTACACACATCCAATTGCTGCATTTGGATCCGGTGCATCTCAGGAAGGCTTCCGCGTAGTGTGTATCAATGGCGGATATGATGCGGATGGACTAATCGATTTGATGAAGCAGATCGGTAATTCTAAGCACACATTGATTTTGCACGACTACGCACTCACATTGAGCGAGCGCCGCCGTCTGGCCAGAAAAGCTAAGAACGCGCTTGGAGATAAATTCTTTGGTGTAATCGACCGGACAATCATGATGTACCTGGTGAGAAACTACGACGAGACGAAAATCAATCGTATGTTGATCTCGCTTATCATGCCGTTCGGCTACTATCAGCCGTATGTATGGGAATCTGTAAATGTGATGCCTCCGGAGATCTTCATGGGTCGGAAAATGGAATTGGAGCGCATCAAATCTCCTACAGGCGTCAATATCGTTTACGGCGGCCGTCAGCTTGGTAAGTCTGCTCTTCTGAAGAAAGCAAAAGATGATGTGGACTGGAATGAAAATGGCGATCGAGCTGTTTACATTGATATTAAGGGACTGAATTACGAAGAGGCCGCCAATAAAATCGGGCATGAACTCTATGATCAGTTCGTCCTCACAACAGATATAGACACAACGGACTGGGGAGAATTGTCAAGAGCGATCCGCAGACGACTTCAGGATCCGAGCGCAAAAAAGATACCTTATCTCCTCCTGCTGCTGGATGAAGCAGATACCTTTATTGAGAGCTGTGAAATCGTGAACTATAAACCGATGGATGCCCTTAAGGATATCCAGAATATCGGCTCAAATCGGTTTAAGTTTGTTATTGCCGGTCTTCGTAACATTGTACGGTTTAAGCGTGAAGTGGCCCTCGGAAATAATAGCGTTTTGACTCATTTGGAGTCCATGACGGTAAAGCCGTTTAACACAACTGAAGCAAGAGAACTGATGGAGCTCCCGCTGCATTATCTGGGACTGAGGTTCCCGAAAACAAAAGAGTCCTTGATCACTCTGATTCTGGCAAATACGAATTATTTTCCGGGACTTATCCAGATGTACTGTGCAAAGTTGCTGGAAGCAATGCGTAACAAGGATTATGCCGGATATGATGAGGTGAATACGCCAATTTACGAGATCAGCGAGTCCCATATCAAGAAGATCCTCGCAGATCCCGAGTTTATGCAGCAGATTCGCGAGAAATTTATTATTACGTTGCGACTGGATGAGGATAATTACTATTATCTCATTGCTCTAATCATGGCCTACTTGTATCACCAGAACGGGTACAACGAAGGCTACTCCGCTGAAGACATTCATAATGCGGGTAGCGAGCTGGATATCAATAAGATTTCGGATCTCGATATCACAAAGCTATCTGCTTTTATGGAGGAGCTTAAAGAACTGAACGTTCTACGCAGCACTGATGATACGCACTATCTCTTTACTCGTTTCACGTTCTTCCAGATGATGGGTACGAGCTCCGAGGTAGAGGATAAGCTGGCGGACTATATGGAGGTATAAAATGGATCAGGTTTGGTGGGAACGAGTGCCCAATGCTATGGCCTTTGTCCATGACATAACGGAAAGCTTATTGGCAGAGAAAAGCGTGATCCTTCAATCAGGGCAAAGCATTCCTTGGCACGATTCTTTGGTAGAACAGATAAAGGATGCTGTGACGCAGATGAATTCATCTAAGCGGTTTGAAATCATCCGTCATGCAGATGAGCCGGGTCCGTATCTTCTGAATGAGTTTTGCAAAGCAGAAAAAAGGGCCGCCTATCGTCCCACTAAATCTTTTGCCCGCTTTTTGGCGGAAAGCGACGATATTGTTCTCCATTCTCGTTACTTATGGATTTATCCGGATTCAACGAGTGATTTGGATAAATGGTCGGCATTTGCCTCGGAGTATATAAAAGAACGAGGGAAAAACAAAGATACTGCTGTATTCATCCTGGAATGGGAGGGTGAGCGAATTAAAGCATCTAGAAAAGGAATCCGGGCAGTATCCTTTGACGATTATATCAATGAGTATGATCGGATGGTTTTTTCAATGCTTGCGTCTTCCTCTGTTAGGGAACCGCTTGTGATCAAGAACTATTTGGCGGAACTGGCTTCAAATGTTGCAGGAAATGATATTGAATTGTTGGCGTCCTGCCTAAAGAAGCACGCAGAGTTTCTTCAGAATCCTTATAACGTTGTCCGAGCGATTGCTGACTCAGAATACAGAAGTGATGGATCTGACTACAGCTACGAAGGCACAATAGAGGATATTGAACACTATATCTGGAAAGCTCAGATAAAAACTATCTACCCGCTAATAGAGGAATTCCGCGGCAATTTTGTGGGAAGGCATAGCTTGGCCATCTCTAAGGAACTTCCGATTACATCTGCATATGGAGAAATATATGATGACCCAAAGGATGTCGAGCTTGGCACATTGGTGTATATGGTCGATAACGGAAAAATCACCCTGACATCTCAAGATTACTTTCGATTGAAAAAATTTAAAGATGCAAGGAATCGGCTTTCGCACCTAAATGTACTGACTGCGGAAGAAATAAAGGAACTCATCGAATAATAGCTGCAGATGGAGTCGACGATATGGAACCCAAATACTCTATCCTGCTTTGCAATCAGGATTTTGATAATTATCGAGAGCATATAGCTGCATGGTTGAAAACCGGAATTAAGGTCCTGTGGTTTGGCAGTGAACAGGAAGCTGGCATGCTGAAAGATCGCTTTCGGCCTTTTTCGGATGCTTTTTTGCTGCAGGCGTATGAGTTTGAATACGACAATGAAGGGGTCGTGATTGATGGGCAGGATTCGGAAGGCCTGGTGGATATGCTGGAGGAAGTCTGTCCTGTTTTCAATGCGGCTCAGTATAAAGTAGAACACTGTGAGCCTGATCA